>Ga0209491_10004123_pt1 | contig 22817 bp, 17 predicted proteins | sample BON02_FD_187213 | JGI IMG/M metagenome (GOLD analysis project Ga0209491, IMG submission 187213) | Freshwater microbial communities from Lake Bonney liftoff mats and glacier meltwater in Antarctica - BON-02 (SPAdes) (version 2) | ecosystem: Environmental > Aquatic > Freshwater > Ice > Glacier... | reverse complement strand
TGACTTTGATGGCAGTCTGCACGCTAAATCCATTTTTCTCAAGAAAGGTCTTAACGATCCTAGAATAAGTCAGATCATCCTCCACTAATAATATATGCTTCATGAATTAGGTTCTTTATAGACCTAATTAACAAAAAAAGCACCAGACAAGTGTCCAGTGCATTTTTACTTAGGAAATTAAGTGTCTAATCCTGAATTTCTTGGCCTTTGCGGTCATTTATAGTGGTTTTTTTCTCCTCCTGAGGTGAATTTTGACGTTTAGACTCTACTGAGTTTCTCAGAAATTGAATGTCAAAAGCGGGCTAGGTTAAAAATAAAATCCAGCTTTAAAATTACATTTAAAATGTGGTGAGGATTGAATTCAACTGGAATCCCGAGCATATTTACCGGTATTTCTGCAGGCAAATTTGGATCACAGTGATACTGTCAACTTCGATTGGTGGGAGATAGGACTGGTTTGGGAGAAAAAGGCTCATTATGTATGTTTAGTTTTGGGTCAAATTGTACCAGAAAACAAAGAGGATGTGTAATGGGAGTGTATTTAAGGTAAATCAAAAGAATAGCGTTTTGCCAAATTTTTAGTACCCAAAGAGAACTTATTTGAGCCAAAATATCTTCAGAAAACAATTACATTTGATTCTTCAAAATAACATTTGCCAGACTCTATGAGTGACGCCATCAAGCACGAATGCGGCATAGCAATGATTAGATTGCGAAAACCTGCCCAGTATTACATTGATAAATATGGGACAGCAGCTTTTGCCTCTAACAGGCTCTATGTCCTGATGCAGAAACAAATTAATAGAGGTCAGGATGGCGCGGGTGTCGCCAATGTCAAAATTGACACAAAGCCTGGGACACGATATATCAGCAGATATAGGTCCATAGAACCTTCAGCAGTCAATTACATCTTTGACAAAATCAACCGAAAATATAAGAAAGCCAAAAAAATCGGAGGGCATGATGCACTCACAGACGGTGCCTGGTTGAAAGAAAACATTGCTTTTACGGGCGAAGTTTGGCTGGGACATCTGAGGTACGGAACTCACGGAGAGAACTCGATTGAGACTTGCCACCCGTTCTTAAAGCAAAATAACTGGAGAAGCCGTAACCTGGTAATGGCCGGTAACTTCAACATGACGAATGTGGAGGAGCTTTTTGATAAGCTTGTTCAGCTTGGTCAGCACCCTAAAGAGAAAACCGATACCGTCACAGTGATGGAAAAAATTGGTCACTTCCTTGACGAAGAAAATCAACGCATTTTTGATAAATACAAGCACCAGTTCTCTAATGAGCAGATCACTCAGGTGATCGAAGATGAGTTGGACATGGCTAGAATCCTGAGAAGATCATGTAGAGATTTTGACGGAGGTTATGCGATGGCTGGTATTGTCGGCAACGGCTCGGCTTTCGTAGTGAGAGATCCTATTGGTATTCGTCCCGCATATTATTATGCTGATGATGAGGTGATTGTAGTTGCTTCCGAGAAGCCTGCTATCAAATCGGCATTCAATATTGATTTCAATTCCATCAAGGAGATTCAGCCTGGTCATGCGTTGGTGATCAACAAGGATGGTTCGTATGCAGAATCAGAGATTATGCCTGCCAAAGAAAAGAAATCATGCTCCTTTGAGCGGATCTATTTCTCTAGAGGAACTGATCCAAATATCTATCAAGAGCGAAAAAATCTGGGTAAGGCTTTGATTCCCCAGATTTTGAAAGCGATCGATTTTGATTTGAAAAATACCGTGTTTTCCTATATTCCGAATACCGCAGAAACCGCATTTCTGGGTATGATTGAAGGCTTGGAGGATTATTTGGCGGCGAAGCGAAGAGAGGTTTTTGTAGATGGTAAGCCGCATATGGGCGATCTGGATGAGCTATTAAGCTTTCGCCCAAGAGTAGAGAAGCTAGTAAGTAAGGATGTGAAGCTCAGAACTTTCATCGCCAGTGACGATGATCGTGACGCAATTGTAGCCAATGTATATGACACGACTTTTGAAGTAATCAAGTCTGGAATAGATACACTTGTGGTGATCGACGATAGCATAGTAAGAGGAACTACGCTTGAGAAAAGCATCTTGACTACGCTGGACAAATTGAATCCAAAAAGAATCATAATAGTGTCATCTGCACCGCAGATTCGATTCCCTGATTGCTACGGAATTGATATGTCTAAGATGAAGGATTTTATTGCTTTTAGAGCAGCTTTGGCATTGCTGAAAGAGCGGAAAATCTACAATACATTAGATCAGGTGTATGAAGCTTGTTTGGCAGCTCCGTATTCTACAGAGAACTTCGTGAAAGGTGTATATAGCGTCTTCACCGATGAAGAGATTTCAGAAAAGATCTCCGAGATAGTTACCAATGATGAAATCAAAGCTGAGGTTAAAATAATCTATCAGACAGTAGAAAACCTTAACAAATGTTGTCCTGAGCATTTGGGAGACTGGTATTTCACAGGTAACTATCCTACCACGGGCGGTATGAGAGTAGTGAATAAGTCTTTCGTTAATTTCATGGAGGGCAAAACTGTAAGAGCATACTAAGACCTTATAGAAATATAATTTTTGTCCTTTAGTAGGACATTAAAACATAAAAAGTAAGGCACATAGAATTTATTCTTTGTGCCTTTTTTACTTTCAAGAAATTTCAAAATCTTAATTTCACTCACTTAGAAAAAAAATAGAAAATGGACATAAACGTAGCCCTTTTAAAGGAAATCTGTGAAATCGCCGGTGCTCCCGGTTTTGAGAAAAGAGTTCGTGATTTAGTGATTGACTTGGTCACGCCACTTGTGGATGAAGTCAAAGTAGATAATATAGGCAATGTGATTGCCCTGAAAAAAGGCAAGCGAAATCCAGATGGCAAGCGCGTGATGATCGCAGCGCACATGGACGAAATCGGTTTTATTGTTACCCATATTGATGAGAATGGGTTTTTGAGATTTCATACCCTTGGAGGTTTTGATCCGAAGACACTCACTGCACAGCGCGTGATTGTGCATGGCAAAAAGGATCTCGTTGGCGTAATGGGAAGTAAGCCTATCCATGTGATGTCGGCTGAAGAGAGAACAAAACTTCCGAAAACCACAGACTTTTTCATAGACTTGGGTATGCCCAAAGAGGAAGTGGACAAATACATCACCGTAGGAGATCCAGTGACCAGAGATCGTGAATTGATCGAAATGGGTGACTGTGTGAACTGTAAGTCTATAGATAACAGAGTTGCCGTATTTATTTTAATAGAAACATTGAAGCAATTGGAAAATCCAGCGTATGATGTATACGCTACATTTACTGTGCAGGAAGAAGTTGGATTGCGCGGTGCGAATGTAGCTGCGCACGGCATTAACCCTGATTTTGGGATTGCCTTGGATACGACGATTGCCTTTGATGTGCCAGGAGCACAAGCTCATGAGAAAGTGACAGAACTAGGCAAAGGCACAGCGATCAAAATCATGGATGCCATGACGATTTGTGATTATCGGATGGTGGAGTTTATGAAGCAAACTGCCGGCAAAGCAAATATTTCCTGGCAACCGGAAATCTTGGTAGCTGGTGGTACAGATACGGCTGGAGTTCAGCGTATGGGCAAGCAGGGAGCGATTGCTGGAGCGATTTCTATTCCAACAAGACATTTACATCAGGTGATCGAAATGGCTCACAAGAAGGATATTTCTGATTCTATTGCTTTGCTGAAAGCTTGTCTGGAAGAGATTGATCAATACGATTGGAAACATTGATCCATTCAATTTTAGTAGGCTAAAATTCTTCCTGAATGAAAAAGGTACTCGTTATAATCAGCTTGGTTTTTGTCTCGGTACTGGTATATCAATTAGCGATTTATTTAATGCGTGTTAATAAGCAAGATAAAATCAAAGTAGAGCCTTTTTTAGCCTTTGGAAACGATACGGAAGTGTTTTTCAAAGGAAGGGTAATCAAGACTTACACGCAGAAAAGACCTTCTTTCCGAAATAATTGGCTGTCAAACATCATTGCCGCAGCGAAAAGATATACAGGATCATCAGTGCCTTTAGCGAAAGTAGAAATCACCTTTGAAGGGAAAAGTTATACTGTATCAACTAATGAGGATGGGGTTTTCGAGTTACAGATCGGGAATTCCATCCCCAATTCGAATCATAAGGAACGAGTGAGCTTCAAAGTTTTGGAGCCGCTAACCAAAAGGTCCCAGATTGCCCACATGGATGTGACGAGGTATTCTGGAAGTTTGGGAGTGATTTCTGATATAGATGACACGATTATTATCTCGCATGCTACGGATTTAGGGAAAAAGCTCTGGCTTTCGATCTCAAAGAATGCCTACTCTAGAAGACCTTTGCCAGGGGTTTCAGAATTTTATAAGAAAATCACAGAAGAGAAGACATTGCCTATATTCTACGTGTCTAGTAGTGATTGGTCACTTTTTGACATGATCAAAGATTTTCTCAGGTACAGGCATATTCCTAATGGGCCTATTTTACTGAAAGACAAGCATATCAACCTGAAAAACATCTGGAAGTCTGGCGGTGGTGATCACTCGCATAAACTGCAAAAGATCGAGTTGCTAATGGAGATGTTTCCTGAGATGCAATTTTATTTGATTGGCGACAGCGGACAGCATGACCCTGAGATTTATGCACAAGTCATTTCGGCTTATCCTGGTCGGGTGAAGGATGTCTTTATCAGAATAGTAGGCAAATTGGATGCGTCTAGAGAAAGCGAGTTGAAAGCTCATCATGGATTTGACCATTTTCATTTTATAGATTCATCTGATCATGCTATAGAAATACTTGAAAAAGAATCGTTAATAAACTAGTTTAATCTCTTCTGAAAATGGCAAAAAAATGTCTGTTAATCTATAATCCTGTCTCAGGAAATGATTCTACTACCGCGGAAGAACTTCTAGAAATGGCTCAAATTAGAATGTCTGATTTCACGGTAGAACTATGGGCAACTACAGGTGAAAATGACGAGGATAAAATCGGAGTTAAATACGAAGAGTTAATGCCTGATCTGGTCATGATAGGAGGAGGAGATGGTACGGTGAAACTGGTCGCCAAATCCCTTCAGGGTAAGAATGTGCCCATGTGCATATTGCCTCTAGGCTCAGCAAATGGGCTGGCAAAATGTCTGGGAATCAATGGTTTGGTTGATGCTTGGGAGTCCGTTCGGGAATACAAAATTCTGGCTATGGATGCGATTCAAATCAATGGAGAGCTTTGTTTGCATTTGGCAGACTTTGGGATAAATGCGAATCTGATTCAGAAATTTGAAAAGGAGAAGTCCCGCGGTATGCTTTGTTATGTAAAGAATTCACTTTCGGAGATTTTTGGCACTGATTCGAAGAAGTTCCAGCTTATTATGGGAGGAGAGTCGGTTGATCTTATCGCTAAAATGATCGTAGTAGCTAATGGTGATCAATATGGTACTGGTGCTATTGTGAATTGTAAAGGGATCATGGATGATGGTAAATTTGAAATTATTGTGCTCAATCCGGAAACTGCAGAGGATTATGTACTCATGACCATGGCTTTTATTAAAGGAAATTTAGATCAGGTAGAAGGAGTACGGACTTGGTCTGTGAAAGAATGTCAGCTTTTGAATCCTGAAAACGTAGAATTTCAAATCGACGGGGAAATGATGGAAGCTACTACCTCTATTACTGCAAAAATCGAAAAGCATGCGTTTCAGTTTCTGACAGGGAAATCCTTTGCTGCTTGCCATACTTCATCGGAATGAGTTCACTCATCCAAAAGAGCTAAGTAGAACCCAAGAATTCGTTAACTTACTTCTATATTTTTACACTTAAAGAGTACCCTTATGTTTAATAAAATAGTAGCTCTAGTCTTGCTTGGAAGTTTTTTGATTTCCTGTAATTCTGGGAAGAAGGCAGTAGTGATAAACGAGAGCTCTGAGTCCGAATGGATCGATATGTTTAACGGAAAGGATCTAGATAATTGGACCCCGAAAATCTATCATCATGAAACGGGTGAAAATTACAAGAATACTTTCAAAGTAAAAGGTGGCACAATAGAAGTGAATTACGATGACTATAGTGGCTTTGGAGACCGCTACGGACATTTGTTTTATAAGAAGCCATTTTCCTCATTCCACATGACTTGGGACTATAGATTTACAGAGCAATGGTTGGAAGATGCTGCCAGTTACACGTATAGAAACAGCGGTGTGATGTTTCACTCTCAGGCTCCTGAGACGATTTTAAAAGAACAAGATTGGCCTATTTCTGTAGAGTGGCAGATGCTGGCAGAAGAGAAAGAGGGAGTTCTCCGTCCAACTGGGAATATGTGTTCCCCGGGTACCGATGTGTTTTTTGAGGGTAAAAAAGACCCTAGACATTGCGTCAATTCCACCTCTCCAACTTTCAAATGGGATGAATGGGTGAAGGCGGATTTAATAGTTTATGGCGATTCTTTAGTGATTCATATGGTCAACGACGAAGAGGTTCTTCGATACACCTTACCTCAGGTAGGTGGAGGAGTAGCCAAAGGCTTCGATCCGAAATACAAACAAGATGGTAAAGCACTAACCGAAGGATATATCGGGCTACAAAGTGAAGGTCAGGGAGTGATTTTTAAGAATCTGAAGATTAAGAAGCTCTAAGTAGTATCCAGTATTAAGACATAAGTATCAAGATTTCAGATAGTAGAGTCAAGATTCTAGAATTTAGGATTGAGATATATTGATTGCAGGCGCTAGTCTCTTGAGAATTTGCTGCCGTTCATATTATTGCATAGCTGCCGTTCGTGCCTGCCTTTGCCGATAGGCAGGTCTCCACGAACGGCTTTTTTACGTAATAATCTAATTCTATATGAAAGTGTCATTGCTGATATTAACTTCCAACCTCCCACTTCCAACCTCCCACTTCCAACCTCCAACCTCCCACTTACACCTCTACTTCAAATAAACCGTTTTTCCTGTCTTGGCGCTTTCTACGGCAGCAGATAGAATTTCTACCACGATCATATTATTTTCCAGAGAAGGAAGGGCGTATTCATCGAGCGTAAGTTCACCATTGATTACAGCAAGGAATAGTGTAAATGGATCTTCAAAAGGCGTGTTTTGATATTCTAATTCCAGCTCTTGTTCTTCAAATCCAGAATATCCCTCTGATGATAGGATGCGAACATCCGTAGGATTGTCAGCATATATCACGCCTTTCATCCCATAAATTTCCATGTCTTTTCTGCCAATTGGCCAGTTCCATGAAGCTTGAATAATGGCCTGAGAAGCTTCGTAGTTTAAGATGATAGTAGCCTCATCATCCACTTTGGGGTTGTTCTCTGGTTGTAACTGTTGAGTGACTGCTGTGACTGATTTTGGGCGTTCACCCTTTTCTAGCCAAGTAACCAAATTAGCACCATAGCAACCAAAATCTATGATTGCACCCCCACCATTTAGTTTTGGATCAGTCAGCCATTCTAAAAACTCGTCACTCACGCCTATGTTTTTTGGCCCTTTATGTCCATCGCGAACCACTACTTTTCGTAAGTCGCCGACTTCACCGCTTTGAAGAATTTCATAGGCCTTAAAAGTGCTTGGGTACCAAGTGGTTTCGTAATTCGTGATGAGGTGAATGTTATGTTTCTCTGCAAGTGCCTTCATTTTCTGCGCATGTTCTAGGCTTACAGCCAACGGCTTTTCTACCATCACATGAATACCTCGTGGAGCGCAAGCCTCTACCACAGCTAAGTGATCGTAGATGTTTCCAAAAGCTGTCACCGCTTCAGGTTTGGTTTTTTCTAGCATTTCTTCCATGGTGTCAAATACCAAATCCATTGAAATTCCGTACTGCTCAGTTAGCCTTTTTGCTAATTCTCTATTTGGTTCAGCAATGCCCACAATCTCTAAGTCTGCACGATCCTTTGCTTTTAGAATCCAGCCTACATGACCATGAGTAAGTCCAGCGATTCCGATTTTTGTTCGTTTCTGCTGCGCAAAAGAGAGTGTGCTGAAAATTGATAAAATGAAGAAACTTAGAATTATGCGGGATATCATAGGATAGTGAGGTTAGAGAACTAAAGGGCAAGGAAATAGAATTTGTTACACAAGTAAGTGATGGTATCTGGAAGAAACTAATTTTTTATTTCCTCTCATATCCTCGCGATAGTCATGCCGCCATCCACAGAGATAATCTGGCCAGTGGAATAAGGCAAATCTCCCTTTACTAAAGCGGTAACCACTTTCCCGATGTCCTCAGGAACTCCCATTCTTGGCTCCAGCGTCATTCCATTTTTTACGCCGTGATGATAGGTTTCACGTACTTTTTCGATCATATCTGTTTCTATTACTCCAGGGCGAACCTCATAAACAGGGATTCCGAACTCGGCCATTTTCACCGCTAAAACTTTCGATAGCATGGACAGGGCTGATTTGGACATGCAGTATGATGCACGAGTCGTGGAGGCCACTTTAGCAGATATTGAGGTGATAGTTACGATCGAGATCTCTGATTCAGGTTTCTCTTTTTTGAGTTCAGCCATCCATTTTGCGATAGCTTGAGTGAGGAAGAAAGTGCCTCGTAGATTGATGTCCATCAAGTGATCGAAATCTTCTTCCGTAATATCGAATATGTCACTTCGGGTTCTCGGAGCCACACCAGCATTATTTACAAGTACATCGATTTTGCCAAATTTGGATTTCAAGCCTGAAAGAATAGAATCACGATCATCTCCAGAAGCAATATTTCCTTGGAGATATTCTACACGAACGCCTAGAGACCTCAATTCTTCTAGTGCCGCACTGATGCTTCCCTCTTCACGAACACCATTGATTGCTAGATCATATCCTTCCGAAGCGAGTTTTCTGGCGATTCCCAAACCTATTCCGCGGCTTCCGCCAGTGATTAATGCTACTCGTCTCATGATGCTTTGATTGTTTTTAGTGTTTCGTGTATTTCCATTTTTTTGTAAAAAGGATCCAAGGGAAAACAGCCTGAAATCATTCCATTTCTAGGTGCTGTAGTGCAATCTGAAAATGTACGACAGATTTTTGCCCGCTTCATAGGAGTTCCTTCAAGTACATCAGCTGGTAATTCTGGGTAGCTCAAGACCATTCTTCCCAAACCTATAGAATCTGCTTTTCCTGTTTCCAATACATTTTGAGCCACATTTGGTAGCCATTCCTGAAGATAGGAGTATGCGGAACCCACCACATAGAAATTAGGGAAAGCTTTTTTTACCTCACTTACTGCAGCTATTTGTCGAGCTACGCCATGCAGCGGATCTTCCGGAGGAATGTAGCCATCAGATGGGGGGAAAAGTGCTGGGCGTTGAATATGCGGATTGTAATAAGGGCTACCGGCTGTAGTGCAAAGTAATTCTATATCGAGGTTTTCCAGTGCTTTGAGAAATTCAAAAGATTCGCTGAGATCTTCTCCCTGGCCAGAATCATTCCCTCCAAAAGCGTATTTGTAAGGCTCCTCCGTTGCAGGAATTCCGGTTCCTTCTGGACCTTGCTTGAAAGGCATCCAGTCAAAAATACTCATGCGCACGCCGATGTCTAATCCCGGTGCTTCCGCTCGGATTCCCGCTACGATCTCACGAATAAAACGGGTACGGTTTTCTATCGATTTGCCATACTTACCTTCTCTATCGTAAGCACTCAGAAATTCATGTCCTAAATAGCCGTGGCAATGCTTGATGTCTACGAATTTGTACCCGGTTTTTTGAGCACGAACCGCTGCGATCACATAGTCATCTATCAGTTCAGAGATTTCTCCATCTGTCATCAGAGGATAATCCTCTGCAAGACCAAATTTCTGATTCAAAACGGGATGAGAATATAGGATTTTAGGCTCCATCTTAGTTTTACTGTTTGGCTTGCAAAACCTTCCCGAATGTGTGAGTTGTAAACCAGTAAGCAAATCACTGCTGTCGCCAAAAGCCGCTTCGTGCTCGCGCTCCACCATTTGATACAATTCCTCAAAATCACCCAGATTCTTCTCATTCATCATGAGCTGATTGGGATTTGCTCTTCCAGCAGCCTGAACAGCCACCGCTTCGCAGCCCCATAATAATTTTGCGCCACTGATCGCAAAGTTTTTCCAGCGTCTTCTGGTGAGGTCGGTCGGCTTACCATCAGTAGTACCGTCCCAGCCTTCCATGGGCAAGATGCAAAAAGCATTTCCGATCTTATTTCCAGATCGCAGTTGATGAGCTTTCGCAAAAGGAGAGCTTTCACCGGATGTTAGATTTTCATCGAATCCTAAGTCAATTCCTTCCTTTTCTAAATGCTCGCGGAGTTTTTCGGCAGTTTTTAGTTGCGCCAACCGAGGATATTGTGGTTTGTATTTTCCTAAACTCATTGGCTTACGCAGTTAAAGAAGCTGTAGTAAGCTTCACCTTTTTGCATTCTTTGTAGGAGCAAAGCCAGTTCCCGAGCATGATAGTCACCCCACATGCAAGATTCACCATAGGGAGCTTTGTTTGGATCGGGACGATAATCCCAGCCGTTTGGCTGATGATAGATTGCGTGCAATATCAATCCCTGATGTGTCGGATCGGTAGAAAGATAAGGCTCTGAGAATAGATTGGCGGCAACCTGCATTCCCGCTTTAATGTACTTTCCGGAATGTGCAGGATCTGAGTCTTTCATCCAATTTCCAATTCTGATTAATCCCTGAGCAGTGATGCAGGCAGCAGAAGAGTCGATTGGTTCGTGGGCATTGAACGGATCAGATTTCTCATTGAGATAATCTCCCATTTTATACAAATTTGGCGCCCCTGTATCCCAATAAGGAATACCATCAGCAGGGGTATTTGCCAGATAAAATTCAGCCGTGGCTTTTGCTGCGTCAGAAAGTTCTTTGATCAAGTCCTTTTTAGAAATGATTTCAGCATAATCAGTTTCATCGATTTGTTCGAGTATTTCCAGCGTTTCCCCAATGCCGCATATAGCCCAAGCCAGACCACGAGTCCAGGTGCTGAATCCCGTATATCCTTGCTGAGAATTTGGACAGCGATAGTTGCCGTCGTTGGTATTGAAGATGGTTTCGTGTGCCGTTCTGCCAGATACGTCATAGGCATCTCTATCTTTTCCGTAGAAAATAGAATACCGAACTGTACTCAGAATATGCTGGATCGCCCGCTGGATAAGTGAGATTCGCTTGTCATTTTCTCCCTGCAATACATGGCCTAATGCATGAGAAACGACCAAGGCTCGACAGGAGCGAATCGTGTCCACAAATAAGGAATGCGGACCATTAAAAGAATAAATAAAACCGCCGTCAGGAATTGATGTCCAACGCATAGCTTGCACAGCACCACTAACTTTCAGTGCAAGTTGATAGAAGTTTTTCTCCCATTCAGCACCTTCTATTTTGCCCTCTTCTATCAATCGTAGTAGATTTCCATAGGTGCTGACGTTATTGAAGCCGTGATCATGCACCCCTGTATGGGTGAGGTGCGGAGCCATTTTGTTTAAGGTGTTATCTCTGCCGATTTTCAAAAATTGCTGATCTCCTGTAGCATCAAACTGGAGAATTGCCGAGCCATATTGAAATCCTTGAGTCCATTCTGTCCAGCCACGAGTCACATATTTCCCTTTTTCTGTGAAAACAGGAGCGCCATTTGAAGTGTCGAAAGATGTTTCTATTAAGTTAATTTTTTCTCCAGAAAGCTCCCAAAACCTTTTGAGTGGCTGTTCCAGATGATTTAGTGAAATGTTTGAATCAAGCTTCATAAGTAGTTTTTTGAGTCAAATGATGGCGAAGCATCAAGATAAAAGTGATAATAAAGAGTACACCATACATTAAGAAATCCAGAGGATATCCAGCGATAATATTGGGAACGACTCCTATAAGTGATAATACGAAAGTGGCTAGCGCAACTGTAGAAAGCCAAATAAGTTCTTTGGGAGGGTTTGTGAAAATCACAGCTCCCAAAACCACCGGGGCAATCATAGATGTCCCAGCAAAACTTACTCGTGCCAGCAATACCAATTCGTCACTCATGTAGGTGGAAAACACCAAAACGATTAGTGAGAAAACCAAGATTGAAATCTTGGTGACCCGCATATTGAATTTGTCTGAGCCAGAGAGCATGGATCTTAGCTCTGTACCCAAAGCAAAAATCTGTGCATTGGTCGTAGAAAGACAGGCAGCAAATAAACCAACCACCGCTAATGCAGCTACAGGGACAGCTTGATCAAATAGCAGTGCATTGGTCAGGAAATCTGCAGTACTCGCATCTGGATATTTGATCGCTCCATATAGTCCGATAAATGCTGTTGGTAATATTACCAGAATAGCGAAAATACCCACTGCATAGGCCATTCTATGGACTGATTTCAGATTTTTCATTACCACCAAACGAGTGGTGAACTGAGGTTGCGAGACAGGTATCAGTACGATTGCTATGGCAGAAGCGATCAGGAATGGACTGGTGAAAAGGCCTTTTGGGCCGGGAAGTGTCAGCAAGTCTGGGTTGGTGGAAGATACTTTTTCCAATCCAGCTTCTAGTCCTCCGCTCATTTGGAGGCATGTAACTCCTATAATCCAAATCACGGTGAGCATGATCACTCCCTGTATTGCATCGCTATAAACAATGGCTTTGAGCCCACCGATTTCAGAATAAATAAGCATGATGAATACCAATAGAGCCGACCAAGACCAATAAGGGAGCATATCTGGAAAAGCCGCGTCCAAGAAGATAGAGATTCCACGAATTTGAATGGCTACATAAGGAATCAGAAAGAGGAAAGCACTTGCGAAAACCAGGTACCCAGCGAAAGAATTTTGATAGCAAGACCTCATCAGTCCCGCGACTCCTTTGTATCCATTGATAGAGGCACGCTTTCTCAAAGCATACCCAAACCAAATCAGGAAAAAAACCATCAGCGCATCAGACAAAGCAAGGAATATCCAAGCGCCCACACCGTGAGTTCGGAAGAAATCCGGCATACCCATAAAGGTGAATGCGGAGAATAATGCTGCGGAGAAGGTAAGAAAACCGAGGATGGTACCGATGTTCGAACCTGCAAAAATAAAGTCGTCTGAGGTTCTTTCTTTACTATAGGAGCGATAGGACGCATATCCCAGCATCGCTATAAATAGCGAGAAGAATAAAATTAACCATCCAATCATTGCTTCTTCGGGTCTTCCAGGGGAAAAACTTTTGAGCCAATGAATGTTGCAAATACGACAAGTGCTGTAATGAGGAAACCTGTCCAAAAAACAAATGGCACTTTTGCCACTTGGGGTTCAAGTTTTCCTTCTTTGAAAATAAAAAGATAAGCACAAACTGTCATCACAAGCACAGCAAGTACCAGGATTTTCCATTGTTTGGATTTCATGGTAGTAGGTTAAGGTTATTTTGGATAATTTGGGTTTTACCTAAAAATGATTCTAAGTATGGCTTAAAATAGCAATTATCTTTTTTAATACTACCCTGTGGTGATGCTCTCCTAATGATATTTTTACTAAATAGATTCCATAAGAAATTGTAATTTTTGTAAGTAGTAAGTGGTAAGCGGTGAGAAGTAAAAAAGTATCGTAAGTGGTTGAATGTGTATGATCTGGAAGGGTGTTTTACAGTGGCATCTGATTTTTCCTCTGCTACTACCTTTTACTTATTACCTTCCACTTTTCACGATACTAAGTCTTTTCCACGCTCACACGAATAGACTTGCTGATCGGGGTGTTGCTTTTATCTGCATATTCGTGGATGGGAACGAGTGGATTTGTCTCCGGAAAGTAGGCCGCCAGATTACCCTTAGGAATAAGATAGGGGATGACAAGGAATTGAAAAACTTTGCGCACTTGCCCATCATAAGTACTCATAATATTGACCACGTCCATTTTTTCCAAGTGTTCTCTTTTCATGTCCTCAACATTCATAAAAAGTACTCTTCGCTCCTTGTGAATGCCTCTGTACCGGTCGTTAAGACCATATATTGTCGTGTTAAACTGATCGTGGGAGCGGATACTCATCAGCAGATATTCGTTTTCTTTTAGGTGGTGAATGGGAAGATTTGTATTACTGAACTGTGCCCTCTGATTTGGAAGTTTGCTGAAATCCAGCTCTCTCACATTGTTTGGAAGATAGTATCCAGAACCTTTCGACTTGATATTCATGTCTTTGAATTCAGCGATCACTTCACCTAATTTCTCACGGAGCAATTCATAATTCGAACCTAGCAACTTCCAATTCACAGGGTGGTTTCCTTTGAAATAAGCCGATGCAATTCCCGCAACTATTTCTGGTTCGCTTTTGATGTCGTCTGAGATAGGGTCTAGAAAACCTTTCGATTGGTGGACTATTCCCATGCTGTTTTCCACGGTGAAATGTCGTTGTACTCCATCCTTAAAATCCTTTTCAGACCTGCCTATTGTGGGTAATATCAAGGCAGTTTTCCCCGTGATCAGATGACTTCGATTTAGCTTAGTGCTTATTTGAACAGTCAAATCGCAGTTTTGAAGTGCTTTGGCGGTGTACTCTGTGTCAGAAGCGGCTGATGCAAAGTTGCCTCCCAAACCTATAAAAACCGTAGCTTTCCCTTCATACATTGCTGGAATCGCCTTCACCAAATCCACCCCTTCATGTGCTGGCGCCTCAAAGCCAAACGTCTTTTTGATTGCAGCATTCAGTTCTTCTGATACGTAATGCATGATGCCCACAGTCCGATCTCCTTGCACATTGCTGTGCCCACGGACGGGACAGGTTCCAGCACCTGGTTTCCCTAGGCTTCCTTTCAGAAGGAGTAGATTAACGCACTCTTTAATGTTTTCTACTCCATTTTTATGTTGCGTCAGCCCCATAGCCCAGCAGATGATGATTTTACTTTTTTTGGCTAAAAGAGCTACTGCTTCATCAATCAATTTTTCAGCCACTCCACATGCTTCAAGTAATTCTTGCTCAGTATGTGTGTCCAGATGAGCTAAAAGTGATTCGTAACCTTCGGTGTATTTATTGATGAATTCATGGTCGAATACATTGCCGTTAGCCTTGTCTAATGCAGCAAGCTTTTTCTCAATCAGCTTTAAAAGTGTGACATCCTGATTGATTTTTACCTGAAGATAAATATCTGTCAATCCGTGACCGTTAAGCAGCATTCCGCTGATTTCCTGCGGGTTTCTGAATCGGATCAGACCAGCTTCCTGAAGCGGATTTATACTGATGATTTTACCTCCATTACTTTTGCATTTTTCCAAAGCAGAAAGCATACGAGGATGGTTGGTCCCTGGATTTTGGCCGATCACCATCACTACTTCAGCTTTATCAAAATCCTCCAGTTTCACAGAGCCCTTGCCTATACCTAATGTTTCAGAAAGTCCTATGCCGCTGGATTCATGGCACATATTGGAGCAATCGGGCATATTGTTAGTGCCAAAAGCTCTGACGAAAAGTCCATATAAAAATGCAGCTTCATTGCTCGATCTACCAGAAGTATAGAAGATCGCTTCATCAGGACTAGAGAGCGCGTGAAGATGAGCTGCAATGATTCTATATGCTTCTTCCCAAGTACATTCCTCGTAATGGTTCGAGTCTGGCTTGAGGATCATTGGAGCAACTAATCGACCACTTTTCCCTATTTTAAAATCCGACCAACTTGAAATCTCCTGCACCGAATAGTTTGAGAAAAAAGCATTGTCAACCACTTTGGAAGTGGCTTCTTCAGCCAAAGCCTTTGCGCCGTTTTCACAATATTCTCCCAGTTTGGATCGGTCTTCAGGATCTGGCCAAGCACAACCGGGACAGTCAAAACCATCCTTTTGGTTCATGTGAGCAAGTGCCTGGAATGACTTAATCACTCCCATTTCCTTGAATGTATGCTGAAGAGCCACTTTTACACCAGTCAATCCAGCAGCGTATAAAGCTGGTTTTTTAAGGTCAATTCCGGTAAACTCTTTGGAACTTTGGGTTTGGATATTCTTTCGTATTGATGCGGACATTGGCTGTTGCTTCTCTAATGCGTTTTTTTAAAGTTAAAGAAATATGAATACTAAAATGATTACAACAAAAGTGATTTTCTATTCGGGCTGATATTCCAAAATATTTCCTGACTGACAGTCTAGCACTTTGCGAATTGACTCCAGCGTACTGAATCGAACTGCTTTTTCTTTTCCTCTTTAAGTTCACAATTTCCCGCAGATTGACGCAGAAAAATGGCGCTGACGGTCGCAGATTTTTAAATCTGATAACACTCAGTAATGCTCGAAATCCATGAATTATATAGAAACAATCAAAAAAAAGCGGATTGAGTACTTACCCAATCCGCTTTTTTATCTAGAATGTTTGTTCCAGTAAACTTGTCACAAATTATTTTTCTTTGAAGTTTATATCCAGTTGTTGGACTTTTGGGTCTATCTCAGGTGTCAGCGTGAAGAAAATATCCACATCGCCATTTTCTCCTTCTAGTGTGAAGCTGCCACGCAGTTGGTCGTTAGATTTTAGCGAGGTGACATTTTTGATTTCGCCTGCTTGAGCTACTATTGCTTTGAATTCACGGGAACGATGTTCCTTCGAATGATCCAAAAAGAAATTTTCTGCCAAAATTGAGTTTTCAAGTTCTTTGTTGCCAGTCTGAATCAGAATAACCAGCTGGTTTCTCCGCTTTTCTAAAATAGCCGAAGCAGGTAATTTTCTAGGCTCCATCACACCTTTTTCATAAAGCAACGCTTCAATCTTCGCAAGTGGCCATGGAGTGGTGTAGGTCAGATTGCAAAAGGCCATAATGCCAATACCAATTTCTGGGAAGAATCTATAGTTGCTACCAAATCCAGGTAAAGCTCCGCCGTGAGATACCCATTTGATTCCGTCACAGTTTTGATAGATGCCCAATCCAAAGCCATAGCCACTCATGATGGCGCAGTCTCCATTGGTCTTTAGCCTCGGGAATTGTGGGGTGTGCATTTCCCGCAGAGAGCTGCGTTTGATAGGGCCAGTTTCTGCGCCGTTTCGTGGAGGCCAAGCTGACAAATGGAAACGTACATACTTGCTAAAATCCTCAATGGAGGTAATCAAGCCACCCATAGCACCAAAAGATCCGTCATGCAGCATAGGTTCCAGCTTCCATTGCTCATCTTCCCAGCGGTAGCCAATGGCCAACTCATTTTCAGGGACATCATCTATTTCCCAGTAGGTATGAGTCATCCCAAGAGGCAGCAAAATATTCTCTTTGATGTAATCTTGATACGATTGGCCAGATACTTTTGAGACGATATGACCCAACATAGCATAGCCAGTATTGCTGTATTCGTATTGAAAAGACGGAGCGTTGGAGAAAGAAATGCCTTCGCTGATCAAATCCAAAAGCATCTGGTCAGATTCATCCAGTTGGCGGTCTCCCCAGGGATTGTCCTCTGGAAATCCAGCGGTCATTGTCAATAGATTTTCGATGTCAATGATCGGAGCGTCTTCTGTCAGGTACTGAAGTTTGGACATCTCTGGAATGTACTCAGCTACAGGATCAGTAAGTGAAAGTTTGCCTTCATCTCTCAGTTTCAGAATAGCCATCGCTGTAAAACTCTTCGTCATGGAGGCAATTCGAAAAGCAGAACTAGTCTCCGCTGCAGTGTTTTTCACTACATCGAGTACGCCAGTAGAAGAGGCCACAATCAATTGATTGTCCACTACTATACCATAAGCAATTCCTGGGATATGATTTTCGGTGGCATAGCTGGCCATGAGTGCCTGAAGTTCCGGCAAGATTTCTTTGATTTTCTTGGCTCGTTGATCCTTTTCGAAAACAGGTTCTAGATAGTCTGCCGAAAAAGTTTGAGTGACTTTTTCAGAATTCTTATTCTGACTAACTGCAGCATAAGAAAAAAGAACCTGAATTGCCAGGATGGCTAAATACCGATACGAGGTTTTCATCTATAGTACTTTGTTTAAAGAACTTTAAGATAATCACACCCATCAAGATTCCTGAGCTATTTGCGTAAAAGCTTTAGAAGAAGCCTAACAAGAGGAATTCTAGCTTGTTTTTATTTCTTTTTGAAAAGCTTTTTACCAAGTTCGATTAGGCCAAGCACAATAAATCCGATCACTAGCCCAATAGCGAATTCGGTAATTATGCTTGGGATTGCTGGGAAAAGATGATGGAAAGCGTCAATGTTGTGCACGAAAATGCCACCTGATACGAGGAGCAACGCAATAGTTCCAATGAAGCCCATGGCTTTGATGATTTTGGGCAGCGCATTTACAAGCAACAAACCAACCTTGTCTGAGAAACTGTCCTCTCTGTCGTTCATTGCGATCAATTTGTAGCCAAACTCATCCATACGAACGATCACTGCAACGATACCATAGACGCCAACAGTAGCAATCAGGGCAATAATTGTCACAACTATGATCTGTTCTAGGATAGGTTCCCCCACCACAGTTCCCAAAGCAATGATTACGATCTCCACAGACAAAATAAAGTCAGTAACCACAGCTGACTTGATTTTTTCTTTTTCTCTAGCGAGTATCTGATCTTCAGTCAGATCTTCCGCTAGATTGACTTCTTGTGCGTGTTTATGAGGAAAAGCATATTCGTAAATTTTTTCTGCCCCCTCATAGGCTAAGTAAAGACCGCCAAGTACAAGAATTATGGTGATGGCTGTGGGCACGAATGCACTGAGTAAAAATGCAAAGGGGAGAATGATAGCTTTATTGAGAAGTGAGCCTTTGGTAATCGCCCACAGTACTGGGATTTCGCGATCGGAGACAAATCCCGATGCTTTCTCAGCATTCACAGCTAGATCATCTCCCAAAATACCAGCTGTTTTCTTTGCAGCTACCTTACTCATTACTGCTACATCATCCATTAGAGTAGCGATATCATCTAGCAATGCAAATATTCCTGAAGCCATTTCTTTAATTCAAAATTTTAAAAATCCCCTGTCGATTTATGACATTTGGAAGTGAAGATACTCTGAGCGGACGATGCGTACAACTGAATATTTCATCATTGCAGAATTTGCCAGAGTGCATTAGAATCTGGCTAACTTGAGATTTAATACATGTTTTATACCAAAACTCCAGTCATGAATCGAGTAGCACTAGTTTTCTTGCTTTTACTTGTATCAAAGGTTTCTGCTTTTTCTCAGACCGATTATACGATCCCAGCCGATGTTCATCGAATTGTGTTTTTAGGAAATAGCATTACCTATTCGGGTCAATTCATCAGCTACGTAGAGACTTATTATAGATTAACGCACCCAGATCGCGCGTTGGAATGGATCAATGTAGGATTACCAAGTGAGACAGTTTCTGGTCTATCTGAGGATAATCATGCCAATGGCGAATTTCCCAGACCAGATTTGCATGAGCGATTGGATCGGGTGCTTGCGCAGCTTCAGCCTGATTTGCTTTTTGTGAATTATGGAATGAATGATGGGATTTACTTACCATTAGAAGAGGAGAGATTTCAAAAATACAAAGATGGGATTGATTGGCTGGATGTTAAGATTTCAGAAATTGATGTTGAGGTGATATATGTAACGCCGCCAGTATATGATCCAAAAAAAGGAGCTGCCTATGCCAATGTTTTGGATAATTACTCCGATTGGTTGCTATCTCGGGAATATACAGATGAGTGGAAAGTGATAGATATTCACTGGCCGATGCGCAAGTATCTGGAAGATCAGCGAGTCTTGGATAGTGCGTATTATTTGGCAAAAGATGGAGTACATCCTGGAGAAATGGGACATTGGCTGATGGCAAAGGAGATTTTGCTTGGTCTGGGAGCATCAGAAATCAAAGATTTTAATGATATCCATGAGGCGTTAGCTTCATTTGCGAATGGAGAGGAAGTCCTTACTCTTATTGCAAATCGTCAAGGGTTCATTCGAGATGCTTGGCTTACTTCTACAGGACATTTACGCCCTGGATTGAATGTAGGGATGCCTTTAGGTGAAGCCGAAAAAAAGGCTGGAGAAATTGAAAGTCAACTTAAACGACTAATTTCTGGGGGGAAGTAGCTAGCAGAAATAGTTTGTGACCCTTTTTTCAGATTATTTCTTTTGGTAAAAGAGCTGAATTCGGGCTAAAGAAGATAAAATCAAACTAGATTTGTCTAAAATTGAATATCCCCGTCGTTAGGGGTATTTCGAATTATAATATTACCGCATGCCCTATTTAATCAGAAAAGCCAATTTTGCTGACCTGAATTCTTTGGTAGAAATGGCAAGAATCGCATTTGTCCAAGCTTTTACAGAAGGAAATAAAATTGAAAATTTAAACGCTTACCTAGAAGAGGCTTTTACTGAAGAACAGTTTACTGAAGAACAGTTTACTGAAGAAATGGAAAGCCCAGCTTCTGTTTTCTTTCTCCTCGAAGTAGATGGAGAGCTTGCAGGTTATGCAAAAGTGAATTTTGTTCCTGCTCAGACTGATCTTTATGATAATTCAAGCCTGGAAGTGGCTCGACTGTACCTTCTTGAAGAGTATGTTGGGCTAGGTTTAGGCAAGATTTTGCTGAATCATACGATCAATTTTGCGAAGCTGAACAAAAAAAAATACCTCTGGCTTGGTGTTTGGGAAAAGAATGTTCGGGCGATCAAATTCTATGAAAAGAATGGGCTGAACGTATTTAGCTCCCATCTTTTTCCTTTTGGAGATGAAGTCCAGACTGACTTTTTGATGCGACTGAACTTTTTATAGACACAAGTTCCTAGGTTTTCCATACTCCTTAATAGAAATTAGGCAGTCAAATGCACAATATTTCTGTAATGTGAAAACTCTGAGAATATGGCTAAAGTCCTGCCGTTTCGAGTGTCGCATATGAGATTAATAAGTCACTTGAGAACGAGGAGAGGTGAATTAGTGTCAGAAGTTATTGAGATAGAATCAGGAGTATGATTCAAAGACCAGGATAAAATTCTGCGGGAAAAAGTCAGACGCAAATCTAAAATAGTTAAGCTATCCGTTGGAACTGCTCGAGCTTTTTGCTCGAACAAAAAAAGGTGACCTTATAGGCCACCTTTAAATTAAATAGGGTAAGTAAGTCAACTGTAACTACTCAGGTTCTTTTTAATTAACTATGGTTCAGTTTATATGAAGGCTAAGTCAGCTTTTACATGTTGTGAACATATTTTATTAAAAGTTTCCCAAAATCACTTTTAAGGCTGGTTTATCCACATTTTTTTGTGTAAAAGAACTGCTTTATATACTGGTTTATATAAGTTTAACATCCAATATTCAGTAAACAATTCCGTTGGATTTTGGACAAGAAAGACAGACAGATACCAGATTTAATCACCTTGAACCTAAAGCTCAAGGAAAGGATAGTCTTTCTTGAAGCGCGTGTAGCAGCGCTAGAAAAGGGTCTTGCCAGATTCGAAAACCCTAAAAACAGCCGTAACAGTTCAATTCCCCCTTCCAAAGATGAGAATCGTCCCAAAAAGACGCAAAGCCTGAGAGAGAATTCGAAGAGAAAACCTGGTGGGCAACCCGGCCATAAAGGCCATACCCTTGAGATAAGTGCAAGCCCTGATTCTGTGATTGAGCACATTCCCGGTTTCTGCCGGTGCTGTGGAAATGATCTGTCAGGCATCCCCGCGGAACTGTCCTCAACAAGGCAAGTAGTAGATATACCTGTCATCCGTCCCGTGTACACAGCACACAAGAGCTTTTATAAAAAGTGTCGCTGTGGTGAAAAGACTCAGGCTGCCTACCCCGATGGGATCAATGCACCTGTCCAATACGGAAGTGGGGTAGAGACACTGGTGAGCTACTTACATGCCAGACAGTACCTTCCTTATAAACGGATGAAAGAGCTGTTCAAAGACTGCTTTGGAATTGGTCTGAGTGAGGGAAGCATTGATAATATCATCCAAAGGTTTGCCCAAAAAGCCGCTCCTATTTACCAGAAGCTCAAAAAGGCAGTTGCCGACAGTGCGGTAATCGGCTGCGACGAGACAGGTGCCAAAGTGGACGGGAACAAGCACTGGGTCTGGACCTATCAGACGGAGCAACTTACGGTGTTGGCCATGTCCGAATCCCGTGGACTCAAAGCCATCACAAGCCATTTTCAAGAGGGGTTTGGTGAAGCGATCCTGTGCCATGATGCGTGGAGAACCTATTTTCACTATTCGGAGAATCGCCACCAGCTCTGCTGTGCGCATATGCTCAGAGAGCTCAACTACATGGTAGAGCGCTACAAATCAACCTGGGCAGAGGAACTCAGATCTCTGTTCAGAGAAGCGATCTCACTGAAGAAAAAATTAACCGAGTTTTCAGACCAGCAGGCTAAAGAAAACATAGCTGCTATAGAATCCCAACTGGACAAACTACTCCAAGCCACTGTAAACAAAACCCATAAAGAAGCCGTCACTTTCCAAAAAAGACTTTTGAAATACAGGGAGTCCATCCTGACATTTTTACATTATCACAAAGTGCCTCCTGACAACAATAGTTCGGAAAGAGCAGTAAGGAATATCAAAGTAAAACAGAAAATTTCAGGACAATTTAAGTCCACAAGAGGAGCCGAGGACTTCTGTGTAATCAGATCCGTGATAGATACGCTCATCAAACGGTCGGAAAATGTCTTGCAAAACCTTACTCATATCTCTTAGTTAGTACCTGAGTAGTTACAGTCAACTTATAGTTCTCCCAATTCTCCTTTTTCAGCCATTTTTTGCATTTTCTTATTGGCATAGATTGCTACTTCCACTCTTCGGTTTTGCTGACGGCCTTCATCCGTATCATTAGAGGCAGCAGGTTGCATCTCACCATAAGCCGTGATTTCCATTCGTTTCTTCTCAATACCATTGCCAGTCAAAAAATCTTCAACAGAATATGCCCTTCTGCGTGAAAGATCCATATTGTAATCGTCAGATCCCGTATCGTCTGTATGGCCTTCTACAAGAAT
>Ga0209491_10004120_pt1 | contig 22851 bp, 24 predicted proteins | sample BON02_FD_187213 | JGI IMG/M metagenome (GOLD analysis project Ga0209491, IMG submission 187213) | Freshwater microbial communities from Lake Bonney liftoff mats and glacier meltwater in Antarctica - BON-02 (SPAdes) (version 2) | ecosystem: Environmental > Aquatic > Freshwater > Ice > Glacier... | reverse complement strand
CGAAGGCTGCATTCGACGCTGAGCTATACCAGCCCGATGGCCTTCGAGAAGAAATGGCTTGCCAACCAAATCAGATTGGCAGCATGATGAGTGAGCTAAGGGAGACGCTGAACGAGGGCAAGATCACAGAGATGGCCTGATGATCTTGATATTGTGAATTCCGGTGACAGTGCACTTTAATCCAAGACCTGCTTGAATTTAATTCGTGCTCTGTCTCCATAATTTGAAAGCCGTTTCTGCAGATCGGGAGGTGAACGAGTCCCGGCCAGATGATTATTTGTTGCCTCCCAACCCGGATTTGGCCAACGGAAAAACATGACCAATCCCAACCGTCGATTCACAAGGCCAGCGCCAGGCAGTCTGGTCATATTGGGCGGCGCTGCTCTGGTGGCGCTCTATTTGGGCATATTGCTGTTTGCGACCTATGATCCTGTCCTGATCGGCCAGCTCTGGTTTCTCCCCGGCATCGGCGCGCTGGCGGCGGTGATTGCCAATACATCGGGCACCGGCGGCGGGGTGGTATTTGTGCCGGTGTTCAACGGGCTGCGCGAGCACGGGATCATGATGCTCGATCCGCTTCGCGTCACCGCAGCATCGATGGCGATCCAGTGTTTTGGCATGACAATTGGCGGCCTGCGCTGGACCGACCGCTTGCTGCATCAGCCGGTTCTGGCTGCTTCCTCCCGCGAAGTCCGTGTGCGGCCACGCGATTTTGCCATGGTCATCTTGGCCGTGCTCGCCCTGTCGCTGCCGGCGATGCTGGCGATTCAGCGCCTGACCACGGTCGACGGGCAGCTTATCCTGCTGGGCTACAAGATTTTCTCGATTTTTCTGGGCCTCGCGCTGATCATCACGACATGGACGATCAATCATGATCGGCCGGAACGCGCCCGGCTGGAAAAGCTCGACATAGCGATCCTGCTGCTGATCGCCATCCCCGGCGGCGCGCTGACCGCGCTGTTTTCGGTTGGCGTTGGCGAACTGGTCGCGCTCTATCTGTTCATCCGGCACTATCCGGTGCTGCTGTGTACCGGCACCGCCTGCGTTATTTCATCGGTCAGCGTGCTGGCGGGCATCATCTGGCATATTGAGGTCGGGACGATATCGTGGGAGATCGTGCTGCTGGCAGGGCCGGGCGCGGTGCTGGGCGCCTTCCTCGCCCGTCCGATTGCCCTTTGGCTGGGGGCAAGAAAGCTCAAGACGCTGGACGGGACATGGATTGTCCTGTCGGCGGTATATCTGATTGTGCTGAACTGGGTCTATTGACCGGCAGAGCCGACGGTAGGGGGCAGGCACAAAGGAGGCGCAGGCGCGGGACCATTCCGGCGATCGAGCAGGGGCGATGGGAAACGCGGTGACAGGGCAGAATTACGGTGACACTGCACTCAATTCAAACCCCGCCCAACCAGCCCGCCGCCCCAGCGCAGGGCACAGGTGTCGAAAGCCTCCCGAAAGCCTTCTCAAGCTGGCCGGCCTATCCCGCCTTCCTTCACAGACGCGAATCCGGTTTAGCCCCCGGCCTCCACCGCAACGCCTTTCGCTGGCTCCTGCTTCAATTCCCGATGAGCTTGAGCGCCGTGTCCATCGCGTCATCGGCCTTGACGCTGACGTGCGGTTGCACGCCTCTCCCCTCTATTCTGCCGGAATGAAAAGCATAATAATCGCCAACCGGGAGGGCCAGTTGCAAGCCGCCGGGGAGATCGAACATGGTTTGCGACAACATTTCACCCGCCGTTTTTTCGCCGACAATGATCGCTCTGCCGGATGCCGCAAAGGCATCGGCGGCCAGTTCGGCGGCGCTGGCGGTCCTGGAGTTTGTCAGCACATAGACCGGACCGTCAAAACCGGGTTTCGATGGCTCGATCTGCATATTGATCATCGGATCGGATTGCAGGTCATGCCAGAAAGCCTTGACCGACCATCCCTGCCAGGGTTCCACCGCCGCAACTTCCTGTTCGGTGGGATAGCGGTCGTGCTCGCTGGACCATTTTCGCGACACAAAGACGCCGCCCAGCACGGGTGTGCCGATCACATGACCAACCAGCGGTTTTACGGCAAATGCGCCGCCTTCATTCTCGCGCAGATCAATGATCAGAGCGCGGGTTGGCCGTTTCGCGATGTCCAGAAAGGCGGCGTCAATTTCCTCGATCGTGTCCAGACCCATCATCGTCTTGACCGTCAGGATGGCGATATCGTCTCGCCAGTCCAATAGGGCCCCGCCGCCGCCGATACGAATTGTGTCGAAATAGCTTGCCGTATCCGCCGCATTCATCTTGGCAACCGACAATCGAACGTGGGAAAAAGGACCATCGCGCCACGCCTGGTTAAACGCGGCGACAAATTCGGATCGGCTGGAAATGGAATGGGCCATATCTGCCACTTTCTGTTCGATGGCCAGGTATTCGGGATCCGACTGTACCGACGGGTCATAATGATATTGCCGCATCAACCGTGAAATCGCGCCGGAAATTTCCGTCAGATTGACAGGCTGCTCGCCCGCTTTTTCTGTCTCCGCATTCGGTTCCGACTGGGCCTGAGCCATGGCCCCGGGGGCGCTTGCAATCAGCGAAGTAACTATCCATCCGATCGCGGCTGTGCGAAATAGATTCATCCTCAATCCCCGTTTCAGGCTATCTAATCTGTATTACTGTATTAGAAAGCTAACACGGAATGATCTGTCCCGCAACCAATTTGCCATATCCGTTGCAATCGTCCCAACCGCTATTTCCCCGCCATCGCCGCTTGCCACGCCTTCACCCCGGCCAGCGCGCCCGGGACATGGCCCTTCACGTTGAGCGAGCTGTGGCTCCAGATGATCTTGCCATCCGGCGCGATGATATAGGTGGTGCGGTTGGAGCCGCCGAGCACCGGCAGGTTGGCGTCATAGGCCTTGATCACCTTCTTGCTGCCGACGGCGACCGCAAATTTGCTGCGGCATTCCTCGACCGAGAATTTCTTCAGGGTGTCGATAGTGTCGGCGCTGATGCCGATGACGGTGGCGCCCATGGCGTTGAATTGCTCGGTCGCTTCGGCGAACTGGTTCGCCTCGATCGTGCAGCCCGAGGTGAACGCCTTGGGGTAGAAATAGAGCACGACCGGGCCTTTTTTGAGCGCGTCTTTCAGATGGAAAGTGAACGGCTGGCCGCCGAGCACCGCCTGGGTGGTGAAGTCAGTCGCCTTCGCTCCTTGCTTGAGCGCCGCGATCGCCGTCGGTGCCGCGACCGGCGCGAGGGAACAGGCGGCGAGGGCGAGAAACAGCGCGGGTTTACGAAAGTTCATGGTTGTTCTCCGGTTCGGGTGGTGCGGTTCTGGTCGACTGATTTTGACCAACATATGGCCCTATAATACGCAGGATCCCCGTCTGATGATAGATGTATCAAAAGCCGTAATCTGCCGGTCACGGTTCAAGCCAGATTTTGCCTCCAATCCCCCGCTCGCTGACACCCGCCGCCGAAGTTTTTCCCGCTTCAGGCTGGGTGACCTGCGACAATATTTTCTCGGCAACCACCCGAAGCCGCTGGTAAAAAAGCCGGTGATCCCATAGTCCCGGCAAATATCACAAACGGAGCGCTTCAATGACCGATCATCTCGAGACCCCCCACCTTGAAACAATGGCCGTACACGCCGGCACCGCACCCGATCCGACGACCAACGCGCGGATCACGCCGATTTACCAGACGGCCTCCTATGTTTTCGATGATGTCGATCATGCCGCCGATCTGTTCAATCTCGATGCATTCGGCAATATCTACACTCGCATCATGAACCCGACCAACGGCGCGCTGGAAGGCAAGATCGCGGCGATGGAGGCCGGTGTGGCGGCGCTGGCGGTGGCTTCGGGCCATGCGGCGCAGCTGATCGTCTTCCATGTGTTGATGGACCCCGGCGCGCATATCGTCGCGGCGAAGAAGCTCTACGGCGGCTCGCTCAACCAGCTGGCCCATTCGGTGAAGAAATTCGGCTGGAACGTCACTTTTGTCGACGCCGACAATCTGGACGAGGTCAAGGGCGCGATCACCGATGACACGCGCTGCGTGTTTATCGAAAGTCTCGCCAATCCCGGCGGCGTTGTGCAGGATATCGCCGCGATCGCCGATATTGCTCATGCGGCGGGCATCCCGCTGGTCGTCGACAATACCATGGCCTCGCCGATGCTCTGCCGCCCGATCGAACATGGCGCGGATATCGTCGTCGAAAGCGGCACCAAATTTCTCGGCGGCCATGGCAACAGCCTGGCCGGGCTGATCATCGACAGCGGCAAGTTCGACTGGACGAAGAGCCCGAAATACGCCTTCCTCAACCAGCCGAATCCGTCCTATCATGGCAAGGTCTTCACCGACGCCTTTGGCGAACTGGCCTTCATCCTCGCCGCGCGCGCCTTGTCGCTGCGCGATCTGGGACCGGCGCTGGCTCCGTTCAACGCCTTCCAGATATTGACCGGCATGGAAACGCTGGCGCTGCGGATGGAGCGCCATTGCGACAATGCGCTGGCGATGGCGCAGTGGCTGCAGGGCCGCGACGAGGTCAGCTGGGTGTCTTATGCCGGATTGCCCGACAGCGACTATCACGCGCTGGCGCAGAAATATCTCGGCGGCAAGGGCGGCGCGGTGTTCACCTTCGGCCTGAAGGGCGGATTTGCAGCGGGGAGCAAATTGGTCGAAGCGGTCAAGCTGTTCAGCCATCTCGCCAATATCGGCGACACAAGATCGCTGATCATCCACCCCGCCTCGACCACGCACAGCCAGCTGTCCGGCGAGGAACTGGTCGCTGCCGGCGCCGGTCCGGACGTGGTGCGGGTGTCGGTCGGCATCGAGCATATCGACGATATCATCGCTGACATGGCGCAAGCACTGGAGTCCTTGGCATGAGTGCCAATGAAGGCGAGGCAGGCGATTATGTCTATGACGAGGAAAGCGGCGAATGGCTGAGCCCGGCAGATGCGGAGGCTCAATCGACCGGACCGGAAGTCGTTGACGCGGTCGGCAATATACTCGCCGATGGTGATGCCGTCACCCTGATCAAGGACCTCAAGGTCAAGGGCGCGGGCCAGACGCTGAAACGCGGGACGCTGATCAAGTCGATCCGGCTGACCGGAGACGCGCAGGAGATTGATTGCCGGCACGAGGGCATCAAGGGCCTCGTGCTGCGCGCCGAATTTGTGAAAAAACGCAGCTAGGCGCATCGGCGCGCGGGGCCAGCCGGGTCCGGCCGCTCGATCGCCATAGCCGAGAATTGATAATAGCGGCCTTATTTGGCATAATCATGCGGCATGATCGCCAGAGTCCTGTCATCGACAGACATGGAGGTTGCTGATGGAATATGCCAGCCAGACCGAAGGACCCCGGACGCAACCCGCGTCCGCTGCGCTTCGATCCAAATCCGCGGCGATGACCGATCGTTCCCCCGGCGGCGACCGGCTGCGCGGACTTGGCCAGTTGATCAATGGTTCCCCCGCAGTCCAGCGGCTGCACGCGGTTTCGGACAATATCCAGCGTCAGGATCTGGAGGAAGAAGAGCTGGTGCAGGCAAAAAGCGCCGCTCCGGCGCAGGTGAATAACAGCGGCCTGCCAGCCAATCTGAAATCCGGCATTGAATCGCTCTCCGGCCTGTCGATGGATCATGTCCAGGTCCACCGCAATTCGTCAAGGCCAGCCCAGCTCAATGCGCATGCCTTTGCCCAAGGCTCCGACATCCATCTGGCGCCGGGTCAGGACCAGCATCTGCCGCACGAAGCCTGGCATGTCGTGCAACAGGCGCAGGGCCGGGTGAAGCCGACGATGCAGCTGAAGGGCGGGTTGCCGATAAATGATGATGCGGGGCTGGAGCGGGAAGCCGATGTGATGGGCGCGCGGGCGATGAAGGTCGCCGTGGCCGAACCAGCTTCAGTGGCAAGGGGGCAACAGTCAGCACCGGCAGCGTCGCCGGTCCAGCGCGTCATCATGCAGATCAGGCCACCGCATGGCTATCAGCCGTTCTTCAATGACGACGCTGTTATCCTCGCGCTGAGGACGCGCGCGTCACAACTTGGGTATGATGATTCGGTGCTGCTTGCGGCGTTCCAAAAGTTTCACAAACTTGATCTCCGCCAATATACCGTGGACGAAGCTCTGGGTTTCGCGGCGTCCGACGAAGCGAAAGGCAAGGAAAAGAATCTTCAGCCAGAATCGCTGCGCAAGCTCTACCAGTATCTTCCTGGCCGGCTTCTCAACTACCAGGCCTGGCTGTTCGACGACAAGACATGGGAAAAGCGGGATGAGACGACGAAGCAGAACTTGTACATTGCCAAGCAGCGATGGTGGGCGGCCAACGCGCTGTTCCTTGAGACCACCGAGCAATACAGATTGAACGAGGAAGTCGGGCGCCGATCGAATCTCACCTTCGAGCAAGAAAATGCCACTGACATTGCCGGCCGCATCCACGAGATCACCAGTATCCTGTCCGAGATCGATGAATTGGTGCGAGAACCAGCGCCACCACCTAAAACTTGGAACGAGTTCATGGGCAACGACATCTACATCTATGCCAATGGTAGCGCGGGCACTCCGATTCCGGTCGTGTTCTACAAGAGCGAAGCCGATTACCTGCCGATCGAGGTGCCGGTCAATACGGCCGGTGTTAATCCCGGGGCCTATGCCTATCCGAACGGACCCACAGTGACCGGTCGCAAGGGCACTTATGAGTTGAAAGTTGCTGACCAGTACCGATTCAGCGAAGGGACGTCTTTGCACAACAAGAAGGATTCCAATACGCGCGAGAAGCAGGTGGACATTAATTTCGCGCTGGCCCGAGCAGGGGTGAACATGTCCGGCCTCGACGGCGATCATGTCCGCGACCTTGGCTTTGGCGGCAAGGATGCACCGGACAATTATTGGCCGCTCAAGGCTGAAATCAACCGGCGGCCGTTTCTCGGCTGGCGGGGTTCCTATGGTCTCAACTACATCTCGAGCGATGATACGAAGAAGACGGCATCAATCACCGGTCTGGTTGGCAAGTGGCTGATGATCAATGGCTTCATGCCCGACAATAGCGAGAAAGTCCCCGAGATAGGCAAGAAACCAGAACCGGAATCGGGAGCTATCGGCGAGGCTTAAGCACGGGGAGAGCGGAATTGCGCCGGCTAAAGCAACCATGGTTTCGGGAGAGTGGGAACTAATCCCGTACATTACAGTCCAGAATTGTCGCGACAGAGTCGGAACCACTTCAACCAACCCGCCCAAATCTGCTTTCCTACAATCTTGTCACCATGCCAGCATTTTTCTCTCGGTCGGTCCGTGCTCCGTCTCGGGGAATATGCGTTTTGGACCAATTTGAGCAGCGGTAGGTTTTGAACTTATATACTGTAAAGTCTGTAAAGATTGACGGGGGCGACGGGCAGCGATGTTTGCGCTTGTAACCGGTTTTACGAAAAATCACCTATGCCGCATTCTCCCTGTTGCAGTGCAGCACCAATGATATTAGGCAGTCAGGCTAATTCCTTGCGACAGGACCTCCCATGACCATGATCTCCAAAGCTCTCGGACGCATCCAACCCTCTGCCACCATGGCCATGACCGGTCGTGTCAGCGAACTGAAAGCGCAGGGTATCGATATTATTGGCCTGTCCGCTGGCGAACCGGATTTTGACACGCCGGATTTTATCAAGGAAGCGGCGATCAAGGCGATCCGCGACGGTGAGACGAAATATACCGTCGTCGACGGCACCATGGAGCTGAAAGAAGCGGTCGCGGGCAAATTCTTGCGCGACAATAACCTGACTTATGCGACCAACCAGATCACCGTGAACAGCGGCGGCAAACATACTTTGTTCAACGCGCTGGTGGCGACGCTGGACGAGGGCGATGAAGTGATCATCCCGGCGCCTTATTGGGTGAGCTATCCCGACATCGTCAATTTTACTGGCGGCACCCCGGTGATTGTAGAGGCTGGCGCGGACCAGGGTTACAAGATCACCCCGGCGCAGCTGGAAGCGGCGATCACGCCGAAAACCAAATGGCTGATCCTCAATTCGCCCTCCAATCCGACCGGCGCGGCCTATAGCGCTGACGAGCTGAAGGCATTGGCCGAAGTCATCCTGCCGCACAAGAATGTGATGGTGATGACCGACGATATGTACGAGCATATCTGGTATGCCGATTTTCCCTTTTCGACCATCGCCGAAGTCTGCCCCGATCTTTATGATCGCACGCTGACGGTCAACGGCTGTTCCAAGGCCTTTTCGATGACCGGCTGGCGGATCGGTTTCGCTGGCGGTCCGGTCTGGCTGATCAACGCGATGCGCAAGCTGCAATCGCAATCGACCACCAACGCCTGCTCGATTTCACAGGCGGCTGCAGTGGCTGCGCTCAATGGTCCGCAGGATTTTCTGATCGAGCGCAACGCCGCTTTCGAACGCCGCCGTGATCTGGTGGTGTCGATGCTGAATGACACGCCGGGTCTCGAATGTCCGACGCCGGACGGGGCCTTTTATGTCTATCCCGACGCCAGCGGCCTGATCGGCAAGACCACGCCGAAGGGGCAGGTGATCAATACCGACGAGGATTTGATCACCTATTTTCTCGATGAAGCGCAGGTTGCTGCCGTGCACGGTGCGGCCTTTGGCCTCTCACCTGCATTCCGGATCAGCTATGCGACCTCGGAAGAGATATTGACCGAGGCCTGTACCCGAATCCAGCGGGCCTGCGTTGCGTTAACTTAGGCCTCAGGCGCCGGGCGGGCGCATCCGCGCCCTTGGCTATCCTCCCCCGGATTAAATCCGGGGTCCGGGCGCGCAGTCGCGCTTGCCTCCGCTTCGCGTCGGTTCGGCGCTCCCGCTATTGGCTGGTTTTCAACCGAGGCGCAGCCGAGGCAAGGCCGAGCGGCCGCCGCGCCTTATGGCGCGAAAGCCAAGCGGACGGATGTCCGCGCCCGGCGCTTGAGGTTTGAATATATTCGCTCACGCCTCCGACGGGGCGGGCTATCGCCCGACGCGCGGTCGCGCTTGCCTCGCTATGCTCGGTCGGACGCTCACAATATCGGTTAGTTTCGAACCGAGGCGCAGCCGAGGCGAGGCCGACCGGCCGCCGCGCCTTATGGCGCGAAAGCCAAGGGCGCGGATGCGCCCGCCCGGCGCTTGAGGTTTGAATATATTCGCTCACGCCTCCGACGGGGCGGGCTATCGCCCGACGCGCGGTCGCGCTTGCCTCGCTATGCTCGGTCGGACGCTCACAATATCGGTTAGTTTCGAACCGAGGCGCAGCCGAGGCAAGGCCGAGCGGCCGCCGCGCCTTATGGCGCGAAAGCCAAGCGGACGGATGTCCGCGCCCGGCGCTTGAGGTCAAATTAATATGCCCTTGTGATCAGGTTCACAGCGGCGACAGGATAACTATATTAAAGAATGTGACTAGCAGGCGGGATGGCTCGAATAGATAACGACCCCCAAGGAACCGACCATGATGAAATTTTTGAAATCCGATTTGACCTACAGCCTCGGCGGCGGCTTCATCGCCGGTGCGTTGATGCTGTTTTTGATGCAGCCGACAGAGCAGCGTACGGACCTCGGCAAGGATCTGTCGTCTACCGTCAGTGCAGCCAGCCAGTTGCTGAGCTAGATTGAAATGAGCCCGGTCCTTTCCAGAACGATAGCCTTTGGTTTTGCTTTTGCCGCTTTCGGTGCGGTCTGGGCGGGCGTCCAGTCGACTCTGCCTGCGGATCAGCTGTCAGGTGCGTCCTTTGTCGGTGAAGTCCATGCGGCAGAGAAAGCGACGATCATCCCGATGCCGCGTGTTAGCGCTGCCGAAACCGGAAAGCGCGCCGTCGCGATTTTTGCCGGCGGTTGCTTCTGGGGTGTCGAGGGTGTGTTCGAGCATATAAAGGGCGTGATCAGCGTCTCATCCGGCTATCATGGTGGCACCAAACGTAGCGCCTCATACCAGCTGGTCAGTGCCGGTCTTACCGACCATGCCGAGGCGGTGCGCGTGGTCTATGATCCGCAGCAGATCAGCTATGACAAGCTGATGCAGATTTTCTTTTCGGTCGTGGCCGACCCGACGATGCTCAACGCCCAGGGCCCCGATCGCGGCAAACAATATCGCAGCGCGCTGGTGCCGATGAATGCCGGTCAGGCGAAAGCGGCCCGCGCCTATATCGCGCAGCTGGAAAAGGGGCGCTACTGGGCGCGCCCGATCGTGACCAGGGTAGAAGCGTATAAAGCCTTTTATCCCGCCGAGGCCTATCATCAGGATTTCATGCAGAAAAACCCGCGCCAGGGCTATATTGTCCGCTGGGACAAGCCCAAGCTGGCCAATCTGAAGCAGCATTTTCCAGCCCAATACCGGGCAAAGCCCGCCTCTTGAGCCAGCCAACCATTTAACCGACTGTTAGCTTTGCTCTGTTATGTAACGGAGCAACAGCAGAGGCAAAAATGGTAAGCCACAATTTTGAAATCCTGATCGCAATCACCGGGCTGGTGACGGGTTTGGCATTTCTGTGGATCGCGCGAATCGACGCCCGCTAGGCCGCGAATCTATTTCGGGCTGAGCACCATCAACATCTGACGGCCTTCCAGCTTCGGATAGGCTTCGACCTTTGCGGTTTCCTTCATGTCGTTCTGCACTCGCACGAGCAATGCCATGCCGAGCTGCTGATGCGACATTTCCCGGCCACGGAAGCGCAGAGTCACCTTCACCTTGTCGCCATTGTCGATGAACTTGTTCACGTTGCGCATTTTCACATCATAATCATGATCGTCGATATTCGGACGCATCTTGATTTCCTTGACGTCCTGCACCTTCTGCGTTTTGCGCGCAGCATTGGCCTTTTTCTGGGCTTCATACTTGAATTTGCCGACGTCGAGATATTTCGCAACCGGGGGCTGCGCATTGGGAGAGACTTCGACCAGGTCGAGTCCAACTTCTGCCGCACGCTCAATCGCTTCGCTGGTTTTCATTACGCCAAGGTTTTCGCCCTTGTCGTCGATAACCCTGACGGTATCGGAATTGATCAGATCGTTGAAGCGCGGGCCGCCTTTGACGGGCGGCGTGGGGCGGCGAGGGGGTGCAGCTATGTTAAATACTCCTGAGTGGTTGTTTATGCAGGCTCATTAGCCGCAAAGCTTAGACGAATAAAGCCTTCTTGATGGCTAAAGACATATTAGCCACATAAGCAGTGGTTTGAATGCAACAGCTTCAAAGTCTATATCGTCACTGCGCGGCGGATTTCAAGTCTGGCGCCAGCGCTTCGCTCTGCAACATGGTCACCACTTCATCGAGGGTCAGAAATTCCTGTTCCTTCTGGCCAAGGCGGCGCAGCGCAACCTTGCCTTCCTCTGCTTCGCGCATGCCAACCACCAGTATATTGGGCACTTTGCCGACGCTATGCTCGCGCACCTTATAGTTGATCTTCTCGTTGCGCAGATCAGCCTCGACCCGGATTCCGGCGGCTTTCAATTTCGCAACCACCTGCTCGGCATAAGGATTGGCGTCGGTGACGATCGTGGCGACAACCGCCTGGGTTGGCGCGAGCCAGAGCGGCAGCTTGCCGGCATAATGTTCGATCAAAATGCCGATAAACCGCTCGAACGTCCCCAGAATCGCACGGTGCAGCATGACCGGGCGGTGGCGGCTGCCATCTTCGCCGATATAGCTGGCGTCCAGCCGTTCCGGCAACACCGTGTCTGCCTGGATCGTGCCGACCTGCCAGGTGCGGCCGATCGCATCGGTCAGATGGAATTCCAGCTTCGGCGCGTAGAAAGCCCCTTCGCCCGGCAATTCTTCCCAGCCATAGGCTTCGGTTGCGCGGCCGGCTTTGGCAACGGCATCGCGCAGGATCTGTTCGGACCGGTCCCATTCTTCGTCCGAGCCAAAGCGCTCGTCGGGACGGAGCGCCAGCTTGATCTGATAATCGCCGAATCCAAGGTCGCGGTACACTGCATCCAGCAGGTTGCAAAAATCGACAATCTCGTCGATCAGCTGGTCTTCGCGGCAGAATATATGCGCATCGTCCTGGGTAAATTGCCGCACGCGCAGCAGTCCGTGCAAGGCGCCATGCGGTTCGTTGCGATGACAGCAGCCAAATTCCGCCATCCGGATCGGCAGGTCGCGATAGCTTTTGATACCCTGTTTGAACACCAGTATATGGGCCGGGCAGTTCATCGGCTTCATGGCCATCATGCCGGCGGTGCCGGTAATGACCGGGCCCTCGCCTTCGGCATCGGGAACCTCATCCGGGACCGCAAACATATTTTCCGAATATTTGCCCCAATGGCCCGATTTCTCCCACTGGTTGACGTCCATCAGCTGCGGAGTCTTGATCTCGTCATAGCCGGCAGCATCGAGTTGGCGGCGCATATAGCTTTCCAGCTCGCGCCAGATGAAATAGCCCTTGGGATGCCAGAAGGCGGACCCTTGCGCTTCATGCTGGAAGTGGAACAGATCCATTTCCGCGCCGAGCTTACGATGGTCCCGTTTGCCCGCTTCTTCCAGCCGCAGCAGATGCGCATTGAGCTGCTTCTTGTTGAGCCAGCCGGTGCCATAAATGCGCGACAATTGCGGATTGCGCTGATCGCCGCGCCAGTAGGCGCCGGAAACCCGCATCAGCTTGAACGCCTTGGGGTCGAGCTTGCCGGTCGAGGCAAGGTGCGGTCCGCGGCACATGTCCATCCAGTCATCACCGGACCAGTAAACCGTGATCTCGTCGCCTTCCGGCAACTCGGCGGCCCATTCGGCCTTGAACGTCTCGCCATCCTTCTGCCAGCGGGCGATCAGGGCATCGCGTTCCCACACTTCCCGGCGCAGCGGCTTGTCGGCGGCGATGATCCGCTGCATTTCTGCTTCGATCTTCGGCAGGTCTTCGTCGGTAAACGGATCTCCAGCGGGAGCAAAGTCATAATAGAAGCCGTCGTCGGTCGACGGACCAAAGGTGATCTGCGTGCCGGGGAAGATGTTCTGCACCGCTTCGGCCAGCACATGGGCATAGTCATGGCGCGCCAGTTCCAGCGCATCTTCTTCGTCGCGCGATGTGACCAAGGCCAGCTCGGTATCTGCCACCAGCGGCCGCATGATATCGCGCAGCTCGCCGTCAATCTTCGCCGCCAGCGCGGCTTTCGCCAGGCCGGGCCCGATGTCAGCGGCAATCTGTGCGGGAGTAGTGCCCGATGCCACTTCGCGCGTGCTGCCGTCGGGAAGGGTGATTTTGATCATCTCGGTCATGGGCTCGGGTCATCTCAAAGTTTGTCAAAGTTAGGGCCAAGGAAGGCTGCAAACCAGCCTGCATAGGGTTGGCTTTGACTTAGTCTTTTGGGGTTTCAAGTCAACCAAATCAGATGGTGGCCGCTGGCATTCAGGGATGACAGGCTGTTGGAGATGACCATCGAACAATTTTCCGGCAATATTGAATGGGTGAATAATTGTGGTGCGTCGGGTTTAAAGTTGATTTTGGCTCCGCCAATGTCTGAACCTGCGACCACGTGGCTTATCGATGGTGACAGCGCCCTGAAACGCCGGGTGCGGATCGAAGTGTTTGGCAAGACCTTTTCGCTTTATGAACAGCAATGGCGGAGCGAAGCCTATTTTTTCGGCGATCTGGTATATCGCGGCAAGGAAGGCGAGTTCCATGTGTTCGGGCTGGAGGATGGAATCAAAGGTCGGCCCAAATGGAAGCTCGGGATCAAGGGCGACATTCCGGCCGAACTGTCCACCCTGCTTCCTCAGCCCAAACAGCCGCTGACATCCAATATCGGCATGCTGATCATCGCCTTTCTTTGTCTGGGCATCGTCTATTTTGCGGCCACCTGACGAGTGGTGTAATCGCCGGTGCACCTGCGCAAGCAGCTGTCCATCTCCTGAACCATATTCCAACGCCAGAGGTGATTGAGATACTGAGTTTGCGTCAACGTGCCTTCTCATCAATCGTTTTTGAAGTATAGGGCAGGAGATGGATCCCCGCCTTCGCGGAGACACACAGACGGATAAATTTATGGAAGACGATATCCTTTACCTAGACCGTCCCGGCGGTGGGACGCTGGCCTGTTGCTACACGCCGCCCAAGCCGGGCGTCAAAGGCACAACCATGGTGTTTCTGCCCGGCTATATGTCGGACATGGAAGGCAGCAAGGCACTGGCGCTCGACGCATGGGCGAAGCAGCAGGGCCGGGCCATGCTGCGGCTCGACTATGCCGGCTGCGGGGCCAGTGGCGGAGAATTTGAGCAGCAAAGCCTGATCGACTGGCGCGAGGATGTGCTGTTTCTGATCGACAAGGTGACTTCGGGGTCGATCACCCTGATCGGTTCGTCGATGGGCGGCTGGCTGATGCTGCTGGTCGCGCTGTCGCGACCGATGCGGATAAAGAATCTGGTGGGCATTGCTGCGGCACCGGACTTTACCGACTGGGGCTTCACCCAGGAACAGAAAATGACCATTTTGCGCGACGGCAAGCTGGAGGAAGCAAGCGAATATTCTGACGATCCCTATGTCACCACCCAGATATTCTGGCAGTCGGGCGAAACCAGCCGCCTGCTGCACAAGGAAATTGCCTTTGATGGGGCGGTGCGTTTGCTGCACGGGCAAAAGGACAGCGATGTGCCATGGGAATATAGTCTCGAGACGGCCAGGAAAATCCGTTCAGATGATGTGCAGGTCCATCTGGTAAAGGACGGCGATCACCGCCTGTCCCGGGATCAGGATATTGCCTTGCTGATTGATGTGGTTTCGCGACTGGGATGATCTCTGGCCTCATTGACTCAAGCCTGAAACGGACATTTCATCCATGATTTCGTCATTACTCCTTCCCCTGTTGATGCAGTCGGCGACCCCTTTTGGTTCTCCGATCGATCCCGTGCTCCGTCCATCAAAGGCCAGGCCCGAGGCATCCGTCAAAGACCCGTCACCCCAACCAAAAACGCCGAGTGATATCCGGTTTGATCAATGCGTTGACCAGGCGGCGGACGATCCGGCCAATGGTTTGCTCGCTGCGAATAAATGGCAAATTCAGGGCGGGGGATATCTGGCGCGCAATTGTCTGGGCTTCGCTTATGCCGAACTGGAGAACTGGCCAAAGGCGATTCCGGAATTTGTTCAGGCGGCAGAGGGCGCGCAAGCTGCAGGCGACGAACGCGCTGCAATTTTCTGGTCACAGGCCGGTAATGCGGCGCTTGCCAGTGGCAATCATGCTGCGGCCTTGAAATATTTTGGGTCTGCGCTGGCGCAGGATACGCTTGACGGTTTGCTGAAAGGCGAAGTGCATCTTGATATGGCGCGCGTATATGTCGCTTTGGATCAATATGATCAGGCGAAGAAAGAATTTGTCCTTGTTCACGAACTTGTCCCGCAGGATCCGCTCGGCTGGCTGCTATCGGCCACATTGGCACGCCGGATGGGCGATCTCGTACAAGCCAAAACGGACATCGCGGCGGCGGCAAAGCTTGCCATTTCCGATCCAGCCGTAGCGCTTGAAGCCGGGAATATCGCTTATGAAGCAGGCGACCTGGTGAATGCCAAGGGCAATTGGGAGCGGGCGATTAAATTTGGACCCGACAGCCCTGCTGCCGAGGCCGCCACCCGATATCTCGAGCAGCTGGTGACCAGCGTCGAGGAATAGGATTGCCGTCTTACCGATTTTCTTGGGTGCTTTTGGGGAGAGGCTCTCGCCCCTCCCGCTAAACCTGTCGGAAGCGAGCGCTGCCTAGGCGCCTTCGCCGATCATGAATAGAAAACCGAAAGCCGGTTTTGTACCGCGATTGAAAAATTCGTGGGTGACTCCTGCAGGGATCACCATCGCATTACCTTCGGTGAACTGGCTGTCCTTGCCATCAATCCGGGTGGTCACTTCGCCCTTGATCAGGATGAACATGGACGGAAAGGGGTTGCTCCGGCTGTTCTTGTCCTCATTGACGTGATCGCCGGGTTCAATGTTGAACCAGCCGCTGCGAAACCCCGGTTGATAATAGAATATCCCGGCATTTGTGCCATGGGTCTTGCGGGTATTGTCCGGGCCATATGGTATGATGGCCGGCTGGCCCTTGGTCCAGAAATGGAAGGTGAGGGGGAGCAATGTGCCCATGAAATCTTCCGGCGGCTGGAATCCGTCCTGCATCTCGATGTCCATCGGCGTGACATCGGTCGAGAATGCCTTGGCCATCAAGGTCAGCGCGTTGAACTCACCGGAAGCGAGCTTCTTGAGATGAGCGCTGTCATCCAGAGTATAGTAGAAAGTTGGCTCTGCCGGCTCGCCTGGTTCCACGTCTACCGCGGACGGAACCGTTTCTGATGCGGGAACGGCTTTTACGGTATAGAAATCATCGGCGATCTTGATCCCGAAGGTCGCGGCTTTTTTGAACGTAACATCATTGGCATAGTCGACCGTGAATTCACGCAGCAGTTGGAGGTCTTCGCTGGTTGTCGCATTCGCACCGGTTATCGCGGACATGGCAAGCAGGACTCCTGACAAGGGTTTCAACATTTTCATCATACATCACTTTCTTTGTCTAAGCATTTCCCTTGTCTGATGTATAACTAAACGTTTATTTAATTATCTGTCAAGCCTTTCCACAACATCGTCGCGTGATGTTCGGCAAAGGCGTCCGCCGCCGGGTTGGTGATGTCGGCGGCAAATTTGGCGAAAGTGTTGGCCCGAAACTGCTGCGTAACCGCGAAAAATATCAGCGGACCGACCAGCGAAAGATGCAACTGATGGGCGTCCACCGCGCGGAACTGCCCCGCGTTTCGTCCCTCGGTGTACAGTGTCTCTGTGCGACGGAAAAACTGGAATATCTGGGCAAAGGGTCCTGCCCGTTCCTGATTCTTGCCTCCCATATATTCGCGCAGCAAAATCGCGGGCAATGTTGGCCGCGAACAAAAAGCATCGCAGAGGGCATGAACATAGTTGCGAAAGCGGGCCTCGATATTTCCAGCAGCGTCAACCCGATCGCTCACATGGTCCACCGCGTCCTGCACCAGTTTTTCGATGACGGCATCATATAGTCCGGTTTTTGAACCAAAATAATAGGACACCATCGCCCGGTTCACGCCCGATTCCTTGACCAGCATGTCGAGCGTTGTTCCGGCAAAACCATGTTTGGCAAACAGCGCTTCGCCAGCATCGCACAACGCTGCGATGCTGACTTCCTTGTCGCGGATTTTGGTTGGGCGGTTTTCTTTGTTCGAATGTACCATGATCTGATCAACCTAGATCAATTTCCCGGGAACCGGAAATGTTCAATCCAGATAAAAATTCACCGTCGTCACAACGCGCACCTTCTTATACGGCGTATCGGTCACGCCATAGCCGCCGGCATCACCGTCGCGGCTGTCGATGCTGAAATAGCCCTGGGTAGCGGATTTGATCCCGCCGACATCGGTGCCGCTATCTTCGGCAAATTGTTCGGCGGACTTGCGCGCGTCCTTGGCGGCTTCGGCGACCATTTCGGGTTTGATCTCGTCCAGCTTGGTGAATGTGTAGCTCATCCCGGACCCGTCTTCGAGCACAACGCCGCGTCGTACCAGATCGAACTGCCGGGCAACCGCAGCCTGGGCCTTGTCGATATCATCGGTGCGCAGGCTGAGCCGCTGACGGATGGTATATTGGGGGATGCCGTTGTTGCTATACTGGTTTACATTGGCCCCGGTCGGTTTGAGCGCGTCCGCCTTGAAACCAAGTTCCTTGAAAAATTTGGTGATCGCATCGGTGTCGCGGTCGATATCGATCTGCGCGCTTTGCAGGTCGGTGGATTGCGCGCTGTAGGCGATGGTCCAGGTGGCAAGGTCGGCGGTAACTTCGCGCTCGGCGAGACCTCGCACGGTGACGCTTCGGTCTGCCATTTTGGCACGCAGCAGCCCATCGCCCAATAAATAGCCGCCGATTATCAGGCCGATCGTCAACAGACCGGCGCTCGCCAGCCAGACCTTGTTCTTGCTCTCGATAAATTTCTCGCTCATCGCTCTTTCCCTCCGTTCAAAAGCCGCTTAGGCTATTTTAAATGACCCGGCTCGGCTTTGCGATAGCTGCGATGAACCGTTTCTGAATAGCGATGAATGGAGATTGTCTGTGACTATAAAATATCTGCACACCATGCTCAGGGTCAGTGATCCGGAAGCAACCGTTGCATTTTTCGGGCATCTGGGTCTGGAAGAGGTCCGTCGCTACGACAGCGAACAGGGCCGCTTCACGCTGATTTTTCTGGCCGGTCCGGGACAGAAGGATGTTGCCGAGGTCGAACTGACCTATAATTGGCCACCGGAAGATGGCAGCTCGCCCGAGCAATATGATGGCGGTCGCAATTTCGGACATCTCGCTTATGCCGTCGATGACATTTATGCCCTGTGCCAGACGCTGATCGATGCGGGTGTGACGATCAACCGGCCACCGCGCGACGGGCATATGGCGTTTGTGCGTTCGCCGGACAATATCTCCGTCGAGCTGCTGCAAAAAGGCGAAAACCTGCCGGTTCAGGAGCCATGGGCGAGCATGGAAAATATCGGCGAGTGGTAAGCCGCTAACGGCCTTTATACCGACGCGCTCCCTGCCGGCTTGGCGGGCTTTTTCACCGAAATATCGATCCAGACAATCTGGTTGCGGCCATTATGCTTGGCATCATAGAGACGCCGGTCTGCGGTCGCCATCACGTTGCGCAGAGAGGCGCGTGCGCTGATCGAAGCGACGCCGACCGAAAATGTCACCGTCTCCTGGATTTCCGGAACTTCATGATGCACGGCCCTGATCAATATATCACAAATTTCGGTCAGCGCGTTGGCCGGATAGGCTTTGCGCCTGTCCCTGCTTTCCATCTGCATCAGCAGCGTAAATTCCTCGCCGCCAATGCGGGCGGCGAAATGCGGCGTCGCGCTCAGCGTTTTGCCAACCACGCGCAAGACCTGGTCGCCGATCTCGTGGCCATAGCGATCATTGACCCGCTTGAAGAAATCAATGTCGATAATCGCGAGATGGCTGTAGCGATAATCGTGCTGGTTGCTTTCGAACTCGCGCTCGAAGGCACGGCGATTGTGCATCATGGTCAATCCGTCGGTATCGGCGAGCATGGTCAGCTCGACCTGCTCGCGCAATATATGTTCATGCCGTTGCCGCAGGCGTAAAATCCGATTGGCGACACCGAGCGCAAGGATGATGGTTTCCAGCACCAAAGTGAAATAGAGGCCATAGTCCAGGATCGGCCAGCCGATATAGAGATCCATGCCACGCGCTACCCGGTCGAAACTGAACAATATGATTGGGGTCCAGCCCGCTATCTGGAACCAGATCGCCCGGCTGCCGCGGCGCAGTGCGTGGCCCATCGCGTAGAGCACCACGAAAAAGACCGGCAGGAACGACGCATGATAATAGTTGCGCGCGTCCATGCTGTAGCCGCCATCCATCTGCAGGAACGAGGCCGTGACAAATACCGGGAGCATGGCGGTCGCGGTGATCAACACTTGCAGCCAGGAGGCGATCTTGCCCGGTTCGATGAAGCGCAGCAGGAAAAAACCGCCGGCGCCCACCCCGATTGCCAGCGACCAGTAGTTGAGCAGCATCTTGGTGATCAGGCTGGTTTCGGGGAAAAACAGGAAGATCAGGCCGGAGGAGCTGAACGTATAGCAGACGGTCGCGCCAATCATCACGCTGTGCCAGAGCATGAAATTGTAACGCATCGCGCCATAGAAGAAGGCATTGTAGATCAGCGGCATGATCGCCATGCCGCACAGCGCCGCAAACATGATCGACAGCGGCAGCGTCATCTCGTCCCATTTCTGTTTCGACGCGAGCTGGATCAGCGAGATCGAGCTGGCCACTTTCGGATGGTCGATCGCCAGATAGACCGTCCGGATCCGCTGGCGCAGCTCCGGCTTGTCCGTGCCCGGGACGGGCAGGCCATAGGACCCTTTGGACCGCCAGTGTTTTGCTACGTCCCGCGCCGAGTAGTTGGTCGACAGCAGCGTGCCATCGTCGAGCAGCGCATGTACCTGCATCGTGGTCAGGCCATTATTGTCGCCCTGAACCTCGACCGTTCCGGCGGGCAGCGTGTCGGCGAGGAAAGGAATTTTGACCCAGACCCGGGGCCCTTCGACGGCATATTTATTGTCGGAGCAATCAAAGGCCTTGCCGGACTGCAATAATGTCGAGACCGTGACATCCATGGCGCTGCTTTGCGTGCACAGTTCATCCGACATTGTTACCTCGGCAAGAGCGGGGGAACAGAGGCATAAATATGCCAGAAACGCGACAAACAAGCGCAAATGGCGCCCCCTTCCAAAAATCACTGCTGCAATAGCCTGTTGAATAAAGCCAAACCCCTATTTTACGGTTAAGCATCGACAAGTTTTAATTTGCGGCCTAATTTGCCCGCCATGTTAGAAATCATCCGCATTCCCGTATTGTCAGACAATTATATCTGGCTGGTCCACGAGCCTGAATCCAAAGAGACCATGGTGGTCGATCCGGCGGTGGCCGAGCCGGTGCTGGCCGAGGCGGCAAAGCGCGGCTGGACCATCACCCAGATCTGGAACACCCACTGGCACCCCGATCACACCGGCGGCAATGCCGCGATCAAGGCGGCCACCGGCTGCCGGATCACCGGCCCGGAAGCGGAGCGCGAGCGTATCCCGACCCTCGACACGCTGGTCAAGGAAGGCGACACCGCCAGGCTCGGCGAAGTGATTGCCGATGTCATCGACGTGCCGGCCCATACCGCCGGCCATATCGCCTTTCACATCCCTTCGGAAAATGTCGCTTTCGTCGGCGATACTTTGTTCGCCATGGGCTGCGGCCGATTGTTCGAGGGTACGGCCGCGCAAATGTATGACAATATGCGCAAGCTCGAGGCGCTGCCGGACAATACCAAAATCTATTGCGCTCACGAATATACAAAGAGCAACGGCGAATATGCGCTGGTCGCCGAGCCGGACAATCTCGCCTTGCAGCAACGGATGACCGAGGTGCTGGCGATGCGCGAACGCGGCGAGGCGACGGTGCCGACGACGATCGAACTGGAGCGCGCCACCAATCCGTTCATGCGGGCGGCCTCGGCGGCGGAACTGGGCGCCCGGCGGACGGCGAAGGATAATTTCTGAAGCCCGGCGGTTTCATCCCCGGTTCAGCCGGCTTCCTGTTATATGCATCGCATTTGGAGGACTGGAAACAGGAGACTGATCATGAACAAGCTGATTTTCGCAATCCCGATGGCGATGTTGCTCGCCGCCCCCGCGGTCAGCGCGGAGAAAGCCGACCTCACCGAAAAACAGCAGACAGAGCTGGATATGCGGCTGGCAGGCCGGACCGCAGGCGAGCCCCAATCCTGCATCAACCGCAACGATCAGCGCGAAATGACGGTGATCAGCGACGATATCCTGATTTTCGGATCGCGCCGCAATGCCAGGACGATCTATGTCAACAATCCCCCCGGCGGCTGCCGCAACGCCGACCGCAACATCCTGTCCTACAGCCGGTCGACATCGGCGCTATGCCAGGGTGAGGCCATAACCCTGATCGACAGTAGCACCCGAATGTCGATGGGCAGCTGCGCCTTTGGCGAATTTGTGCCTTATACGAAGAACGCGGACTGAGTTTTCGCTGGCCGTCCACCGGTAGAAACTGGGTGGACAAAACGGACTCGCACGAAGCCACGAAGACGCGAAGCGGTTTCCGCCCCTTCTCCCGTGAGGGAGAAGGATACGGAGCCTTGCTGCCGAAGCCTTGGCGAAGGCGGCTAGGCGCAGTTGGATGAGGGTGTTCTTCTGGTGAGTTGCTGTGCCACTGCGGTCCGGTAAACCCGCACCCGGCTTCGACCAGGCAGCAAGCTGCCCAGTCGGCACAATCAAACTCCCGCACGGGAGAGGGAAGGGGCAATAGAAACTGTCCCCGCCCCCTCGCTCAGCCTAACTGTCTTCTTCAAACATGTTCACCGCATTTTCCCCGGTCGCCGAGAGGCGGATCTTGTCGCCTTCGATCTCGGCGACCAGACCGATCGGCAGATAGTGATGGGAAGCGCCTTTGCCGCTCAGGGTCTGCGGGCTGTCTTTTTTTGTGAGCTTGATGCGCTCGCCGCTGTTGTCCAGATGGTCGACAATGCCGACGTGCACGCCATCGGCGCCGATGACTTCCATATTTTCCTTGATCAGGCTCTTGTCTACCATGTCGAAATCCTTTTCTGTTTCTGTCCTGTGTAACCAACGTGCGGGAAGCGATCCTGTCCCAGGATGGTCAGGGAAGCGATAATTGGTGAAGGACCATAAGGTCCGATCCCGATCTACCTTGTCGATTGAGGGAGAGGGATACGTAATCTTACCACTATAGCGTCAGCGCAGGCGGCTGGATGCCGTTGGATGAGGGTGTTCCGCTGGTGGGTCGCTGTGCAACTAGGGTCCGGCAAACCCTCACCCAGCTCCGGCTAGGCAGCTTGCAGGCAAGTTTGCGCAACCCTCTCCCTTGAGGTAGAGGGATTGGTGTGTTTAGTAAGCTGTCTCCGTAATTCTAGTAAACTGTCACCCTAATTCGATACCCGGCACCAAAAATTTCATGATCGCCGGGAACATCTCTGTTACCATCACCACGAGTCCCAACTAAGTGCGGAACCTAATGTGCCTAAGCGATCGCGTTCTCATCAGCTAGAAACACTCTCCGAGGATCGATTCCGGAACCTTATTCCAGAGCTGTGGGTCGTTCGGCGCAAAGACTATGATTACGGAATCGATCTTGAGGTTGAGTTGTTTGACGAAAATGAGAGCGCAACGGGCCTTATGTTTTACGTACAACTCAAGGCTACAGAGGTGGCTCGGTTTGTCTGCACAGTGATTGGCAAAAGATAAGTGGATCGTCTGCCGGTTGTTTCCTCATTATTCCGATATGGGGTGTCATGCAGGGAGGGCGTAGCCCGACCGGAATGACGCCCC
>Ga0209491_10004118_pt1 | contig 22855 bp, 13 predicted proteins | sample BON02_FD_187213 | JGI IMG/M metagenome (GOLD analysis project Ga0209491, IMG submission 187213) | Freshwater microbial communities from Lake Bonney liftoff mats and glacier meltwater in Antarctica - BON-02 (SPAdes) (version 2) | ecosystem: Environmental > Aquatic > Freshwater > Ice > Glacier... | reverse complement strand
TAGCCAAATTAGCCTCAGCCGAAGCTTTTTGCGTTGGTGTTGCAGCTACTTGAAACAATTGTTGTTCTACCCTGATATCAGCCAACTTTTGACCAGTTGCCGTTTGGTTATTGCCCCAATCACTTTCCAAAGCGGGAGAAAATAAGCCTATGTTTTCCCAAGCCTCTTTTGCCCGCTGCAGCTTGCCCACATTGTCAACATCATGCGTATTAAAAAATTGAGCATCCAGGCTGCCATTTGGCCGCAATGAAGGGTGCGCCAACAATTCGGAATATGCAAACAGGCTGGCATCCCAAGTGGTTGCCGGATATCCTTTGTAGGGCTCAAAGCCGTCGTCAATCAATATTCGGCTGGATCGGGCTTGCTCCGGGTCGTTTGGGTCAGCAATTTTATAACAAGGAAGGGATAGGGTAGGTGCGTTTCCAGAATCATCAAACCAATTATCAGCAGGAATTCTTGGGGTTGCCCAAAGAGGAGAGTTTTGGTTGGATGTATTTATTAAAAACCGTGACGATGCAAGTAAAGTCTGGTTAGGATCTCCCTCAAAACGCGCCTCCGTTGGGCTTGATGACGGCCATTTGTTTTCCTGGTCTTTTTGCTCCCCGATCATGGTGCCTGCGGTCAGATACAGGTCATCGTTATTGCCCTCCATTTGATTGAGCCTGAAGTTGGTCATGTTGCAACCTGCGCCAGCGAAGAAAAAGCCCGAATTAAATTTTTCTGCGTAGTTGCAGGAAATAAGGCAATTGCTGGAGCTGGTGTTGTCGATTCCCCTGTATTGATAATAGTTGTTACTGGAAGCTGAGCCATGCACGGCAAAAAAATCATTGCCAACAAGCTCATTATAGCTTGCATTAAACAACAAGATTCCCTTATATTCGTGTTCGGCAGTTGTTGCGTAATTTTGAAAGTAGGTGTTTCCCTCGAGCCGTATCCTTTGCGTATGATTGAGGTAGGTGCCAACATGTTGATGCAGCGGATTGGGATCATGCACCTTAAAATCATCAAAAAATTGGTTGTTTTTGACAAATGCTTTATTGGGTAAGGCCATTTGGCTAAAGTTGAATCGAGTGCCATACCTATAATCAGGGAAACCGATATTGTCTCGGAATTCACTGTGTTCAATATGGACACCCGCAAATACTGAATTCACCAAATTAATGGCGTTTATTCCAAATGACTCAAACCTGCAGTTCGTGACAATAAAAGCAGCAGGTATATTGCTTTGGAATGCCTCAACCTCTGTAGTGGTGGATTCTATCCTCGCATTGTCCAGAATAAGGTTGTAATTTTTGGTGGAGATACCAAGCCCATGCCTGTCAATCAGGGCAAGGCTTGTTTCTTCACCCCCAAATCCATGAATGTTCGCTGTAAAAACGCCACCATAGCCATCAATGTCAATTGCCAAGCCCCCACTGGAAAACTTTGTGGTGTATAAATCAAAATTGGAATTGCTACCTGTGAGGCCTTCGGTATAGCCAGAGATTTGATTTGGGGGAGTGAGCGAATTTTGACTGCCGATCAAAATGTAGGCCACATTTGTCAAATTGATTGCAGTCGAAACTGATTGGCCAGCGCATGGCGTAACTACACCTGAAGTTGCATCAAACGTATTGCCCGTAATGACTACGCCTCCTACAAAAGGAGTGTTGGTAACATTTAAGCACCGGTAGTTCCCTGCAAAGGTATTCCCTTTTATTTCTGCTTTTGAACCCTGTGTTAAATTCACAGCGGAGCAAGCATTGGAAAGCCGACATCGATCAAGTAATAGCTTGGGTTGGCACAAATTTGTGCCAGGTAATTGAGTTTGATAATTTCTCATCGGTTAAATAATTTTAAGTTTTAAAGAAAAAATAAGGGTAAAGGATCAGCCCGTGCGGGCTGACCAAACAAATCATAAGACCAATAATGACCAAACAGCGTTGGAAAGATTAATTGGGCACTATACTATGGAAGGTTCGAACCATGTTCCGAAATGGACTTCCTATCAACCATGTCGAAACAGTGCTACAAATATAAACACTAAAAATGCACATTGTCAATAGGGGTGGGGCGAGATGCTTGTTAAAGTTGAAATTTTAACTTTTCTTCCTTTGATCGTGACCATTTCAAACTTGTTCGCCTACTTTTCAAAGGTGTATATGCTGCACAGCCTCAAAGGGCAGCCCGATGCAGAAGTGTTGCGGGCCTTGGAATTGCGCTCTGACTGGTTCTTGAAAGAATACAAGATCGCAGCGGCCAATTACAATTACGGGCAAACGGTGAATGCTATTTCGGTGCTAAAAGACTATGACCTGCGCTCCAAAGGCGTGGGGAACGACAATACTTCCAATGGGGAGGAGGAGTTGATGAAGGAGATGTTTTGGAAGTTGATGCATTGAGAACTGGGGGTAAAACGAAAACAAGATGTTGTGCGATTTTATAACGGAGGCTAAAAACTATATTTGGACTTATCTATATTTTTTATGGGGATAAGTCCAAATATAACCCCTATATTTGGACTTATCTTTGAATAGTGCTCCTAAACTCAAATCAATATGGTAGGTCGGCAAGAAGAAATCAAGAAAATAAAGCTGCTTTTATCCGCTAAAAAGTCGCAGTTCTTAGCGGTAACGGGTCGCAGAAGGGTAGGAAAAACCTTTCTGGTGGATAGCACCTTGCGGGAGCATTACTGTTTCAGTATGACGGGTATCCAAAACGGCGATACGGCGACGCAAATGGTCAACTTCAGTGTAAAACTTGCTGAATACAAAGGAGATACTGGGGTACAAACGCCTCGGAATTGGCAGGAGGCATTCTTGCACTTAAAAGCGTACCTCAAAACACTCGATCCCAATAAAAAGCAGGTTATTTTTATCGATGAGCTGCCCTGGGTTAATACCCCTCGTTCAAGTTTCGTGCAATTGTTAGCACATCTTTGGAATGATTACCTCTCAAAGGAGCCGCACTTTTTACTGGTCATCTGTGGATCAGCTACTTCCTGGATCAGCAAAAATATCATCAATGACCCAGGAGGATTGCACAACAGGGTTACCGAAATAATTCACCTGCACCCTTTCACGATTTCAGAAACAAAGGCATTTCTTGAAGGCAATGGCCTTGGTGTGTCAAACCAGGATTTGGCCAAAATATACATGGCCTTGGGCGGCGTTCCATTTTACCTGGAAACATTGCGCAAGGGAGAGAGCTTCCCGGTTGGGATTGAACGCATCTGTTTTTCGCCAAATGGTATCCTAAAAAACGAATACCACAACTTATACCAGGCGCTTTTCAACAATGCGAGCCTGCATCAATCCATCGTGGCCGCATTGGCTGAAAAGCCCCGGGGTTTGACCAATAAAGAGATCTTGGAAATCATTGAAAGTCCGGCAACGGGTAGTTACAGAAGAGCGCTGGAAGAATTGATTCTCTCTGATTTTGTCATGGAATACACACCGTTTCTGAAGAAAAAAAGGGATTCTTTGTACCGCTTGGTTGATGAATATTCGGTCTTTTACCATAGCTTTATCAAAGCCAATAGAAAATATACGCCGGGGATGTGGCAACAGTTGGCAGCAAGTCAGTCGTACAAAATTTGGGCTGGATACGCATTTGAAACGCTTTGCCACAAGCACATAAACGGCATAAAAAATGCCTTGAATATCACCGCAGTTTACACGGAAATTTCGAGCTTGTATGTCGCTGGATCTTCCAAACAGGAAGGCTTTCAAGTAGATTTGTTGATGGATCGGAAAGACGATTGCATTAACTTGTGCGAGATAAAATTCCACGCCGGGCCATACACTTTGAATAAGGATGAATACCAGAAGTTGATTGAAAAAAGGTATCTGTTTTTGGCATTTAGTGGTACAAAAAAGCAAATATTTTTGACAATGATAACCAACCACGGGCTTGTAAGCAATGCCTATTCTGCTGAAATTGTGGACGCGGAAGTAACGTTGGAAGAGATTATAAAAGCGGAGAACTAAATTGAAAAAATTAGAATAGTTTAAATTTTTTCAATTGTTGAAACAGCATTTTTACATCTTCTCCCGTTAATCCTCCATCACTCCCTGGCCGGGGTATTTTGCTCAACACAAAAACTTACTTTCCACATGATTTTATCTAAATTTTAGGCCTGCACTGCATTTTGCAGCCTCCTCGCCATGCCCTGCGCATACAATCAAAACCATTTTAATTCGCCAGCAACAGAAACAGCGATACCCCAGCTGACCATCTCCAAATGGTCATTTGGACTCCGGGGTGGAATAGGCTCCTTTCAAATACCCCAGTTCCGTCGAAACGGTCAACTTGTATTTATTAATGGAAAGCAAGAACGAGCCACTGATCAAGGGGCACAGTATTTTCTAGGTGGCTATGCCACCAGAAACTTCAACGAGCGTTGGTCGCTGCGCTCTGAGTTGTCTATTTTGACAAACCCTGGCCAAAATGCGGGTATTTCCCTGGGTTTATTTCCGCGTTACAAACTGACAAATTGGGTGAGCCTGGAAGCAGGCGTGGAGGCCAGTCAAATGTTTTCCGGCGATACGGCCCAAAGCTTGAATGCCTGGCTTGGTGTAGCACAGACCGCAAAAAATATTGAATTTCATGCGCGGTTCTCGCCTGGGTATACGCCGGGCACCAGCTTTTACAGAGGGGGCTGGAGCAATGCTTTGCAGCTGGGCATGAGTTTTAATTTAGGAAAAAAAGGTAGGGTTTATATCGGTAAATAACTTGGGGTAAGCTGGCTTTAGCCTGGCTACTGCTGGATCACCAGCTTCCTGGAATATGTTTTCCCAGCGCAGCTACACTCCAACACATAAGCCCCTTTAGCCAAATGACCCACGTCAATATTCGTATCCATTTGGTCGCGTTGATGAACAAGAACCCCCGCACCATTGTAGATTTTCAGATATGTACATGGCAATTGTCCCGTACGAACACTAAACCTTCCATCATTTGGATTGGGAATTATGACAAAGTCCGAGGCGCTGTTCAAATCATAGACACTGCTGACTAAAAAATAGTGCGGTGCCGAAGCTGCTGTACAGCCATTCATGTCTGTGGTGACTACAGAATAGAGCCCGGTTTGGGTCGGAGTATACGTTTGCGTGTTTGCCCCAGGAATGATGGTACCATCTACACGCCACTGATTTCCGCTGTCGGCGCTTGATACCAGGCTGGAATCGGTGGCGCTGATAGTAGGAACATTTGGTGCAGCATTCACAATAACAGAAGTTATTGCCGATTCCGCTGAACAGCCATTGGCTGTAGTCACGGTGACCGTGTAGTCTCCTGTGTTGGTTACGGTGATACTTTGGGTATTGGCGCCATTGTTCCAGGCGTAATTGGCCGCTGCGCTGGCGCTAAGCGTAACAGAATCGCCCTGGCAGGAAACCAGCGAACCATCTGCCATAATAAAAGGTACGGTTGGGGAATCGAACTGAAACGTCCAGTTTATGGTATGGCTGTGGCTTTGAAAATGCGCTTCCGACCGCGTGAGCGATGTAGTATCCATTATGGTAGCGCTCAAGGTATTTATTCCGGCTGCTGCCTGCCCTACACTTATCATAATGGAGTCGGTAGTATTGGGAAGAACCGTGCCGTTCAGGTTCCAGGTGACTTTTAAGGTGTTGGGAACGGGCTTTACAGTGCTCAGTTTAAATATTATTGGTTCCGAACAAGAAATAATAGCACTGGAATTAGGTTGATAAGAAAGAACTGGGGTTCCAAATACCGCGTGAATCCTTTCGAAAAGGGTTTCTTTGCAAACCGGGCAAAAGGGATAACCAGAACCAAGAAAGCGCATCTTGCAGCCTTGGTGGGGCCGATACCATTGGGCGGAATTCCCGCCGCAACAGTGTTGGTAAATACCCACACCATCTTCGTCTAGCCAATTTTTCCATTTTACCAGTGTAGGGTTGGTTTCTTTGGTCATATTCATCTTTTCACTCGCAAAACCGTCTCCGGCATAGTATTCGTCGGAGAGGCCGGCGAATGAATGCCCCATTTCATGCACCATAATCTCAAAGGAACTTCCATTGAGCGAGGCGGTAGCGATGCTTCCGCCGGAGCCGCCGTAATAAGGGCTATTAACTAATATTAACCTTTGGTCGAATTGTGGGAAACTATTGATCATAACACTGTTGATCGAGCCAAAATTAGCCGGGGCCAACAGCCGGTGAATGCTGGACACATCGAACCTGCTGCCGAAATAATTATTGACGCTCGCAACGGGAAATGCTGGTTCCGTCACATCACTTGCTGTGCCTGGGTGGCTCGCGCCACTATCAACAGAAGGGACATTTATCGCAAATACATTGAAGTAGTTGGCGTATTCTTTAAACGGCGATATTTCGAACAAGTAGCCCGTAAAATTTTGGACATTGGAAGTGAAAGTGGACAACTCGGCCGCTTGGAAACCATCGCTGAGAAAAACCAGGTTGATAAATTTGGAGGGGTTTCCGTTATACCGTATCGTGTCAACGGGAAATATTTGCGCGTTGGAAATGGCGGGGTTTATTTGCGCGAACAGGCCAACGAGTGCCAGGGATCGAAAAAAGCGGCGGCAGGTATTTTTCATGATTATAGGTTTTGTTTGTTGTTTTTATTCAAAAACTAAGGGTAAAGTGGCGATTTCTGTCAATTTCATATCTGTGCCGAATTGCCTGAATTGCACATACTTCATATCTACCGCATAATTGAATCGTATCAGCACCTCTTGGTCAGGATATTCTACCATGGTGGAACCAATAACACCGTTGTCCGCCGGAAATTCCATGCGTACGCGCAAAGGATTTTTGATCAAGAGGGAATCGAGCGTTTTCATGTCGCGGTTCAAGACCATGCAAAGCAAATCGCCTGCTTGCCCTGCATCCTCAGGTGCCAGGCCTTCTTTGTAAACGCCTGCTTTGAGAAAAGCGCCGTTCAGCTTGATAGCATATTGCCCATTGGCTCCTGATACATGCACCAGGATGGCAGCAAATTGCGCCGGTGCATCGTGCGCTGTTGTTTCAAATGACGTGTTTTGAGCGGAAACGGCGAAGACTGTCAGCGCCCAGGCAAGAATTGTCGTTATTATGTTCATTGATGAATATTGCGTATCTGTGAGACTGACACTAATCCCCCGTTTTGCCTTCAAAGATAGTTTTTTTGAAAAAACGCTGCCTAAAAAGCTTAAGAAACATGTCAAACCAGCTGTGTTGAACAAGGGCGCGTCATTCGTCGCCTTTCTAAAAACCTCGTAGGTCTTAAACCTCAGAAACCTCCCCCAAAAACCTTGTTTTTGGGGGAGGTTTCTGAGGTTTAAGACCTACGAGGTTTCACCCCCAAACGCCCATCCATCCAAGCCTTCCCCTGAAAATACGGCAGCCCATTCACCCACCATACAAAACCACTAACGGCCATCCCCAAAAACGCCCCAGCCAGCACATCCACCAAAAAATGCTGCACCAGAAAAACCCTGGAAAGCCCAACGGCAATGGCCAACAAAGCGAGCAGCAGCGCGAGCTTTTTCCGCTGAGGGCCCGCCATCAAGCAGAGCAAACTAAACAAGCCAAATGCAGACATGGTATGGCCAGAGGGGAAACTTGTTTGACCGGTATTCAGATAAAATTCTGGAATGGTGACAACCGCATCTTTTATGCCCTGGTTGAGGAAGTAGGTAATGGGTCTATCGGAACCTACCTGATCTTTCAATACGTAGACAAATGGCGTAATCAAGCCAGTGATAGCGATCATCAACGTGAAGCGATAGCGCCAAAACAGGGCTGCGAGGCCTGCAACTACCCAAATCCAGGTTTCGCCGCACCAGGAAAAAAACTTGAAAATCGAAATGTACGGTTCCTGGCGCCAATCGTTGAAGTACAGGATTTCATTACCATATGGGATGATAAGTGCCAAGGCGATGCCTGCGCCAAAAAACACTCCAACCGGAATCATAAACCATCGTTGTTCCCAAATTCCTTTCATGCTGCTGTTGCAGGTTTGGCGTTCTTTTTAAACCGTTTGCGCAAGAGGAATATCCAACGATCCAAGCGCTCGGTGCTAAACATTTGCGAATCGTTCATGGCTTTTTGGGTGAGGAAACCGCCGACGGGCATGAGTACAATACAAGGCATCATGGCTGCCCAAAATGGGCTCATGAGAAAGGATTGGGCCAGTTTGCGGCACAAAATGGTGAGGAAGATAAAGGTCACAAAAAAAGTGATCGACACCAAAATCGGGTATCCGAAGCCGCCTTTTCGAATAATGGCCCCCATGGGCGCTCCGATAAATAAAAAGACAAAACACACTAAGGCAAAACTGTACTTGAGATACAACTCATATCCTGTTTTTACCCAGTCGCGCTGCCGGCTTTCTGTTTGGGCTATGCGGGTTTCTACCACGCTTTTTGCGATGCCCGACTGGGTTTTGGCGCTTTTTTTAAGGTTGTCGGAGTCACGAGGTTGAAAGGTTTCCAACAGGGACGGGTATTGATTCAGTGGTTTGGTCAATTCCTGCTTTGGCAGGTAGGCCGTCCTATTGGCTTGTTGGGTTTGGCTTAGCTGAATTGACCTTTGTCGCGCTTTTAAGGCTTTGTCATCCAGTTTTATTTTTGGATCGGGCGGTGGCGGCGTGGGCGCTGGGGTAGGCGCTTCAATCTTCCGTTTCAATGTCGCAAGTATATCGTCTACTGCCATTTTCCCGCCATCTTCTATTTTAAGTTTGAGCGAATCCATGTTAGCGCGCAACTCATTCATACTCAACATAGAGGTCTGGCCGGTAAACCTGTCCTCTCCAGTGCGGATCATCTCAAACTCTTTCATGTCCCACACTTTTGTCCAGGATTGAAAATTCGTTCGGATAAAAGGGTAGCGTTGCTTCTGACCCTTCCCCTGCACACCCGGCTCTTGGTATTGGGTGCCATTGAACAGGTTCATGACAAAAAAACGCTTCTCCTGAGTGGTGAACATTTGGCCGCTGTCAGCCAAAATCTGGTTGAACTTGGATTGCCCAAGGTTCGTTTGATCCTCAATCATCACATCGCTGATGGTCTCGCCGTCTTTCGCTTTGTCGCCAATACGGATCACGAATTGCCGGAAGTCCTCATTAAAAATGCCTTTTTCAAGCGTCAGTGCCGGTTTTTGCCGCCGAATGTCATAGAGCCTTGACTTGAATTTCAAGTTTGCGACAGGAATCAGGAAGTCGGAACAGAAGTAGGAAAAGACAGATATGCCCGCAGCAACAAAGACCAAGCTGGCCATGATCCGAATTAAAGGCACACCGGCGGATTTCATGCTGGGCAATTCGCAGCGCTCGGCCATATTGCCCAATACCATGACCGAGGCGATCAATACGGCGATCGGCAAGGCCATCGGGAATGTTGAAACAGACATGTAGCCGATCAACTCCAACAATATCAGGATGCTCACGCCTTTGCCCGCAATTTCATCAATATACAACCACAAAAACTGCATCACCAGCACAAACAACGCGATGCCAAACGATACAATGAATGGCCCGACAAAGCTGGACAGCAGGTACTTGTCAATTTTCTTCATTCCTTAAAAGTCAAACTCCGCCTTAAACGCCTTCAACTGGGCAATAGTTGCGATGGGATCCTTGGTGCCAAAAACACTGCTGCCTGCTACCAGCACATCTGCTCCAGCCTGGAGCAGGCTTTCGGCGTTTTGCAGCCCAACACCACCATCGATTTCGATCAGGGTTTTGGCATTCGTCGACGTGATCAGTTCACGAAGCTTCTGAATCTTGGAAAGCGTGTGGTATATAAATTTTTGTCCGCCGAAACCAGGATTGACCGACATCAGGAGCACCAAATCAATGTCTTCAATCAAATCCTCCAGCATCGCAACGGGTGTATGGGGGTTGAGTGCCACACCAGCCATCGCACCGGTCTCTTTAATTTGATGTACCGTGCGATGCAGGTGTGGGCAAGCTTCAAGGTGAACCGTAATCACGTCCGCACCAGATTTACGGAAAGCGTCAATGTATTTTTCGGGCTCCACAATCATGAGGTGTACATCGAGCGGTTTTTTGGCCAACGTACTCATGGCCTCAATGATGGACATGCCGTAGCTGATATTGGGCACAAAACGGCCGTCCATTACGTCCAGGTGGAACCAGTCTGCTTCGGAGCGGTTCACCATGTCGATTTCTTCGGCGAGCCGGGTGAAATCAGACGCGAGCATGGAAGGGGCAATGAGGTGTTGTTTGGTATGCATTTTAATGTGATAATTCGATAATCAGATAATGTGATAATAATTGGCGTTGCTTTTGGGGTTGTGCTGGAGGCATGGGGGTCAACCATTGCGGACTGAAATTACTTGTGCCTCCTTTAGTAATGGCAGCCGTTTTAATTTAAGGAAAAGTTGCACCGTGGCGAGTACGTCCTTTTCGCAATAGGTGGCGATGCGGTCGAGGTCGCGGTCTTCCCAGTACACGCGGCCCACGTCGGCACCACTGATGTCGTCTTTTGGGGATGGGATGTCAAACAGGGCTGCCAGCAAGCGAAGCGAGGTATAGTTTTTAATATCGCCAAACTTCCACATCTCCAGGGTGTCGAGCAGATGCTTGGTCTCCCAAGGCTTTTTGCCGGCGATGTCGAGCATTCGGGGGAGTTTTAGTTGATTGACCAGGGAACGGCGGCAAATATAAGGAACGTCGAACTCCCGGATGTTGTGGCCGCAGATGGCAAACTTGTCGGGATTGTTGAAATGGCGGGTTAACAGTTCGGCTAAATCGTCGAGGAGGGCGGCTTCTACGTGGTTGCTGTACGATTTCAACCGCAGAATAGGATCGGCACCATCGGGCTGTTTCGTGAGGAAACCGACAGAAATGCAGATGATTTTACCAAATTCGGAATAGATGCCAGCACGGGTGTTAAATAGTTCTGCCATCTCATCGTATTGAATCTCTTCTTCCGGCTTACGCAGGATATTACGGCATTTTAAACCCCATAATTCCTGCATCTCTTCGCTTAATTCTTCAAAGTCAGCCACCACGGGCGCGGTCTCAATGTCGATAAACAGGATATTGTACAGATCAAAAGTGTCAAATGCAGACATGGGCAGTTGGATGTTGGAATGGTGAACAGAAATTCTAGGGGTTTACCCTTAGAAAACCCTTGGATAGAATCAAGGTAAGGCAAAGTTAGGGTTTCCAGCCAATTCTATATTTACTGGAGTTTAGGGAAATGGGGTTTTTAAATAATTTACAAATATTTATCGATGATAATCAGCAAGTTAGAAAAAAAGAGAATAATTTGTCAAAATTTTTTCTGAAAATTGAGGGCAATATTATACCCCAAAATACGGTTTTCCCTTTATATTTTCAATCAACAGTCGACAACCATCGATATTTAACATAAACCAACAATTTTCACCGAGAGGTTGTCTACGAATCAAAGTCTTTGACATTTATTCTTATCGAACAAACCTTTCAACTTAATTTAATTATGAGCACACCAACCAATTTCAATCAGCCCTCAACACCGAATTACGGCCCCACACCTGATGGCAGCAGCCAAAAACGCCTCACGACCATCATGGGCGTCGCCATAGCCGCACTCCTCGGACTGTGCGTATTCCTTTTGGTGAGCAAATACAACACCAGCAACAAACTGGAAGCCACTACGATGGAACTCACCCAGCAAAAGGAAGCTTTCACGGAACTGGACGTCAAGTACAATGAGGCAGTAACCCAATTGGAGCAGCAAAAAGGTATTAACGCTGAACTGGATGCAAAAATCAACCAGCAGCTGTCAGAACTGGAAGGCCAAAAAAGCCAGATTGCTGGCCTGATCCGCGACAAAAAGGACTACAAGAGTGCAATGGCCAGCTTTGAGCGCCAGAAAAACGAGTACCTCGCGCAGATCGACCAGCTAAAGAAAGACAATGGCATCCTGACCGAAACCAATACCCAATTAACGGGCCAGAATCAACAGCTTTCCAGCTCGCTTACTCAGACCCAAGGTCTTTTGCAAGAAGAAAGCACTGCCAAAGCAGCCCTCGTATCGGAGAAGACCACCCTTGAATCAGAGCGCAACAAGCTGAGCAAAAAAGTGGACATAGCTTCTGCCATCCGCGTAAAAAACATCACCACAAAAGGTGTTGACGTGCGCGGCAACGGCAAAGAGCGCTCCAAATCAAAAGCGAAAAAAGTGGACAAACTGAATATTTGCTTCATCACTGAAGCGAACGAAATCGTCCCTGCTGGCGAAGAAGTATTCTACCTCCGCATTGTCGACCCAACTGGCGCACCATTGGCTATTGAAAGCCTTGGCTCCGGTGTTGCACAAAACAAACGTGCTGAAGAGGAATATCGCTACACCACAACCGCTACTTGCAATTACTCAAATGGAGAAACTGAAGTTTGCGGTGCATGGCAGCCAGGTCAGAATTTCGTAAAAGGCAAATACGCCATCGAAATCTACAACAAAGGCTTCTTGGTGGGCACTAGCTCATTCAATCTAAAATAAAGTGATAATGCGATAATGTGATAATTTGATAATGGGGTGCCAGCTCTGGAATTTAGCGTGAAATAAATGGCTTATCGCCATATTACCTTCAAATAACAAGCACAACGCGCCATTATCAAATTATCGAATTATCACATTATCAAATTAAAAAAAACGTGCAGTTCTAAAAACTCAGTTGCCCCCAAAAGCCATCGGCTTTTGGGGGCAACTGAGTTTTTAGAACTGCACGTTTTTTTAGGGGTAAATTTCCCGTTTGCAAGCTTTTAAGGTATTCAGCATCAAGGCTGCCACGGTCATCAGTCCCACGCCGCCGGGCACGGGGGTGATGTGACTGCAATGGAGTGCTACGGCCTCAAAATCGACATCGCCAACCAAGCGGGTACCCGATTTTCGGCTGGCATCTTCTATGCGGTTGATACCCACGTCGATGACGACAGCCCCTTCTTTTATCCAATCGCCTTTGATGAAATTGGGGATGCCAATGGCGGCTACTATAATATCAGCACGGCGCACTTCGCCGGGCAGGTCTTTCGTGCGCGAGTGCGTGAGGGTCACTGTGCAATCGCCAGGGTAGCCTTTTCTCGAAAGCAGGATGCTCATAGGGGTGCCCACAATATTGCTGCGCCCCACCACGACACAATGTTTGCCGGCGGTTTCAATGTTGTAGCGGCGCAGCATTTCCATGATGCCGTAAGGTGTGGCGGGCAGAAAGCAGGGCAGCCCTTGCGCCATGCGCCCGAAATTGATGGGATGAAAGCCATCCACGTCTTTGCGGTGGTCAATGGCGAGCGTGATGCGTTCCTCGTCGATGTGCTTGGGCAGCGGCAACTGCACGATAAAGCCGTCTACATCGGGGTCGTTGTTGAGGCTGTGGACGATTTCCAGCAGTTCAGCTTCTGTGGTATCCGCATCTTTGCGGATCAGGCTGCTTTTGAAGCCAACTTGCTCGCAGGAGCGGATTTTGCTTTGCACGTAAACTTGGCTGGCGGGGTCTTCGCCTACCAGCACGGCTGCGAGGTGCGGCGTTTTTAAGCCCCGTGCCTTCATTTGATCGACCTCAGCTTCGAGTTCGGATTTGATGTTTTCGGATAGGAGTTTTCCGTCGAGGAGTTGCATAAATAGTATGGAGAAGATTTTGATTCGGGAAATGATTGTGCCGCAAAGGTGACAATAACGAAACTTACATCAAACATAATGGTGGAAAATCAGGATCTTTGTTTACACAAATTGTCACAAAACCACTGGACCCATGAAAAAAACTGCTTACGCCATTTGTATTACCCTGCTAGCCTTTTTATTTTTTACACCGTTTATTGCGGCTCAAACACCACTTTCGAATAATTCCTTGTCCTTGAGTTGGGAGCGCCTGGATGGGCCTGCAGCCTATATCTCCAAATACGCGCAGCATGGAGATGTCCTGTTTGCGGCGAGTGAAGAGGCACTTTTCACCTCTTTTGATGGCGGGCAGCACTGGTTGTACAATGCGGCTTTTGGCCGCAAAAAGATTCGAAAACTATTTGCCAACGACGAGGTGGTACTAGTCGTCACAGAGGAATGGAAAAATATTGATCCAGAACACAGCTTTTCCAGTGCGTATATCCACCAGATTTATAGGTCGATTGATGGCGGCTTTACCTGGGAGAAGGTGCTGGATTTGATTCAACACCCTGAAACCCCCTATTTCAACATTCCTTTTGAAATAATTGCCAAAAGTGACACCGAGTTGGGTCTCAATTACGGGCAATACTTTGACACAGGCCAGCTTCGACATGATTTCTACCATTCCGAAGATACGGGGGCTACCTGGACGCAGTACTATCCAGAGGCAAGTTTATGTGTGGCACTTAATGATTCGATTGCTTTTGTACAAAGGGTTCCTTTGGGCTCAGCTCCTGAAGGGAAAGTTTCCGGGAATAATGACCTTACTGCTGCAAAAACGATTTCATTTTCCGGTACAACAGCTACCTGGATGAATTTAAAAATGGTAGCCTACCGGGATGGCACTTTTTTCCTTTTCCAGACAGATAAAACCCTGTGGCGCAGCACCGATGCCGGAACCAACTGGCAATCTGATGTGCTGCCCATTTCAGGGGATTTAATGGAAGTGATTTGTAGCGATTCGGTGTTTTATTATCAAAGCAACAACCAGGTTTTTCGAGCACCAACAAATAATCCATTATCCCTTTCATGGGTTTACGGTATTGGAACCACACAAAACATCAAAACTTTTTCGCCACTTGATGGCGGAAACTGGGCAAATACCAAATGGAACCAAACCCTTTACTCCCCAAACAACCCGCAAATTTGGGAGCCTCGCTCCGCTGGGTTATCCTCCAAAGTTGGCACGGTTCGGGCAGAATGTGGCGCTTTGCGAGCCCAATCACTCGGCAAGGCCGACGATGAAGGCGGCTGGTATTATTCCAACCAGGACGATGAAGATTGGACTTTGCCGACAACGATAATGAACTGTTGCCCTTTGGGAACATTTGGTGGGTATGTTTTCCGCTATGTTAACGGGCATCTGGAACGTTCTGCCAACTGCGCCGCAACATGGCAATACTATTTTTTACCTTTCACTGCGCAGCCTTCGGGTATTGTGGAGCACAATGGAAGGCTAATCTTGTACTCCTCATTTGATGTGGTGACACATATAAGCGACGATTATGGCGACACCTGGAATATTGGCAGCAATCCTGCCTATGGCATTACCAAGATGTTTTCAACTGGTGGTTACCTGATTGGCATTGGGCAGAAAATTTATCGTTCTGCAGACAATGGTCAATCATGGGAATCGCTCGACAAACCTGTAAACACCTACTATTTTTACCTGAATAACAACTACCTGGTTGGGGTTTATAACAACCAGGACGAAGATGGAGCCGTGAATATTTTCCGTAGTGCGGATTATGGAAACAATTGGGAGGAGACGGCCCATTTCACGGCGGATACTTGTGGCTGGATTTGGCAAATGCGGGCAAAAATTAAAGCAGTTTCGGACAGCTTAATTTTTGTACACCACGATGATGCACTTTATGTATCTGGGAATCAGGGCATATCGTGGACGCGCATCAGTCAAGCGCCTTTTAACCATCGATTTAGGAATTATTGCCCTGTTTACGTTCAGGACACCTTCATCGGCCAGGCCGAGCACTATTTTTTTGACAGCGGCTTTATGTACGCCTCCACGGAAGCACATGGGCTTTGGCGCACGCCCTTGAAGCCCATTCATGACTACTTGTACCAGGTGTCGGCAGTATCGCCACAGCCTGAGGTGAATGCCAAGCTGCTTGTGTTCCCAAATCCGACAAAATCGAATATTACGCTGCGCCTGCCGACAAACTTTGGGGAAGCATCCGAAGCCTCCATCCGCATTTATTCTGATGATGGGAAACTGCAATTGGACAAAAGAATTAGCGGTTTTGGGGCAGGAAATGACCTAAATATCCCAGTAGAAAACTGGCCGACAGGTATGTATTTCATCAATATCAAAACAGACAAACAGGTGTTTCAAGCACTGTTTTCAAAGCAATAAGTCTCACCAAACAATTCATGTAAACGTAGAAAAAAAATGAAAAATAATCTTTACTTCGCCTTGGTATTAATGACCCTCAATGGTCTTTTCCCTTCGATCCTTTTTTCTCAAATCCCATTTGTCCCTGATTCACTTAGCGTGGAATGGGAACAATTAGACGGGCCTCAGGGAGCGGTATTTGATTATGTCGAAATCGACAATAAGCTGTTTGCGGGAACTTCCGGCGGCCTATTTACCTCTACCGATGGAGGAAAGATTTGGAAATCCAACAATACCATTGGGAATAAAGGCTTAATGCGTTTGGTTAAAGTACAGGATGCACTCTTGGTTTTATTGAAAAACGATTCTCTCCTGAACGATTTTACCATTTACCGGTCTGTTGACAAAGGCGTTTCCTGGACTAAAACCTTTGATTCTAAGGAATACAGTTATTCGCTATACTCTTTCACGGCTCAAATCTTGGTCACGAATGATTCTATCGTATCCCTTTTTCCTAGTAAAGGCATATTCAAATGTACGATAGCTTGGCATTCTTTTGATTTCGGCCAAACTTGGATAAAAACCTGGGATAACGACAGAACGATGAGTTGTGTCTCTGCAACAGAAGATACCATTGTTGGTGTATTTGAAATAGATTCGAATAATCCACAGTTTGCGAATTTCGGAAAAATAGATGTTTTGGGTCAAGCACCCATGATCAATTTATCTGGATTGCCAGATATTGGTTCTTACACAACCTTCTGTGCGTATAAAAATGGGACATTCTCTATAATCTACCAACCGCGTACCATCTACCAAACAACAGATAAGGGCGCAACCTGGACGAACTCCACCCTGCCTGTTGAGGGTGTTATAAAAGAACTTTATTATTGGGATGGATTTTACTACCTGCGGAGTACAATGGGCATCTGGAAGGGCACTTTTGATGCGCCATTTTCATTCACAAAAATATACAATGCAGAAGGAGGGGGCAGTCAGGAATCAAAGGCAATGTCCATTACGGATGCTGGTTTATGGGTAAATACGAATCTCGGTAATAGTATGTTTTCCAGCGACAATGGCGTTTCATGGGAAGAACGGTCTAAAGGAATTATCGGCAGAGTAGGCACCATGCGGAGCTTTTGTGGTAAACTTGTTACAAGCAGCGGTAACAATAGTACTAGATCAGAATACCTTTCGAACCAACAGGATGGAGTCTGGCAAAAATCAAATTCCTTGGGGTATGCCCGGATTTTGGGTGAATTAAATGGCGTAGCTTATGCTTATCCCCCGGTGCTACGATCTATTGATTGCGGCGCGAAATGGGATACGATACTTTACCCTGAAATACACATTGAAGGCGCTCCAGAGGATCTGGTTACGAGCGGCAATCGAGTATTTTTTTGGAATATAGCTGCCGCTCCAATATTGTATAGCGATAACAATGGAAGCAACTGGTTCCCAATACCCATCCCAACTCAGGTCACCGTTTGTAAAAACTTTTTTGCCATTGGTGATTCATTGTATTATTTCACAGGGACGCTCAATGAAAAATTTCTTTATCGCTCTTTTAATTTTGGACAAACATGGGGAAAAATAACGGTTGACCCCAGTTACGATAATATTTATAAAAAGGCTGATGGACGGATTTTTGCAGTCATTCAACCTGATCGTGGGGTTGGCGGAATAGCTGAAATAATCGTCAGTAATGATCACGGAGACACTTGGACTAAAACCTCCACTATAGGGCATTTTTATCCGGAATTGCTGTACCAATATACCCCGGGAATATGGTTCCCTTATATTTCAGAATCTTTAATCGTGCTTCATGCCGACAACGGAGTTTTCGTAAGTCAAAATGATGGTATTAACTGGACAAGGCTTGTCGATTTGCCCTTTTTTAATGCTTCAAGATCATCTAATTTACCCAGTAAAGTAGAAGGTGCCATTTCTTATCATGTAGATGAAGGCTACTTTTATGCGGGCACCGAATCCCAGGGCATTTGGCGAACGCCTTTTGCACCCATACGCGATCACCTAAAAGTGCAAAGCAAGGAATACGGTTTTCTCGATGGGAGATTGTTCAAGGATGCTGATGGAGACTGCTTTTACAGCAGTGGTACCAATGATAAGCCTTTGAGCTACAAGCCAGTGCGTATAAACCCTGGCAACATCCTGACTGCTACGGATGCAAACGGTTGGTACAGTGTTGCGCTTCCCATCGGCAACTATACGATAAGTGCTCAAGCACCCACCTATTTCAATAGCTCCTGTGTTACAGACAGTGTAACGGCGGCCATCAACATTGGGCAAACAGTTACGGCAAACCTGCCCTTTGCGCCCATTCCTGACATTCGTGACCTTTGCTTGCTAATCACCAACCCAACGCCATCACGACCAGGTTTTGAAACAACCGTGAAAATGCAAGTAGCAAATGTCGGCACCGCACTCATTTCAGGGGCCGTAATCAATTTTGTATTTGACAATCAATGGTTGTTACCGATTTCCATTGCACCCATCGGCCAGTTTGTTGGCAATGATGCTTCCATTGCGTTACCAGACCTTGCGGCGGGAGAATCGATGGTTATTACCTTTACGTTCCAGGTTTTAGCGATTACGCCCCTGGGAACTCCCCTGGTTTTTACCGCCGAATGCCCCCTCAACGAAGATGCCAACCCTACCAACAACCTGGCCCGTGCCACCCAAACCGTGCAAGGCAGCTACGACCCGAACGACAAAAACGCCCTGCCCCTGATAACACTACCACCTGGCCAACCGCGTGTGCTGGATTACCTCATCCGCTTCCAAAATACAGGCACCGACACCGCTTTCACGGTGGTGGTCACCGATACCCTGCAAGCTGGCCTGAACTTGCTGTCTTTGCGTACCGTAGAAGCCAGTCATGAGTTCCAATTCTCCTTCCTGCCCGGCCGCGTCTGCAAGTGGCGTTTCCGCAATATCCTTTTGCCCGACAGCAACATCAACGAGGCGGCCAGTCACGGCTACCTGCGCTTCCAAATAGAAACAGATCCGGGCTTACTACCAGGCACACCCATCCGCAACGATGCCGATATTTTCTTTGATTTCAACAGTCCGATACGCACCAACGAAGCGGCTTCTGAAAACCCGAAATGGGTGGTAACGGAAGTGACCAGTGTCGTGCTTTGCGCGGGAGATACCTGGAATGGGCAGACGTTCAATACCAGCGAAACGCTCATCGACACGATGGGAAATGTTTGGAGCGACACCATTTCTGTGGTCAATTTGAATGTGCTACCAACTTATGAAACGCATATAGACACGACGCTCTCGATGGGCGCCTTGCTTTTCAACATACCCATGTTGCAGGATACCGCCTTCAGTTTCGCGTTGTTGAGTACTGAGGGCTGCGATTCTACGGTGGTTTGGCATGTGAAAGTGACGACTTCTGGCCTTGGTGAAATTGCGGGAAACAACCTGCAATTCGAGCTTCGCCCCAATCCGGCAACGCAGGAAACCTGGCTGGTTTGGAACACCCGCCAAACTGCGGAATTCCAAGCGGGTATCAAGCTCTTCAACACTTCCGGTATGCTGCTGCGAAGCTGGGAAAGCAGGGTTTTGAGCGCTGCTGCACCGATTAGTCTGAATGTAGCCGATTTGCCTCCAGGCGTTTATTTCGTGATGATTCAGTCGAAAAATTTCAATGGGGTAAAGCGGTTGGCGAAGTTGTGATGCAGTGCTAGGCACAACTTGCTGCATCACACAAACCATCGGCTTTTTTACAAACAACACCGATTACTTATCATTTCATCTAAATATTACACAACAATGAAAACTAATCTATTACCCGCCTTGGCTGTTTTGGCCTTTTCCTGCGTTTTTTTATCGCCTGTTTTTTCCCAAGGCTTGCTTGTGAGCGATTCGCTTACCGTGGAATGGGAGCAGTTGGACGGGCCGCCGGGCTTCGTGTTCCGGTATGCTGAAATTGAGGGAAGGTTGTGTGCGGGAACCGAAGGAGGCTTGTTTACCTCAACGAATGGGGGAGCAACCTGGAAATTCAACAATGGATTGGGTCGGAAACGCCTGCTGAACTTATGCGTCATGGGCGAAACCATATTTGTTTTGGCCAAAGATGAATCCGTTATCAACAAAGTCAACTTGTATAAATCTGCTGACAAGGGCCAGACTTGGGAAAAAAAGTTTGATACCGGGCCTTTGCAATTTGATGTAGAAGGCCGGAGACGGGCGGACATTCAAGTTACCAATGATTCCATAGTTTCCTTTATCATTTACACGGGAACCAATTCTTATGCCTGGCATTCAATAGATAAGGGCAATACCTGGATTCAGACCTGGAGCCCTGTACGAAGGATATCTGGCACGATGGTTATCGAAAACGCGATTGTTGGTTTCTGGCGCTACCCATTACTGGGCAGTTTGAATATTTTCATCGTTCCAAATGGCAATTTTAACAATCCTCAAATCATTTCTCTTGCTGGATTGCCCCCAATACCAGAAAATACTTCGTACGCTATTTACTACGGCGGGAAATGCTCCATTATCCAGGAGAACAGAACGATTTATCAAACCACCGATCTTGGTGCAAACTGGACAACGGGGGTACTGCCTGTCTCCGATACCATTCAAGAAGTGATTTATCGTGAAGGCAGCTTTTTCCTGCGCACCTTTAGCTCGATCTGGAAAGGAACTTTAGATGCCCCATTTTCATTCGCTCAGTTTAAACTTCAGCCAGGGGAATTGGTGCAATCTGCCAACGCCATTTCCTTTCTACATTCGGGCATCTGGGTTAATAGTAGGGCTAACAGCACCCTTTACTCGCCTGATAATGGAAGCACCTGGCAGGATCGATCAAAAGGGCTTGTCTCGAATGTGGTAAATTTTACAAGTTTCTGTGGGAAAATCCTGACAAAATCTGGCGGTTGGCACACCGATCAACGTTCCTTTTCAGTATCACAACAACAGGATGGAGAATGGCAGTCTGCAAATTCAATTCGGTATAAAAGGATGCTTGGTGAGGCAAACGGTATTTTATTTGCTTACCCCCCAGCGCTGAGATCCTTTGATTGCGGCTCTTCCTGGGATACGATCCACTATCCCGACATACACATTCAAGCAGCACCCCAGAAACTGGTTCATTATGGAAACCGCCTGTATCTATGGAATACCTTTGGCGAACCCATACTTTTTAGTGACAATAATGGCAGCAACTGGCTTTCTCTCAACAACCCATATCCCTTTTCGGAATGCAATGGATTTATTCCCATGGGAGATACCTTGCTTTTTTTGTCTAGGGCCGGCGGATGGTCTAAGTATTCCCACCGTTCTTACGACCATGGAGCATCCTGGGATCAATTATTAATGCCTGATTTTGCCGAAGAAATTTTCGTAGGAGAAGATGGGAAGTTAATCGCTGTTGGCGTGAACTACACGTTACCCGGAGGCGGTAATCAGCCTCAATTTTGGGGGAGAATATACGTCAGCAACGACTTGGGACTCACCTGGACACAGACTTTTTTGACGAAGCTGGAATATCCAAAACTTCCCTATCAGGATATTGACAGAATCAGGTTTCCGCTCGTACACGAAGGCATGATATTCCTTCACGCCGCGGATGGTGTATTTGTGAGCCACAATGAAGGGGTTAATTGGACGCGATTGGACAATTTGCCGTTTTCTAATTTTGCCTACAGCGCATTTACTGCTGGCCCCGGCAAATTTGTCGAAGGTGGCATCTCCTATATGGTTGACGAAGGGTACCTATACGCAAGCACCGAAACACAGGGAATCTGGCGAACACTGTTTGCGCCTGTGCGCGACCATGCCAAAGTGCAAAGTGCAGAATATGGTTTCCTGAGTGGCCGCTTGTTCAAAGATGCCGATGGAGATTGCCTGTACGACCTTTCGGCGGGAGACAAGCCGACGAGCTACAAACCAGTGGTCATCAACCCAGGCAATATCCTCACCAATGCCGATGCAAACGGTTTTTACAGTATTGCCCTGCCTGTTGGCAATTACACCGTAACAGCGGCAGCACCAACCTATTATCAAGCAACGTGCAGCGCGGATACGGTAAGCGCCAGCATCAGCCTTGGGAATACGATCAGCGCCAATTTTCCTTTTGCACAGATTCCTGGTATCCGCGACCTGTGTGTACTCATTACCAATCCTACGCCATCAAGGCCTGGTTTTGAAACCACGGTAAAATTGCAGGTCTCAAATGTTGGAACCACCAGCGTTTCCGGGGCGGAGGTCAATTTTGTGTTTGATGGACAATGGCTGGAACCGATCTCCATTGATCCTTTTGGGCAGTTTTTGGGCAATGGCGCGCTTGTACCTTTACCCGATCTTGCTCCTGGGGAAGTAGTGATTATCACCATGGTCTTTAGGTTAATGGCAAATACACCTTTAGAAACACCCCTCGTTTTCACCGCAGAATGCCCCCTCAACGAAGATGCCAACCCAACCAACAACCTGGCCCGCGCCACCCAAACCGTGCAAGGCAGCTACGACCCCAACGACAAAAATGCCCTGCCATTGGTAACACTACCGCCTGGCCAACCGCGTGTGCTCGACTACCTCATCCGCTTCCAAAATACGGGAACGGATACAGCCTTCACGGTGGTCGTCACGGATACCCTGCAAGCTGGCCTGAACTTGCTTTCCTTGCGGACCGTGGAAGCCAGTCACGCATTCCAATTCTATTTTCTACCCGGTCGTGTTTGCAAATGGCGCTTCCGCAACATCCTGCTTGCCGATAGCAACACCAACGAAGCTGCCAGTCACGGCTACCTGCGCTTCCAAATAGAAACAGATCCGGGCTTACTACCAGGCACACCCATCCGCAACGATGCCGATATTTTCTTTGATTTCAACAGTCCGATACGCAC
>Ga0209491_10004115_pt1 | contig 22856 bp, 23 predicted proteins | sample BON02_FD_187213 | JGI IMG/M metagenome (GOLD analysis project Ga0209491, IMG submission 187213) | Freshwater microbial communities from Lake Bonney liftoff mats and glacier meltwater in Antarctica - BON-02 (SPAdes) (version 2) | ecosystem: Environmental > Aquatic > Freshwater > Ice > Glacier... | reverse complement strand
CGCAATCGACCGCTTCATCGAACTGCACAACGAAGCAGATGCCAAGCCCTTCAAATGGCGCGCAAACCCGGACGAAATTATTGCTGCCAGAAATCGGGGGTTCCAATTGTTGGAATCAATCCACTAGGTCGATCCGTTTCATCGCTGATCTGCGGTAACGGCTTAGTATCAGGCCACTGCTTTACCAGAGGGGCCGATGCCGCGCATCGTCGTTCGCAACATTATGAACCGCCGGGTGACCGGCTGTGATCTGGTCGGGTGTTGACCGGGCTTCGCTTTCGCGTGCCCCGTTAACCCCTTGATCCAGAGCGACCATTCCCTGCGCCTTGCTGTCGATATCGGTGGCACTTTTACCGATACCGTTCTGATGGACAGCGCAGGGGTCATCCTTGCTTCGACAAAAACACTGACCACGCATCAAAATCCGTCGGATGGCGCGCGCGAGAGCGTTCAGCGCGCCCTGACAAATGCCGGGCCCGCCTTGACCGAGGTGACCGGGTTCATTCACGGCACCACGCTTGCCACCAACGCGCTGATCGAAAAGCGCGGTGCAAAGGTGGCCACGATCACCACCAAAGGCTTCCGCGATATCCTCGAAATCACCCATGAGCGGCGGCATAGCCAATTTGACATAAATCTGGAAAAAATCGACTTTCTGGTCAGCCGCGGCCGGTCGTTCACCATCCGCGAGCGGGTCTCGGCCTCTGGTGGGGTGCCGATCGTGCTGGAGGAGGTGCGCGGCAACCTGATCTTGCATCATCAGTCCGGAGACCAGCCATGACCGACCTGTCCCCCGCCCACCTGCAAGTGATGTGGAACCACCTTCTAGCCGTGGTGGAAGAACAGGGGCAGACCCTGATCCGCGCGGCCTTTTCACCGATTGTGTGAATGTGGCGGTATCTCTGCCGAGATTTTCGATCTGAAAGGCCGAATGCTGGCGCAAGCCGTCACCGGCACGCTCTGCCATATCAACACCATGGCCGAAGCGGTCGAAACCCTGCGCAATCGCTTTCCTGTTTCCGCCATGCAGCCCGGCGATATATATATGCCCAACGACCCGTGGCTGGCCTTTGGCCAACTCAACGATTTCCTCTTGATGATGCCTGCTTTCAAGGATGGCAGGGTAATCGACTTCACCTCTTGCACCTCGCATCTGGTTGATCTGGGGGGCTTCGGTATGAGACCCGAAGGCTCTGACACCTACGACGAAGGGCTGCTGATCCCGCCGTGCAAACTGGTGGACCGGAGAGAGATCAACGCCCTGCTGTTGGACATCGCAAAGGCCAACTCAAGCGAGCCGATTGCGAATTAGGACGATATTTACGCCCTGATCGCCTGTCGCAAAACCGGCGCTGCGCGACTGGTTGGCATGATGCAGGACTTCGGGCTGGAGGATCTGGACGTGTTTGCCGATCATATCATCGACACCTCCTATCGTGGCACGCTGGACGCCATCGCAGAGGTAACTCCGGGCGGTTATCACAACATTCTGACCGTCGATAGGTATGAGCGGGAGATGGAATTGCACGCAACGCTGACCGTCACAAAAGACTGGCTGCATCTGGATTTTGCCGGCACGTCGGGCTGTTCCAGCAAGGGCATCAACGTGCCCTTGAACTACGCCACCGCCTATTCCGTCTTTGCGATGCGCTGCATTATTGGCTCTGACATCCCCACTAGCGCCGGTTCGCTACAGCTATTTGTCGTCACCGGACCCACCGATTGCATCTTGAATGCGCAACGCCCGACCCCTGTGGTCATGAGGCACATCTTGGGGAAGGTGACGCCCGATCTGGTGCTGGACGCCTGTCACAGGCCCTGCCTGGCAAAGTGCCCGCCGAAGGGGCATCTTGCCTATATGAACTGCCCTTGCGGCGCGCGCCCACATGCCGATGGGCTGTCAGCCACGGCCTATCCTTCAGGTGTGTTTGGCAGTCAGGTCGAGATCACCGAAGCCATTGCCCCGGTCACCATCTGGCGGCGGGAGTTGCTGCCCGATTCATGCGGCGCAGGCCAGTTTCGCGGCGGGCTAGGTCAGCAGATTGAGATGACTTCGGCCATCGCAGAGCCCTTTTTGGTGTTCCTGTCAGTCGAGCGGGTAAAGAACGCGCCCAATGGGCCAGCGAGTGGCCAACCCGGTGCGGCAGGGCGCATCCGCGTTACCGGACGTGATGCCGACATCCCCAGCAAATGCGAGTTGTGGATAGAGCCGGGAGAGCGGCTTACTTTTGATACTCCGGGCGGCGGCGGGTTTGACAAGGCACGTGACCGTGACACGGCTGCTTTGGAGCGTGACGTTGAGAATGGCTTGGTCACACCAGCCGCAGCGGTGGCCGATTACGGGCGCCAGCCATGATCGCCGCGGTTCCCACCATTGCCGCGATGGCACCCTATGCCTTGGTCGATTTGGGCGGCCCTGCGCACCGCCATTTCAGACATCCATGCTTTGGCGTCCGAATCCATTCTTTCCGGCGCTGGATCATTGGAGCTGATCTGGTCGGTCATCCGCGCCTTTGCAGGGCCGTGCGATGAGGTTCTGGGCCACCTACGGCTATCCGTTCGTCGCCACCGCCTGCGGCCAATCCGGGGCGCGCATCCCGAATGCAGCCATCCTGCACCTGCGCATCCACCTACCAGCAAGCGTTCTTCTGATCGTCTCAAGCCAACAGGGCGTTTAACGGTCAACCCGCCACCCCGATCTTTGCACTGGCCGGGCGCGGGGACACCGTCGTCCTGCGCCCTTTTTCAACTGCTTAAGCTCTGGCTGGGGCGCGGCTTGGCGGGCTACGGCCTTGGCTATTGCCTGCGGCCCCAACGTCATGATGCACCGCGCCACCGATGTTCTTCTGTCCCTTGCGGAGACCCAAAACGCTGACCGATAACCGCGGGCCGAGAACCGGGATCTTGGTGCCCTATACTAACACCAATCTGGAACCCGACATGCAACTGATGAGCTCCGATGGCCGCTCGCTGCATTTTGAACGGCTGGGCACTATGCCATCAACGCAATTCACGGATCGAACCAAAAGGCGCGCTTGGGGGCCTTGGCCACGCTGACCCATGGCGTCGGATTTGGCCGCTACTTGGGCAACTACGGTCAGGGCGAATTGCTGCCGGATGAGGTGTTTGCACTGACCATGAAGGTGAACCAACCCCGGGTCGAGACTGTCACGCGGATCGAAGCGGCTACTGGCAAACCCGTTGTCACCTCAAACCAAGCCATGGTTTTTGCGCTATGCAAAGCGCTGGACCTACCCCGCCCCAAAGGCGCGCCGGGGCGGTTGTTCGACCGGCTTTAAGGCTCTTTCGTGCCAATTTCTTCTTTGCGATGAGTAACATAATCGCCCAACGCTTCGCGGGTGGCAGAATCCATCACCTGCTCTTCGTAGTCGCGCAGGGCTTGCTGCCAAAGCCCTGTCGCGCGGCTCAGCGCGTCTTTGGCCCCGCCGCCTGCCAGCCACAATAGTTGGCCCTAACTGACAGCACTGGCCGATAAAACGCGGTTTCATAGCGCGCAATGGGATGATCCGCACCAAAAGTGCCCGCCCGTTGGCACTGAGACGATGTTGGCTTTAGTAGTTTCCAGCGCGCCGAACGCTGGCGCACCGGGCCGCGCCAGTTGGGTCAGCACAAGCCCAAGCAACGCTTCGCCCTTCGCCGCGCTTCGGTCATGTTCGTCTTTGCTTCAATATCCCAAACCGGGATCGGCATTATTCTGCAAGGCCTGACCCTGTCGATAGCGATGCAGATTCTGGGCAAACATCTGGGCAGAACCTTCGGCCCAACCGTCAAATGCCGATGAGCGATGCAGTGATATGATGACGTTTTCTATTGCCCGGAACGGGTGATCCCGGGACAGCGGTTCGTTTGTAAAAATCATCCTGCGCCGCACCGATCAACCTGCCGTCGTGCAAAGCGGCCAACAGGGAAATTTTGTTACTAACACCGCCACGAGAGCGTCAGTCGGCGCGGGCCGGCAGCGGGCAGCCAGCGCCTTGGCAAGGCCACGCAAACCCAGCGTAAAGGCCAGCATCATACCCAACCCATACTCAGCCATTACATCCGTTGCGATTCCAGCGGCATTGGTTACAACCGCGCGCGCCGGAACCCAGACTCCCAGATGATCGGTGCCAGACCCACCAATCGACACCCATTTGACAGCCGTGCTTGCGAAGCGATCCGAATAGACCACCTCTGCGCCTCTTACAGCCACGGTTTGGGGCAGGCCCTCATAAATGTCGCAGGTGGCAATCAACAGTTCGGGCTGCCACACTGCCGCGTGCAAAATCGGGCGCGTCGGAAGGCACGATCACGACAGGCATATTTCCGATCATTCCTTAGACAGGATCGTATAAATGGGCCGCGACATCCGAGAACCGGCTACCCGGATTGTTCAGCCCCAATACCGCTGTGCAAAGCCCCTTTGCCCGCGCTTCGCCTAGAACCGGCTCGGCAAAGCGCAAGAATTTCTTCACGACTTTCGCTTGATTGAACGGCCGCTCCGGCCCACCCCTCGCATGCGTATCACCAGAAGACAGAACCCGTCCGTCCGTCAGGGTGATTTCGACATCCGCCCAACGACCCGCCGGAAAACGCGCCTGATGCTGTGGGGCGGCCTGCATCGTGGTCCGCGCCACCAAAGCCGCCACCGCAGGATCTGAAAGCCCTGCGCCAGAGATATGTTCCAGCCCGATATGGCCATGAACCAACTGCGTGGCCACGGAAAACGGCAGGGAATACTGCGCCTTGGATGTGGTATCGGGCATGGTCGCGAACAGCTGAACCGCATAGTCGAAACTGCGAATGCAGATCCGGGCAATGTCATCGGCCACAAAGCCATGGGCCTGCGCCAACTCACGCGCCGCATCAATCGACGCATGCGCCCAGCGGCACACCGGATAGGGCTTCACATATTGATGCTCCATCTGCCAAAAGCTGCCCAGATCAGCCCAGTAAGGTGCCGCTTCCGGCGCCTCAACCGTAATCGCGGGCGCGCCGGTAAAACCGTTTTCGGCCAGGATTGCGGCCGACATTCCTACCATCGCGCCCCAGCCAGAGCCGTCATGCAGCATTGTTGGTGTCGCGATTTCCCGCATCATCTGACTGCGGGGGCCGTGATACTCGGCAATGCCAAGCGACTCGCGCAGCATTGCAGGCGTATGACGCCGCAAACGGGCGGCCATAGCCGCAACGCCAAGACCATTCCACGCGCCCGATGTGTGATAGTCAGAGACCGACGCGTGCAAGGAAATGGCGGCCCTGCCAGCCACCTCATAGCAAACGATCAAAGCGGCCAGCGCGTCGGGGCCCGTCATATCCGGGGCGTGCTGGGCCAAAACGGCCAGCGTCGGGGCGGCAACCACGCCGATATGCCCCAAGGTCGGGTTATAGCCATCATGCCCGTCCAGATTGTCGATCTGCGTTGCGGCGGCAAAGGCGGCCCCCGCAAGGCTGACACTTCGCCCATCAAACAGCATTCGCGCAGAATGATCCGGATCGGTTGAGGCATGCAGCAAGACAGCCAACTTGCGCCCCAACACGCCCGCCTCCATCGGGGCGGCGGCAGCACAAATGCCCAGCGTGTCGAGGAGCATCAGGGCTGCCCGTTCGCGCGCAGACTCCGGGATATCTTCCGGACCAATCCCCAGCGCAAATCCCGTCACATCAGCCAGCACCGATGACGAAGCGCCAAGCGCCGCGGTATCCCCAATCATTGCCCAGACCCCCCTTTTTCCACCGCTAAGAGTAATCGCCTGTCAAATTGGCACACATGAATTCTGCAACGCCTCGACATAAATATTTCGTTGCCTTAGGTCTGGCGAGCAGGCTGGAATCGGCACCAAGACCCGGGAAATCAAATGGACAGACCTCCTCCGCCGTTGAATTTCATTCGCTCTTTCGAATGTGCCGCGCGGCATCTTAGCTTTACCAAGGCGGCAGCAGAGTTGGGTTATACGCAAGCAGCAATCAGCACCCATATCCGCGCGCTTGAGAAATACGTTGGCCGCGATCTGTTCCTGCGCAATGCCCGCAGCATCGCCCTGACGGAAATGGGCGAGGCGTTTTTGCCAACTCTGCGCCAGGCCCTTCACCAGATTGACAGCGCCACAGACGCCATCACAACCACCTCTCGCGACCAATCCGTGGTCATCGCTTGCCCGCTAAGCCTGTCCGAAAGCTGGTTGCCGCAGTGCCTTGCGTCCTTTCGCGAAAACCATCCAGCGGTCAAAATCGTCCTGACCGCAACCATCTGGGACAGCCCGGATGAGGGCATCGCCGATCTTTTCATCTCTGTGAATCGAAGCGATGAGGTATCAGCCGGATCCATCAGATTAACGGATGAAACACTGTCTTTCGTCTGTGCGCCTGCATCGGCTGATCGCTTCGGCACTTGGGCGGATGCGCTGGAGCAGGCAAAAATCCTCGTGGCCGGACGTCAGGAATATTGGGCAATTTTTGCATCCGCGTTCGGAACTGGCCCGGTTGATCTGGACGCCGCCTTCAAGACAAATGCGTCCAACGTTGCGTTGGAACTGGCCGTGCACGGGCTGGGCGGTGCAATCGTGCTGAGTTCTCTTTGCAAAAACTATCTGTCACGCGGGTTGCTGGCAGAACCCTTGGATCTTCGGCCAGACAGCCCTTGGGCCTATTACATCCAAACGCCTCGCGCCCGGCGCGGCCAGAGCGCATATAGTCTTTTCGACCACATCCTGGACTATGCCAAACAGGCGGATTGATCGGATCAAGCCCGGCACCTCCGCCCTGAACAGGCGCGCGCTATGCGCCCGGGTTCCTTCAGCCTGCAAATAAGCGATCAGATCGACTGACGGCATACCCTCCAATACCGAAGAGACCACACCTTCGCGGCCTTGATTGTCGGGGTATCCGGCAGAGATCTGGACCACAGATTTAAGACGCAGCGCCCCGCCCGCGTTCTCAAAGAAAATCTACCAGCCCTCAAACGGGCCACACGGGCGAACCGATTGCGGGCCTGGTCAAGATGGCTGGACGTGTCGGCAATCACTTTGCGGCCTCCACGGGCGCTTCTGCCCCGCGCAGCCGCAACCCGTCTGGGTCAAACGGCGGCCGCGCAAGAACGCGGGCGGTATGGGGTTGGCCCAGAATGGCTACATGCACCGTGTCGCCGGGTTGCACCAAGCCGGTTTTAAGATAGGCAATCGCCAACGACTTGCCGACCGAATAGCCATAAGCCCCCGAAGACACCTGCCCGGCAGGCGTGCCATCCAGCAAGAACACCGGCTCTGACCCCGACGCGTCAGCCGTGGTCGCGTCAATCTCCAGCATCGTCATGACCTCACGCGGAGGATTGGCGGCGATCCTTTCCCACGCGGCTTTGTTCAGGAAATCCTTGTCCGCCTTGATCAGACCGGCCAGCCCGCTTTCCTGCGGCCAGTATTCCGGGCTGTAATCCCGGCCCCACGACCCATAGCCCTTTTCAACCCGCAAAGACCCAAACGCCCGTCCGCCCACAGGCCCTGCGCCAAAGGCCTTTCCGGCCTCCAGCAGGGCCACATATAGCGCCACTTGGTCGGCCTTGGCGCAGTGCAATTCCCACCCCAGATCACCGGTAAAGCTGACACGAATGGCGATACAATCCACCCCCGCCACAGCAATGCGCTGCGACCGCATGAAGGGAAACGCTGCATTCGACAGATCCGCATTGGTCAGTCGCGCCAACAGATCGCGCGCCAAAGGCCCGGCGACGTTATAGCCGCAAAGTGCCTCAGTCTGGCTCTCGAACGTCGTTCCAATGGGCAACGGAATGGCCTTGAAGAACCGCTGATGGAACCGCTCTGCCATGCCAGAGCCGACAACCAGAAACTCTTCTTCGGCCAGTTTCGTCACAGTGAAATCGCCCGCGATGCCGCCTCGCTTGCCAATCAACGGGGTCAGGCAAGACCGCCCAATCGCCTTTGGCATCCGATTGGCAAACAACGCGTTCAGCCAAGTCTCTGCCCCCGGCCCCTTGACGCTGTATTTGGCAAAGTTCGAGATGTCGATAATGCCCGCCTTTTCGCGCAGCATAGTGACCTCACGCCCCACGGGCCCCCACCAGTTCTGCCGGGTGAAGCCGTGGGTTTCCTCAGTCGGCTCTCCTTCAGCCGAGAACCACAAGGGATGCTCCCAGCCATAGTTCAGCCCAAAAATCGCGCCCATCTCTTTTTGCATCGCAAAAGCGGGCCGCACCCGCGCCGGACGGCCAGCGGCGCGTTCCTCGTTCGGGAAATGGATCTTGAAGCGGTTAGCGTATTGATCCTGCACGCGGGCCTTGGTGAAATCCTTGCCCGCCCAAGCGCCATAGCGCGCCAGATCCCAGCCGAACATGTCCAGGCTGGGCTCTCCGTCAACAATCCATTCGGCAGACAGCTTGCCCAAGCCACCCGATTGCGAAAAGCCGGGGATGATGCCGTTGCAGCAGAAATATCCGGTCAGTTCCGGCACCGGGCCGAACAAGGCCGAGGAATCCGGCGACCAGATCATGGGCCCGTTGATCACCCGCTTGATCCCCGCCGCGCCAACGGCAGGAACCCGATCAATCGCGCGCATCATATTTGGTTCAATCCGCTCCAGATCATCGGCGAACAACTCATGCCCAAAGCCTTGGGGCGTGCCATCTTCGGCCCAGAATTTCATCGCTTTTTCATAGGCGCCAACCAGCAGGCCCAGCCCCTCTTGCCGCAGGTAATACTCACCATCTCGGTCCGCGACCGACGGCAAGCGGCGGCCCAGTTTGGCAATTTCCCCGATGGTCTCAGTCACAAAATACTGGTGCTCGGTCGGGATCAGCGGCAATTCCAGCCCCGCCATCGCCGCCACTTCCCGCGCCCACAACCCAGCGGCGTTGATCACCCAAGGCGTCGCGATATCACCCTTTTCGGTGCGCACGATCCAAGTGCCATCCGCCTGCGCCTCGGTGCCCGTGACGGGGGTAAAGCGGATGATCTCTGCCCCCATCTGCCGCGCGCCTGCTGCGTAGGCCTGCGTCACGCCAGACGGATCCACATTGCCGCCATCGGGCTCATACATGACGCAGCGGATACCGTCGAAGTTCACCAACGGGTGCAGCCGTTCCGCCTCATCCCGGCTGACCTCGTAAAAATTCATCCCATAGCGCCGCGCTTTGGCCGCCTGAATCCGCAGCTGATGCTCGCGCGCTTCGGTCTGTGCCAGATACAGGCTGCCGGGTTGGAAGATGCCGCAACCCTGCCCGGTTTCAGCCTCCAACTCTTTATAAAGACCCATCGTGTAATGCTGCAAACGGCTGATATTGGTGCTGTCATGCAACCCGTGGATATTCGCCGCCGCATGCCAGGTTGACCCGGATGTCAGTTCTGACCGCTCCAACAAGACAACATCCGTCCAGCCCTTTTTCGCCAGATGATAGAGGATCGAGCAGCCAATAAGGCCGCCTCCGATGACAACGGCTTGGGCATGGGTACGCATTTTTGGGGCCTTTATTGGGGGCAGTGTTCCTTCGCACCATACGAGCGCAGTTACGCCGAGACACATAAAATAATTCGCCCCTCAGCCGAAGTTTGCCGGGCCCGTTACCTGTTTGCGCGCGCCCTTGTTCGGGTGACCAGCCACAAGGCCGCCAGCGCCACAACCACCACAATCAGCAACACCACCGCCGCCACCGCCAGCCTTGGCGATCCTGCCGAACGAAGGCTAAGCCACATCAACACCGGCAAAGTCTGCGTGTCGCGCGTGGTCAAAAACAGCGCCATATAGAATTCGTTCAGCGACACCACAAAGCTGAACATCGCACTGGACAGCAGGGCCACGGATACCCCCGGCAGCACCACCTCTAGCCCGGTCCGCCACGGTGGGGCGCCAAGATCGGCAGAGGCCTCGATCATTTCGGGATCAAGCGATTGAAAGGCCGTTTCCATGATCATGAAAACCAGCGGCATCGCCCAAAGTGAATGCCCAAGAATGACGATCAGCCATGTGCCGTATAACGGCCAGCCAAGCAGCGTCACGCTGCCAAAGCTTACCGCCAGACCCAAGCCCAGCACCACGCCCGGCACGAACAACGGCAGCATCAAGGCAAACCGCACCACCCTACGGCGGCGGGCGAAATGACGGCGAAGAGCCCAAGCCGCAAGCGCCCCGGTCGGCACAGAAAGCAGCGTCGTCCCGGCAGCGATCAGCAGGCTATTCTTCAGGGCCTGCATGAACTGCAGAGACCCGGCAAAATCGGCATACCACCTCAAAGACCAGCCGGTGATCGGAAAGCGCAACAATCGTCCGTCCGAAAAACTAAGAACAACCGCGATGACAATCGGGATCAGCACGAAAACCGCGACAGCGACCAGCAAGGCCCCGCCCGCCAGTGCCAGCACGCGCCGCTCTACCCGGGCTCTGAAAGTAGAGATCATGGCCTAGCCTTCCTGATCCATCATCTGCGCCAAGGTCAGCGCAAAGGCGATCATGATCACCATCACCGTCGCCAAGGCCGATGCCATTGGCCAATTCGCGCGGCCGATCATCTGCTCTTCCACTAAACCGCCCATGGTCCACAACGTATCAGGGCCCAGTGCTGACGGCGACGCATAGGTGCCTACGCCCCAGATGAACCCCTGTGACAAAGCCAGCACCACGCCTTTCCAGGTTTGCGGCAAAAGCACCTCGCGGAAGGTGGCAAAAGCTGGGGCGCCAAGATCAGCCGAGGCCTCAAGATGCTGGCGATCCAGCCGCTGAAAGCTGGCCAGCAGGATAAAAAAGCTGAACGGCAGGATGATATAGACCAAAGCCAGCAGGGCCGTCGCCGGGTGATACAAAAGCGAGATCGGCGCATCAATCAGACCCACCCCGGTGAGCGCCCAAGACAGCATCCCGTTGCGCGGCAAGAACATCCACCAGCCAAAAATCACCGAGATTTCTGAGATCAGCAACGGGCAGAGCATCAGCCCGATCATGACCACGCGCCAACGCCCCGTCCGCGCCCAGACCACAAAGGCCAGACCATAGCCCAGCAGCACTGAGATCACTGCCGCCAACCCTGCCAAAACCAAAGAGTTGCGAAGGGCCTGATGCACAACCGAATCTGACAGAATGCGGCGATAGTGATCCAGCGTGGCGCCATCGACATAGAACTTTGGCGGCTGCCATTCGTTCAGGCTCATCCGCAAGATCATGGCCAAAGGCTGGCCAAAGACCACGGCAATCAACAAGACCGCAGGGGCCATCATCAACAGCGGCAGGAACCACGGATGACGGGTCACGTAAACCACCTTGCGTCTTCGTCCTGCCAGCCGATTGCAAGGTCTGCGCCCGGTTCCAGCCCCAAGGGGCGCTGACAATCGCAGACCAGCCGCAGCGCGCCGGCCTTTAGGTGATAGCGGTAGGTTTCACCTTGAAACTCCACCATTGTAAGACGCCCTGTCAGGCGGTTGGGGCTGCTAAGTGCCTGCGCCCCGGCAAGCAGTTTTCCGGGCCGCAGATACAGACGATGCTGGCCGGGGGCTGGGCGGTTCGACAGATGCAGATCCACCGCCCCGCCCGCCAGATCGCGGATGTGGTCCGGGTCGATCAGCAGTTCCAGCAGACAGCTTTCCCCGATAAAGGTGGTGACAAATTCGGTGGCTGGTTTGGTGTATATCTGTTCCGGCGTGCCAATCTGAACAATCTCGCCTTTGTCCATAATGGCCACGCGGTCAGACAAGGCCAACGCTTCGCCCTGATCATGGGTGACGAACACCGCAGTAAAGCCAATTTCTTCATGCAACCGTCGGATCTCTGCCCGCAGTTGCAAGCGCAAGGAAAGGTCCAGCGCCGACAGCGGCTCATCAAACAACAATACGCTGGGCCGCAGGACCAAAGACCGCGCCAAAGCCACCCTTTGCCGCTGGCCACCCGACATCTGACCCGGCAGGCGGCCCTCATATCCCACCAGATCAACCACCCGCAAAATCTCGGTGACGCGCGCGGTGATTTCATCGCGCGGCACTCGCCTCATCCGCAGACCATAGGCAATGTTCTGCGCCACGGTCTTATGCGGAAACAGCGCGCCAGGTTGAAAAACCGTCGCCGTATCGCGCGCATTGGCGGGCAGATCGGTTACGTCTTTACCGCCCAAAAGCACACGCCCTCGGCTGGGCCGCTCAAACCCGCCAATCAGCCGCAGGGTAGAGCTTTTGCCAGAGCCTGACGGGCCCAGCAGGGTCAGAAACTCTCCCTTTTGCAACGATAGCGAAACATCGCGCACGGCCGTTACGTCGCGACCATAGGTCAGCCAAAGCCCGTCCAGTTGCAGGACGGGTTTGGCGTCTGTTTTCTCAGGCGTCATCCGGGATCAGCCAGCGGTGGTCCGGGTGATGGTCGTCTTCATCCGCTCTGCCAGCGCATCCCAATTTGCGCCGAACGCATCCCACCCGGCCAGGCTGAACAGGTTATAGCGCGCCTCAAAAGCCTGATTGCCAACGGGATAATCCGGCCAATGCGCGGGCGGTTTGATATCGCCGCGCGACATGGCTTCGGTCGAATGATCCGCAAAGCGCTGCTGGGTTTCCTGTTCCAGCAGATAGGCCATGAACAGATCCGACAGATCCGAATGTTGGGTGCCCCGCACCTTCATGAACCAGCTGGTATAGGCGGCGGTGCCTTCGTCCGGTACGGCGATATCATGGGTTTCGCCAAAATCCTGCATGAAGCCATAAGCATCCGCCGAATAGATCATCGCCAGCTGGGCGGTATCTTGCAGCATCAGATTGGCCAGTTCGGCCCCGGTCGAATACCATTTGGGAATCCGCAAAGCATCCAGCTTGGCAAACAGGGGCTCCATCGCCTCGGGGCTGCCAAAGACTTCATCGATGCCGGGCATGTCGCCCGAGAGGATCGCCGGTAGGCATAGATCCCAGTAGAAGGCGGCCTCATCCAGCGTCACTTTGCCAAGGGCGCGTTCGTCCCAAAGACCGGCCCAGCTGCGTGCGCCGATGCCCGAGGATTTTGCCGCCATCATCCACAAGGTGCCCACCCCGAACGGCACGCCGTAAGGCTTGGCTGCCCCCCGCGCGGCATCAAACCACGGCAAAACCGCGCCGAAATCGGCGATTGCGCTGCGGTCAGTCTCTAGAAAAACCCCTTCGGCCAACCCGACAGAGGTGGTGAATTCATCCGCTATTGTCAGATCAAAAGGCGGCTGATCTTCTGGCGCGGCCTTGATCTGGGCAACCATCTGATCCCAGCCACCCACGGTTTCAACCTTGGTGCCGTATCGCTCGTTAAAGGGTTCTGTCACCTGCTCGGCAAAGATGCGTTCATAATTGCCAGACCACGCCACGGTGATCAGACCCTCTCCGGCAAAGGCGCCTTGCGCAGATGCCACCCCAGCCCGGCCAATGAGCGCGGGCGCGGCCAACGCCAAACCAGACGCCACGCCGCCCTGCAAAATACGGCGGCGGTTGAATGTGCGTATCTTCATTACGGAAATTCCTTTTACTTTGTCGATACCGCCAAAGTGCGACAGATCGCGCGAACATGCCAGAACACGCAGATTCTAACCCGCAAATCCGCGCCTGTCATGCAAGGAAAGGCAAACCGGGTCAGAGTGTGATTGACTGGCGCCGGTCGCTGGCGATCATCCTTTGGATATGGCCAACGATCTGGTTGGCATGCTCTTGTGCAAGGGCATCGGATTTGGTGATATCCCGGGCAGCTATCGCGGCAATGATGCTGTCATGCTCAGCTACATATTGGTGCGGCAGCTGATCTTGGAAAGAGCGGTAATAGAGCCGCAAAATCCGCCGTCCCTCATCCAGAAGCCGCAAAAACAGACCCTCGTAAAACACGTTTTGCGCCGCACTTGCGATGGCCGCGTGAAAGTCGCGGTTGGTCGCAATCATTGCCAGTGCGTCTTGATCGCGCACGGCGCGGGCAAAGGCCTTTTGGTGGCTGCGGATGTCACGCAGCTGTGCGTCCGTATGATACTCTGCTGCCAGCCGGGTGGTGACACGGTACATCAGCGTCAGCGCATCAAAGAAGGGGTGCAGCGACAGAAAGTTGATCTGGGAAACGACGGTTGACCGATTGGGCAACGTGGTGACCAGACCATCGCCAGCCAGCCGCACCAAAGCCTCGCGGATCGGGGTCCGCGACATGCCGAACCGGTCGGCCAATTGAATCTCGTCAATCGGGCTGCCCGGCTCCAGCGTCAGATCAATGATCTCATCGCGCAAGACGGTATAGACCTGCATCACACCAGATCCGCGCTTGCGGTCAGGTCGTGCGGATGGCTCGTTCTTGGTCATGCCGGATTCCCTTTTCTCCTTTTGAACTATTGGAACGCGCGCGACCGATCAAGCCCGCTGATTGCAAGGCCCCGCGATTGAATCTTGTCGACTTACAGTATGCAAGATGTTAGGGAATGCGCGAATGATCGCTCACTCGCAGCAAGCCCTATATAGGAGAGACCCATGACCACCAACATCTTTTCAGGGGTAATCCCTGCCCTGATGACGCCCTGCAAAGCAGACCGCAGCCCAGACTTTGACGCGCTGGTAGCGAAGGGCAAACAGTTGGTGGCGCATGGCATGTCAGCCGTCGTCTATTGCGGCTCGATGGGCGATTGGCCGCTGTTGACCGACGCCCAGCGGATGGAGGGCGTAGAGCGGCTGGTCAAAGCCGGCCTGCGTGTGATCGTGGGCACCGGCGCCGTCAACACCGCCATGGCCGTGGCCCATGCGGCGCATGCCCAGAAGGTTGGCGCCGAAGGCCTGATGGTGATCCCGCGGGTCTTGTCGCGCGGCACCTCGATCGCGGCACAGAAGGCGCATTTCAAGGCGATCCTGTCGGCGGCACCCGACCTGCCGGCCGTCATCTACAACAGCCCCTACTACGGCTTTATGACCCGCGCCGATCTGTTCTTTGAACTGCGCGCGGCACATAAGAACCTGATCGGCTTCAAAGAATTCGGTGGGGCCGAGCCGATGTCTTACGCTGCCGAATATATCACCAGCCGCGACGATGAGGTCACTTTGATGATCGGTGTCGATACGGCTGTGGTGCATGGCTATGTGAACTGTGGCGCCACCGGTGCAATCACCGGCATTGGCAACGTTCTGCCGGTTGAGGCCCTGAATCTGGTGCGTCTGGCGCAGGCCGCTGCAAAGGGCAACGCCCTTGCCCGTCAGCGCGCAGAAGAGTTGGACAGCGCCTTGTTCGTCCTGTCGAAGTTTGACGAAGGCGCTGATCTGGTGCTGTACTTCAAGTACCTGATGGTTCTGAAGGGGGATGCGGAATACACCCTGCACTTCAACGAAACCGATGCTTTGTCCGATAGCCAAAAGGGTTTTGCAAAGGCACAACTGGCGCTGTTCGACAACTGGTATGCCGATTGGTCGAAGCTGCCCGGCGCCACGGCCTGAAGCAAGTAAACCGCCAGTTTTGGATACATGACGTATACTGAAAATATTCGTCCTTGTGTCATAAACAGCGGCGCAACATAGTCAGACAAGAAAAGATCAGTCGAATCGACGGCTGATCAACCAAAAGGGGAGAGTGAACATGAAGAATTCCATCGTTCTTGGCGGCGCATTTGCGTTGGCCTGCCTGGCTTCGGCCGCCAGCGCCGACAAGCTTGACGACATCATCGCGTCCGGCGTGCTGCGTTGCGCGGTCGTGCTGGATTTCCCGCCAATGGGGATGCGCGATGCTGACAACAACCCGGTCGGCTTTGACGTCGACTATTGCAACGATCTGGCAGCCGCGCTGGGCGTGACGGCGGAAATCGTCGAGACGCCGTTCCCAGAGCGGATCCCAGCCCTGATGGCTGGCCGCGTTGATGTGGGCGTAGCGTCCACGTCTGACACGCTGGAGCGGGCAAAGACCGTTGGCTTCTCGATCCCCTACTATGCCTTTGAAAACGCCGTTGTCGGCAATGAAAAGGCCGCGATGAAGACCTGGGAAGACATGAACGGCAAGATCATCGGCGCCACCGCCGGCACCTATGAGGCCATCTGGATCGAAGGTCAGATTGCCAAGTGGGGCGCAGGCGAATTCCGCCCGTATCAGACCCAGTCGGACGTCTTCCTGGCGCTGAGCCAGGGGCAGATCGACGCGACCGTTTCGACTGTCGAAGTCGCTGAAGCCAACGTCGCTTCGGGCAACTTCCCCGATATCGTGATTGTCGACAAAGCGCCGATGGTGCCGGATTATGTCGCGCTGTTCACGCTGCGTGAAGAGTTTGGCTTCATCAACTATCTCGATCTCTTCGTAAACCAGCAGGTCCGCACCGGTCGTTATGCAGAGCTATATGCCAAGTGGGTTGGTGACGGCGTTCCCGCCGATCTGTCGGTTGCAGGCGTAGATCGTTGATCTGACCTCTACATATCAGGGCGCGCAGGGCAACCCGCGCGCCCTTTTTCGATTCGAACAAAGGGGGCGCGATGTTTTCCTACACGTTCCAATGGAACCAGGCGCTGAACCGTCTTCCGCAGATGCTGGAAGGTGCGCTGGTGACGATGGAGGTCGCCATCCTGTCGATGGTGCTTGGCATCGCATTGGCCATCATGCTGACTGGGTTCCGCCTGTCTGGAAACCGCGTCCTGATGGGCTTTGCGACCACTTGGGTCGAGATTGCCCGGAATACCCCCGCCCTGTTTCAGATCTACATGGCCCATTTTGGCGTTGCCAGTTTCGGCATCCATTTCAGCCCCTTTGCCTCCCTTTTGATCGGCATCACCTTCAACAACGCAGGCTATCTGGCCGAGAATTTCCGCGGCGCGCTAAAGGCCATACCCGACACGCAGACCCGTTCTGCCCGGTCCTTGGGCATGACGCCGATTGGTGCGTTTCGCTATGTGATCCTGCCGCAGATGCTGCGGATTTCCTTTTTGCCAATGTCGAACCAGATGGTCTGGGCGGTGTTGATGACTTCGCTGGGCGTCACGGTCGGGATGAACATCGACCTTTACGGTGTGACGCAGGATCTGAACGCGCTGACCTTCCGCACTTTCGAGTTGTTCGCCATCGCCGCGGTGATCTTTTACATCATCGTCAAGATCATCAACTTTGGCTCGCGGCTGATCGCCGCCCGCCTGTTCAAGTATTGAGGGGGCGGAGATGTTCGAAACCTCAATGACCGCCGCCGATGTCGCCCTGCTGGCCAAGGGCGCTGGAATGACGCTGCTTGTCACGGCAATCTCGGTTACTCTCGGCACGATCCTTGGCATTTTTCTGGGCGTTCTGCGCATGCAGGTCGGCCCTTGGTGGGGCGCGCCGATTACCTTCCTGCTTGATCTTTTCCGCTCGATCCCGCTCTTGATCCAGCTGGTTCTGGTCAGCGCCTTCCTTGGCATGGTGCTGAAACTGCAAATCTCCGGCTTTGTCGTCGCTTGCGCTGTGCTGACGTTTTATACCGCAGCCTATTGTTCGGAAATCGTGCGCGGCGGCATTGACGCTGTGCCCGCCACCACCCGGCGCGCGGCGCGGTCCTTGGGTCTGACATGGGGTCAGGACATGCGCTATATCGTAGCGCCCTTGGCGACGCGCGTGGCGCTGCCGTCGTGGATCGGGCTGGCGCTGGGCGTGATGAAAGACTCTGCGCTGGTCTATGTGGTGGGCGTGACGGAACTGTTGAAATCAACCCAGATCCTGATCACCCGCCTGCAGGAACCCTTGTTTCTCTTGATGATGTGCGGGCTTTTTTACTTCCTTATCAGCTTCCCGGTCGCCCGTCTGGGCGGATATCTGGAAAAACGGTGGTCCAATGATTGAGATTCAAGGCGTTCACAAATCCTTTGGCGCGTTGCAGGTGCTGAAAGGCATCAACCTGACGGTGGAAAAGGGCGAGGTGCTGTCGGTGATCGGCGGCTCTGGTTCCGGCAAATCGACGCTGCTGACCTGTATCAACGGGCTGGAGCAGATCAATGCGGGCAAGATTCTGGTGGACGGGACAGAGGTTCACGCCAAATCCACCGACCTGAACAAACTGCGCCGCAAGATCGGCATCGTGTTCCAGCAATTCAACGCCTTTCCGCATCTGACGGTGCTGGATAATGTGACACTGGCCCCGCGCAAAGTGCTGGGCATGGGCAAGGCCGAAGCAGAGGCGATTGCCGAAAAGCAGCTGTCGCATGTCGGCCTCAGCGACAAACTCGGCGTCTATCCCGGTCGCCTTTCGGGCGGCCAACAGCAGCGCATGGCCATCGCCCGCGCGCTGGCGATGTCACCCGCCTATGTGCTGTTTGATGAGGTGACCTCGGCCCTGGATCCCCAACTGGTGGGCGAAGTTCTGGACACGCTGAAACTGCTCGCCGACGATGGCATGACCATGATCTGCGTGACGCATGAGATGTCTTTTGCCCGCGACGTATCCGACCGGGTGGCGTTCTTTCACAAGGGCGTGATGGCCGAAATCGCCCCACCGGATAAATTCTTCGGCGCGCCAGAGCATCCAGAGACACAAGCGTTTCTCTCCAACATCCGCTAATCAAGGACCATCGCGATGAAACCGGTGGATGTCGTGGTGATCGGCGCGGGCGTAGTGGGCCTGTCCATAGCGCTTGCCGCACAGGCACGCGGGCTTCGGGTCCGCGTGATCGACCGGACAGGCGTTTGCGCCGGGGCCTCTGCGGGCAATGCTGGCGCACTGGCCTTTGCCGATATCCTGCCTCTGGCCTCGCCGCGCATCATCCGCCAAGCGCCAAAATGGCTGCTGGATCCATTAGGCCCGCTGTCTGTGCCACCCCGCTATGCCATAAAGATTGCCCCATGGATGTGGCAGTTCTGGCGGGCCAGTTGGCCCGCAAAAGTTCGCACCTCAACCACTGCGCAAACCGCACTTATGGCCTATTCAAAGGCCATGTTAGAGCCGTTTCTAACGGCTCACGCCCTGCTGCCCATGCTGCGCAAGGATGGCCAGTTGCAGGTCTACGAATCAGCATCTGAATTCAAAGCTGCCCTCCCCGGCTGGGCCATCCGCGAAGCCGCCGGGATAGAGGTGCAGCACCTGACTGGCGACGCGATAGCCGCCCGCCAACCCGGCCTGTCGCCGCAATTCACCCATGCGACCTTTACCCCCGGCTGGTGGTCGGTGACCGATCCTTTGGATTATACCCAAGCCCTTGCTGACCGCTTTCGCGCGGGCGGGGGCGAGATCACCATCGCCAACGCCACCCGCCTGTTGCCGGATGGGGTAGAGACCTCGGCAGGCGAGATGAAAGGCCGCGTGGTGCTGGCCGCAGGCGCCCATTCGCACCATCTGGCCCGCACCGCCGGGGTGAAAATCCCGCTGGAAACCGAACGCGGCTATAACACCACCCTCCCTCCCGGCGCGTTTGATCTGCGCTGTCAGGTCACCTTCGGCGGCCACGGCTTTGTCGTCGTCGGCCTGACCTCTGGCATCCGGGTCGGCGGCGCCGTCGAACTCGGCGGCCTGAACCTGCCCCCGAACTACGCCCGCGCAGACGCCATGCTGACCAAGGCGAAACGCTTCCTTCCCGGTCTGAACACCACAGGCGGCACGCAATGGATGGGCTTCCGCCCCTCGCTGCCAGACACTCTCCCCGCCATCGGCCCCCTGCCCGGTCAGCCCAACACGCTTTGCGCCTTTGGCCATGGCCACCTCGGCCTGACCCAATCCGCAGGCACCGCCCAGATCATCGCAGACCTCTTGACCGGGCAAACGCCACCGCTAACCCTGACCCCCTTCGCCCCCTCGCGCTTTTGAAAGCCACACCATGACCCAATACACCTTCCCCTGCATCGACGGCCACACCTGCGGCAACCCCGTCCGCCTCGTCACCGGCGGCGCGCCCATGTTGCGGGGCGCGACGATGCTGGAAAAACGCGCGCATTTCCTTGCCGAATACGACTGGATCCGCACCGGGTTGATGTTTGAACCCCGCGGCCATGACCAGATGTCGGGCTCTATCCTTTACCCCCCCACACGAGACGATTGCGACGTGGCGGTGCTGTTCATTGAGACCTCTGGTTGTTTGCCGATGTGCGGCCATGGCACCATCGGAACCGTCACGATTGCGCTGGAAAATGGCCTGATCCGCCCCGCCACCCCGGGCGTCCTACGGATGGATACCCCTGCGGGCCGGGTCGATGTGACCTATCGGCAGGAAGGCCGGTTTATCGAGGAAGTGCGCCTGACCAACGTGCCGGGGTTCCTGCACTCCGAAGGGTTGACCGCCGAAGTGGACGGCATGGGCGAAATCACTGTCGATGTCGCCTATGGCGGCAATTTCTATGCCATCGTCGATCCTCAGAAAAACTTCCGCGACATGGCGGATTTCTCGGCTGGGGAGTTGGTGCATCTGGGTCGCAAACTCCGCGATGCGCTGAACGCGAAATACGAATTCATCCACCCCGAACACCCCGCAATCTGCGGGCTTAGTCACATATTATGGACCGGCGCTGCCCGCGATCCGTCCGCCCATGGCCGCAATGCGGTGCTGTATGGGGATAAGGCCATAGACCGCTCGCCCTGCGGCACAGGCACGTCATCGCGCATGGCGCAGTTGGTGGCAAAGGGGAAACTGAAGGTGGGGGATGACTTCATCCACGAATCCATCATCGGCTCGCTCTTCAAGGGCCGGGTTGAGGCGGCAGTGACCGTCGCTGGCAAGCCCGCTATCATCCCGTCAATCGCCGGATGGGCACGGGTGACGGGCATCAACACCATCTTCATCGATGACCGCGACCCCTTCGCGCATGGTTTTGTCGTGAAATGAGCGGGCAAAGCATCATCCCCGGCGAAGCCTCTGGCCAGATCCTTGCGACAAACGAAGGTCTTAGCTTTTGGGGCGGCGTAGACCCGCTGACCGGGCTGGTGATTGATGCCCATCACCCGCTGCTCGGCCAATCTATTTCCGGCCGTGTGCTGGTGATGCCCACCACACGCGGATCGTGCAGCGGCAGCGGGGTGATGCTGGATCTGGCGCTGAACGGAATCGCACCGGCGGCGTTCGTGTTCCGCGAGCATGAGGATGTGGTGACCCTGGGCGCGATGATCGCGGGGCGGATGTTTGATCGGCCCGTGCCCGTGATCCGGCTGGATGCGCAGGCCTTTGCGCTGGCCGCCGCCGGGCATCAGGCCGACCTGACCGACACCGACCTGATCGTTGATAGTCAGGCCCTGCCTCTGGCCCCCCTGCCCACCGCCGATCTGACCCTGACCGCGAAAGACCGCGCGATGTTGGATGGCACCAACGGCCCCGAGCAACAGATCGCGATGCAGGTGATCTGCGCCATGGCGGCCCTCCAAGGCGCCGAAACACTAATCAACGTGACCCAAGGCCATATCGACGGCTGCATCCTAGCCAATGACGCCAACCTGCGCTTTGCCGAGCGGATGGCCCAAATGGGTGGGCAGGTCAGCATCCCCACCACAATCAACGCGATTTCCGTGGATCATGGCAATTGGCGAAAGCAAGGCGTGCCGCCAAGTTTCGGCCTGCGTGCCGCAAGGCTGGCCGATGCTTATGTGAAAATGGGTGCCCGCCCCACCTTTACATGCGCGCCCTATCTGCTGCCCACCGCGCCCAAAGCGGGCGAAAACATCGGCTGGTCAGAATCCAACGCTGTCATCTTCGCCAACACCGTGCTGGCCGCCCGCACGGTCAAACATCCGGACTATCTGGATCTCTTCATCGCCATGACCGGCCGTGCGCCCCTGTCGGGCGTCTATCTGCCCGCCAACCGTGCCCCACTTCGTCGCATCCATATCGACGCGCCAAAGGGCCATGATGACGCTCTTTGGCCGATGCTGGGCTATATCGCTGGGCAACTCTCACCCGACCGTATCCCGATCTTGACGGGGTTGGAGAGCACCCCCGCCAGCCAAGACGACCTCAAAGCAATGTGCGCCGCCTTTGGCACCACTTCTGCCGCCCCCATGCTGCATGTCGCCGGGCATACGCCCGAAGCTGGCGATTTCCCTTTGCCCGAGGATACCGCCCAAGTCACCCGCACCGACCTTGCCCGCGTCTGGAACGACCTGAACCAAGGCCCCGCGAAAGTCGAACTGATCGCCTTTGGCAGCCCGCACTCCTCTGCCCCCGAATGTCGCGCTTTGGCTGATTTGGTGACGGGCCAGCGCGATAAGGATACAGCGGTGATCATTACCGTCGGTCAAAACGTGCTGGCCGAGATTACCGCCGACGGCACCCTGACCCGCCTGCAAGCCTTTGGCGCGCAGGTCATTCCTGACATCTGCTGGTGTTCCATCACCGAGCCGGTCTTGCCCCCCACAGCCCTTACCGTGATGACCAATTCCGGCAAATACGCCCATTACGCGCCCGGCTTGTCAGGCCGTCAGGTGCGCTTTGGCAGTCTGGCCGAGTGTATGACAGCGGCTAAAACCGGGCTTGCCCCCACCCTCCCCGCTTGGCTGAAAGAGGCTTAGATGCGCAGCACAAAGACCATCCATGTGATCTCTGCCCATGCCGAAGGCGAGGTGGGCGATGTGATCGTCGGCGGCGTTATGCCTCCGCCGGGTGAGACCCTGTGGGAGCAATCACGCTGGATCGCCCGCGATCAGACCCTGCGGAATTTCGTGCTGAACGAGCCGCGTGGGGGCGTCTTTCGCCATGTGAACCTGCTGGTGCCGCCAAAGGATCCCCGCGCCGATGCGGCGTTCATCATCATGGAGCCGGAAGATACGCCGCCGATGTCCGGCTCAAACTCGATCTGCGTGGCGACGGTGCTGCTGGATGGTGGGATTTTCCCGATGCAGGAACCCGAGACGCATATGGTGCTAGTGGATTGATTCCAACAATTGGAACCCCCGATTTCTGGCAGCAATAATTTCGTCCGGGTTTGCGCGCCATTTGAAGGGCTTGGCATCTGCTTCGTTGTGCAGTTCGATGAAGCGGTCGATTGCG
>Ga0209491_10004114_pt1 | contig 22862 bp, 19 predicted proteins | sample BON02_FD_187213 | JGI IMG/M metagenome (GOLD analysis project Ga0209491, IMG submission 187213) | Freshwater microbial communities from Lake Bonney liftoff mats and glacier meltwater in Antarctica - BON-02 (SPAdes) (version 2) | ecosystem: Environmental > Aquatic > Freshwater > Ice > Glacier... | reverse complement strand
CTAACAATTGCCGAGCTGGAGGATCTTGTGGGTGAATTAAGCTATGAGGCTAATCATAATCGAAAAAAACGAGTTGCCGCAGAAGCGTGCGATATTGCCGAAGATCTTGAGCATCAATTATGGTCTGCAAAATTCGCCAAATAATACAGGGGGGTCTGAACACTTACAAAACTTAGTATCTATAAACTCGTGAACAAAAGAGATTTTGTTGATGCCGCTCTGTCCCGCGTTCCCCCTCCTCTCGGTCTCTTTTTGTAGATCAACCATAAGCTGTGGAAAGCTCGCTAACATCGTATATGCCTGGTTTATTTTTAATTTTATTTTCTGACAAAGTCTTGTGCTCGCCGAAGTGTTAATCTGTGTAACCAAATCATCCAGTGCTAACTCAATATGATTGATTTGCTCAAACTTTCGAGTCATTACCAGAACATCTGGGCTCGTTTTATCTGCCACACCTGCTAGATCAAGATTTCTTTTCATGGTGTTAATTCTCGCGCTTAAATTTAGACATATTTGTATCTTAACAAGGAATCAACTGCAACTGTGATATACTCAAAGCACAAATCTCGATATGAATCATAAACCCATGAAATTACTGTTTGATTTTTTTCCTATTTTAGTTTTTTTCTTATGTTACAAATGGTTTGGAATCTACACGGCTACAGCTGCCGCCATGGTTCTATCAGTCGTTCAGGTCGTTTTTTTCAGGTTAAAATACCAACGCTACGAAAAGTTACATCTGATTAGCCTGGTGCTTATTTGCGTTTTAGGTGGTGCAACCCTCATTTTTCATGATCCGTGGTTTATTAAATGGAAACCAACCGTAATATATTGGCTTTCAGCTGTCATATTTTTGGGTTCTGTTTTCATTGGAAAAAAACCGGTGATTCAAAAAATCATGGAGCATAATATCTCTCTGCCTCTGGTCATTTGGCGTCGGCTAAGTTATGCATGGACCGTGTTTTTTTTGAACATGGGCGCCGCCAATATATATATTGCCTATCACTACGACACAGCAACATGGGTTAATTTCAAATTATTTGGTGGCGCTGGCTTTACGTTTATCTTTGTTTTGCTTCAAGCTTTATATTTAGCAAAACATGTTAAAGAACCTGTCACACCGAAACATACATTAAAAAAACGCGCTCAAAGTCGTTCATAAGCGCTAAAGCAAAGGATTGCCATGCGACTATTGCTGATAGAAGATGACGAATTACTGGGTGATGCCGTTAAAACCGGACTTACCCAATTTGGCTACGTGGTTGATTGGCTTAAAGATGGTGAGTCTGCGCGTCTTGCCCTAAAAACCGAGTCATTTGAGTTGGTTATTTTGGATTTAAGTTTACCTAAATTACCTGGGCTAAGTTTATTAAAAAATATCCGCCAGGCCGGCAACACAACCCCTGTAATTATTTTGACTGCCCGCGAATCCGTTGAAGATCGCATTGAAGGCTTAGATGCAGGGGCAGATGATTATATGTTTAAACCGTTTGATTTAAACGAACTTTCCGCACGTATTAGGGCGCTTATTCGACGCTCTCAAGGCCGTGCCGATACGTTGATCAAATATAAAAACATCACGATGGACCCCTCTGCGCATATTGTTTTACTCAATAATGCGGAAGTGAATATTTCTCGCAGAGAGTTTTCTCTACTACAAAAATTACTTGAAAATACGGGCCATGCCCTATCACGCGAGCAACTCATGCAAAGCATGTATGGCTGGGATGATGATTTAGACAGCAATGTGCTTGAAGTGCACATACATAATTTAAGAAAAAAATTACAAGCTGATTTTATTCGAACCATTCGTGGCATTGGATACATCGCCGAGAAAGAGTCTAACGCTTCTTAACGAGGTATACGCTTGAAAACATCCATCCGAAAATTTCTTTTGATTAACCTATTATTAGCGATAAGCCTAACCACGTTTCTTACGGCGATTGGAAATTATTATCTGGACCAAAAAGATATCCAAGAGCAATTAGACACCCTAATTTTTAGTCGATTAAATAATCCATCAGAAGCACGTTTAATTTTAGCCGAGCGCTATCAGATACGAAACGAATTAGCACGGCGCATAACACATGATGATATATACATCATGTTACTGACCTTTCCTTTATCAGGCCTGTTGATTTGGATTATTATTGGACGTGGGTTATTAAGTATAGATCGCGTAGCAAAAGAAGTGGCGCATCGTGCTCCAACCCATCTGGAACCGGTGAATTTAGATGCTATTCCTGAAGAAATTATACCGATGGTTGATGAGCTCAATAAACTCTTTTTTCGACTACAAGAAGGTTTTGAACGTGAAAAACGATTTGCTTCGGATGCTGCTCACGAGCTCAAAACACCACTAGCCACAATCAAAACACAAGCTCAAGTTGCACTCAATACCTCGATTTTAGAAGAAAAAAACACAGCCATTACAAAATTAATCACCAGTGTGAATCGAAGTACACATATTGTCCAACAGCTTTTAACCATGAGCCGATTAGTCCCAGACACACCCAACATAACCGGCTTTGAGTCGATTGACTTAATCCGTGTTACACGTGATATGCTTGCTATCATGGCGCCTTTAGCTATTGATAAACATGTCGAGCTTGAATTCCAAGCCGATCAAAACACACCGGATTTCCAAGGAAATACAACCGCTATCTGTATTTTAATAAGAAACTTAATTGATAATGCCATTCGCTATACCGGTGATCATGGATTAATTTCGGTGCGTGTTCGGCCTGATGATGGCCACGTCATGTTAGAAGTCGAAGACAATGGTCCGGGTATACCTCAAGAATTGCACAACCGCGTGTTCGAGCGTTTTTTTCGTGTACTTGGAAACAAAAGCTCAGGTAGCGGACTTGGGCTCGCAATCGTCAAGCAAATATGCGAATTGCACCATGCCCGCATTGAGCTTTGCGCACCTCAGAAAAAAAGAGGCTTGATCGTGAGCGTCTATTTTCCTTGTTGCCCACGACATAGCAGCGCATTATTATCTAATAGCTAAACTTTGTAACGCTTCTCGAATCAATTGCTCACATGTTTTTTTGCCATCATCGAGTTTTTGAATCACTTTGTTTGCTTCTTGAGGCTTATAGCCTAAAGCTTCTAATGCTTTCACCGCTTCATCCGATTGTAACGGCGCTGTATCGGCTGAAGTATGACTTGATAAATAATCAGCATCTTGGAGCCTATCTTTCATTTCAACAACCAAGCGCTCTGCTGTTTTTTTACCTATGCCAGGTAGTTTGGTAAGCAACGCCGCATTTTCTTGCCGAATACAGCGCACAAACTCATCAGGTTTAATGCTGGACAAAATAGCAATGGCAAGCTTTGCTCCCACGCCGTTAACACGAATCAAAGCTCGAAATAAATGCCTTTCATCCAACGCTAAAAAACCATATAAAATCAGTGCGTCTTCTCGTACCAACGTATGAATATGCAAGCTTGTAGGCGCATTCATGGTTTCAAGTTGGAAAAATGTAGGTAGCGAGGTTTCCACATCGTAACCCACGCCTTGTACATCCAGTACAATTTTTCCAGGTACCCGCTTATCAATAACATGCCCTTTTAACCAACCGATCATAATATCTTGCTCCTTAATAAATGTTCACGTCGAACATGACTATGACAAAGTGCCACCGCTAATGCATCTGAAGCATCCTCCTGAGGTGCACGTGATAACACAAGCAAACGCATCACCATCTGCTTAACTTGTTCTTTATCAGCAGCGCCATAACCTGCAACGGCGAGTTTAATCTGCCTCGGAGCATATTCAGCGATGGTGCTTGCTTGAGCCGCACAAGCAACCATCGCAGCCCCTCGAGCATGCCCTAATTTAAGCGCGGTATTTGCATTTTTATGCATAAATACTTGCTCTATAGCAACTTCATCGGGCTTATATGCCTCGTTAAGTTGCTGTATACCTTTGAATATAATACGCAGCCTTCCACCGAGCGTATCTTGTGAGGTGGTTCGAATACAACCGCTATCCACATAAGCTACATCTGCTCCTGTTACACGAATGAGGCCATAGCCTGTAATTCTTGAACCTGGATCAATCCCTAGAATGATGGTCACTCAACTATCCTTTTTATTGCTTATTGACGTGTATATTATCTGGATGTGATTCTTTCATAAAGAAAAGAACAAGAACCAAGCTGGTAATATAGCTTACAGGCATGATAAGCAAGGCTTGCTGATATCCAGCCAAGCCATATAAAGAAATGCCATCTACTACACGAACATCTCCGATATGATGCAATACAACCCCTACCATGGGTTGAAAAAATGCAGCGCCGATCACAACCGATAAGTTATTAAAACCGCAGGCTGTACCTACAAGATTCGGATGGTTATTATCTTTGACGACGGCAAAACTAACCGTTTGACCCGCGGCACCCAGACCAAAAATAAATAAGACCAAATACATCCAAGACATCGGTATATCTGGCATATATAAAATAATCGATGTTGCTAACAAACCTAAGCAGGCACTTAGGCCCAGCGCTAAACGTCGTGCTTGTAGCCGATCGCTCCACCAACCCATCAATGGACTACCAAGACCAATAGCAAGCCAAATCATGCTGCACATACCCGAGGCAACAAGTAAACTGGCGTTATATTTAACTTGAAGATAAGGTATGCCCCATAAGCCTGCAAACACCGCAATAGGTGTCCAAATAGCGCATGCATATAGACCGGTTATCCACGTGTAGCCACGCCCGGTGACAGCGCATAGCCGCTTCCATTCTTCACCCAACGAATGTTTAGGGGCTGTTTGAGTTGCTTGATTTGGATAATCACGAATAAAAATCCAAAATAGAAGCGCCAAAACAAATCCAATACCACCAAGAATAAAGCTTGCCGTTCGCCAACCGTAAGCATGAATCAATACTGCTAATGGACGCTCACCAAACATAGCACCCAGCGAGCTCATAAACTGAGCTATACCAGCAAATAAAGCAAATTGCGTTGGTTCAAACCAACGCGATAGCAAGACTAAGGCACCAATAAACGAAAAGGCTGAGCCAAACCCCATCAAAAATCGACCTGCGGCAGCAGCCATAATACTGGTGGTTGCTGCAAAAAAAATGGAGCCTAACGCACATAAAATAATGGCACATGTCATCAATTTTCTTGGACCATAACGATCAAATAGTAAGCCTGCCGGTAATTGCATCGGAGCATAAGCATAAAAATAAAAAGCTGAAATAAAACCAAAACCACTGGCAGATACCCCAAAGGTTTTCATCATAGGAGCGGCCATAACACTCGGTGATACCTGTAAAATAAATTCATATAAGTAAAATGCTGTAGCAAGCAAAAAAACAAAGTAAGGCATGAGTTTATGGTGTTCCTGGGGTGTTGTATTATCTGTATTCAAGACATCTCCCTGCTAAAATTACAAACAAGCATTACACCTTAATACGAAATTACTTGTCAATCCCTACATCGAGATGCTGATGCATGGGGCATGTTCGACTTTTATACGCGATAACCTTGCGATTTTTCTCATTTTCGTGCACGATACTCGTCTTTATATATTTGTATTTTGAGAATTTACCCTAATGGCAAAAGAAGATAATATTGAAATGGATGGCGTCGTGATTGATACGCTTCCTAACACCATGTTTCGCGTTGAACTTGCAAATGGCCACATTGTTACAGCTCACATCTCAGGTCGCATGCGTAAAAACTACATCCGAATTTTAACCGGTGATAAAGTTAAAGTTGAATTAACACCTTATGATTTATCGAAAGGCCGTATTACTTTCCGCGACAAAAACTAAGCCCCAATATCTGAGGCCTTGTGCAGACTGGAATGACGGTGCGTTGATTACCCCCCTGCCACCGTCATTTCTTCAACCAAAATTGATCCACAACGCGTTGCCGTAGATGGATTGATATCTGAACCTACGGATAGAATATTCAAAAACATATCTTTAAGATTACCAGCAATCGTAATTTCATCGACAGGATATTGGATTTGACCATGCTCAACCCAAAAACCTGACGCACCCCGTGAATAATCACCGGTAATACCATTAACACCCTGCCCCATAAGCTCTGTGACCAATAAGCCTCGATCCATGGTTTTGAGTAATTCGGTTAAGTCGCCTGCTGTTGGATCAATCGTGAGGTTAGCAACACCGCCACAATTAGCCGTTGTTTTCAAACCAAGCTTGCGTGCTGAGTAACTACTCAACACATATTGTTGCAATATACCCGCTTCAATCAAGCGGTTAGAACGCGTGATAATCCCTTCACCATCAAAAGGCGTGCTGCCTAAAGCACCTAATAGATGAGGAACTTCATAAATATTGATATTATCAGGAAAAATAGTTTGGCCTATGCTATCCAATAAAAACGAATTTTTGCGATACAAGCTTGTGCCACTGATCGCCTGTATAAGCGAGGAAAGTAAACTACTGGATACACGAGACGAAAAAATAACCGGTGTTTTTTGTGTTTTTATTTTTCTAGGAGATAATCTATCCGTTGTTCGCTTAACCGCTAACGCCGCCAGTTCATCAATCGGCATCAAGCCATCAGGATGACGCGCTGTCGTGTATGCATAGTCACGCTGCATCACCCCATTGTTGTTCGTTCCTTCTTGTGCCAACAACGAACAGCTCATGCCATGACGGCTGCTCTCAACAATACCTAAAAAACCTCGTGAATTAGCAAAGCCATTACAAAAATTATACGTTGAAAAATTTACACCATCTGAGTTGTGAATGCGCTTATCTAAATCTCGTGCGTGTGTTTCACATGTTTCGGCTAACTGACCGGCTTCTTCTGGAGTAATCATCCAGGGATGCAATAAATCTAATTCAGGATAATCCAAAGAAATAAGTTCAGCATCAGGCAAGCCCGAGCAAGGATCTTCAGCACTAACTTTAGCAATCTCATAAGCTGCGTTCACCATTGCATCCAAGGCAGATGGTGAAGTATCACTACTGGTAGCACTCCCTTTTTTATGGCCTATATATATGGCAACACTTACCCCTTTTTCTTCACTAAACGCAACGGTCTCAACAGCCCCCATGCGTACATCAACACCAAAGCCGTGATCATGGTTCACAGAAACAACCGCATCTGTTGCACCTTTGCTACGCGCACGTTTTAAAACATCATCCATAAGATTATTTAAAGATTCTTTGCGTTTTGTTTGAACTTGGTTGATCTGTGGCGTTAAATTTCGCATGATAGTCCTAATACTTAAGAGGTAAGCGTCTGCACCTAAGGATACAAGATAACCATGCTGAGGCAAACCAAGATACAGGCATATATTTGCTTTCTTTTATTCTCATGGATAAATATCTCCATGGCGCACACGTGGAAAAACGTTGCCCCTGGTATTGATTACATCGATATGGCTGATAGAAATTTAATTCCCTGGTCCCACATACATGTTTTTAAAATTAACCTTAAAAAACAAGCATTAGATATTGTCACAGCACACGATTTATCCAAAGAAAATGCGTCAGTGAAAGACTTTGCAATGCATAGCAAAGCCGTGATTGCGATTAACGGTGGTTTTTTCGATACGCAATATAAACCTCTTGGATTACGCATTGGCCATGAGCATCAATATTCAAAATTGAAATCGATTAGTTGGTGGGGTGTTTTTTATATTGCAGATAATCAAGCCCATGTATCGAATTATTCTTATTTTAGATCCCATCGCAAACATATTGATTTTGCTATTCAAAGTGGTCCTCGCTTATTAATCGATGGCAAATCACCTAAATTAAAACCAGGTATTGCTGAGCGTACAGCATTGGGTATAACTGAAAAACACGAAGTTATTTTATTGGTGACCGAGCGTTCCCCCATGACCACGGCCACGCTTTCAGAACTGATGAAGCGCGCACCCATGTCGTGTGATCAAGCCTTAAATCTTGATGGTGGAAGTTCTAGTCAAATCTATGCTCAACTTGGTTTGCTCAATATTCATGCTCATGGGCTGTCTAATGTCAGTGATGCTGTGGTTGTTAAACTACGTGAATAAATCTACATGTTATCCACAGGCTATACCCAGAGTTATGCCCTTGTCATTTTAGACGAAACACATTATATTGTAACTCTCGGCTCGAAAAACAACTACATGTTGTGTTTCGATAAAAAAAACCTTTCCCTTATTTATCACACAAACTTACCTTCTTTGGAGGAACTATGGCCCAATTACTTGAACCCGAACACGTGCTATCTGATGAGAGTTCTATTGAGTTCACTGTACATGCTCCAGGTACAATTAAAACCATCAAACGCAATGGTAAAGTAGCCCCTTACGATGCAAATAAAATTAAAATTGCCCTCACCAAGGCGTTTATTGCCGTTGAAGGTGGCCGTGCGGCAAGCTCCGATCGTGTGCATATTAATCTCGAGCAATTAACGCAGCAAATTACCTCTGCATTTAAACGTCGTCTTCCAAGCGGAGGCACCATTCATATTGAAGATATTCAAGATCAAGTTGAATTAGCTTTAATGCGAAGTGGTGAATACAAAGTTGCTCGCGCTTATGTTTTATATCGCGAAGAACGCCGCAAAGCACGTGAAGTAAACTTAGAAGCGAATACGGCTAAACATCCTAACGCGCCTTTAATTACCATGCCTGACGGTGAAGTTAAACCGCTTGAACTTGATCGCCTTCAAACCTTGGTTGATGAAGCATGTGCTGATCTGTCCGATGTTGAATCTGCGCCTATTCTTAAAGATGCACTTCGTAATTTGTACAGCAAAGCTAATCTTGAAGATGTTCATAAATCACTGATTATGGCCGCCCGCGCCATGGTCGAAAAAGAACCTAATTATAGCTATGTAAGCTCAAGACTTTTGCTCAATAGCTTACGCACCGAGGCGCTTAGCAAACTCGGCATGCAACAAGAAACAACGTGTTCAGAAATGGCAAGCTTATACCCTGCTTACTTTAAAAAATACATTGCACAAGGCATAGAACAAGGCATTCTTGATCCAAGCTTAAGTGAATTTGATTTAGATAAACTAAGCCAAGCTTTATTACCTGACCGCGATAAGCAATTTACTTACCTTGGCTTACAAACGCTTTATGATCGCTATTTTATTCACGAGCACAACACCCGTTACGAACTACCCCAAGCTTTTTTCATGCGTGTTTCTATGGGGCTTGCAATGCGCGAATCTAATCGCGAACAAAAAGCGATTGAATTTTATACGCTTCTTTCTTCGTTTGATTACATGTCATCTACACCTACATTATTTAATGCGGGTACGGTACGTCCTCAATTATCTAGCTGTTACTTGACGACGATTCCTGATCATCTGGATGGTATTTATAGCGCAATAAAAGATAATGCCTTACTTTCAAAATTTGCAGGCGGCCTGGGTAACGACTGGACACCGGTTCGTGCTATGGGTGCACACATCAAAGGTACCAACGGACGTTCACAAGGTGTGGTTCCTTTCCTAAACGTAGCTGATGCAACCGCTGTAGCCGTTAATCAAGGCGGAAAACGCAAAGGTGCCGTTTGTGCATATTTAGAATGCTGGCATAAAGATGTTGAAGAGTTTTTAGAACTTCGTAAGAACACCGGTGATGATCGCCGTCGTACACACGATATGAACACAGCACTTTGGATTCCAGACCTGTTTATGCAACGCATGCATGAAAACGGTAACTGGACATTATTTTCACCAAACGAAGCACCCGCACTGCATGATAGCTATGGCAAAGAATTTGAAGCGTTATATATCGGTTATGAAAAAGACGCTTCCGAAGGGAAAATTCCAAGTGCTAAAACCATTCCTGCGGTTAAACTTTGGCGAAAAATGCTCTCCATGCTTTTTGAAACAGGGCATCCATGGCTTACGTTTAAAGATCCATGCAATCTACGCTCACCACAGCAACATGCCGGCGTAATTCATAGCTCAAACCTGTGTACAGAGATTACGCTTAATACATCTGAAGATGAGATTGCGGTCTGCAATTTAGGCAGCATTAATTTGCCCGCCCATATTATTAACGGAAAATTAGATAAAACCAAACTAAAACAAACCGTTAATACCGCGATTCACATGCTTGATAATGTTATCGACATTAATTATTACTCGGTACCGCAGGCACGCAACTCAAATTTAAAACATCGTCCTATTGGTTTAGGTATGATGGGGTTCCAAGATGCTTTATATATGCTTGGTATTGATTATGCATCAGATGAAGCGGTTGAATTTGCAGATACATCGATGGAGCTCGTAAGCTATTATGCGATTAACGCATCGTCAGACTTAGCTAAAAAGCGCGGTTCTTACCAAAGCTATGAAGGCTCGCTTTGGAGTCAAGGTGTCCTTCCAATTGACTCAATCAAGCTATTAGAGCAAGCACGAGATGGTTATTTGACACAAGACAGAACGCAGCGCCTTGATTGGGAAGCGCTTCGTATTAAAGTACGCACACAAGGCATGCGAAATTCAAATTTGATGGCAATTGCGCCAACAGCTACGATTTCAAATATTTGTGGTGTATCACAATCGATTGAGCCAACGTATCAAAACTTGTTTGTGAAATCCAATCTCTCGGGTGAGTTTACCGTTGTGAATCCTTATTTGATCGCTGAATTAAAAGCGTTAAATTTATGGGATGAAGTGATGGCCAATGATTTAAAATATTTTAACGGAAGCATTCAAGCGATTAATCGCATTCCTGAAGCATTGAAAGCACGTTATGCAACGGCGTTTGAGATTGCCCCCTTGTGGCTAATTAAAGCGGCATCGCGACGTCAAAAATGGCTTGACCAAGCGCAGTCACTGAACATTTACATGGCCAAACCATCCGGTAAAAAGCTAGATGAGCTGTACCGTTCTGCTTGGGTTTATGGTTTAAAAACAACGTATTACTTACGCAGTTTAGGTGCAAGTAATGCTGAAAAATCAACCATATCTGACAGTTCGTTAAATGCAGTCAAGCTCGAAGAATCAACACCTCAAGCGTGTTCGATTTTAGACCCTGATTGTGATGCGTGCCAATAATATTAATTGAGGAGAATTTATATGACCACAACATTGACCCCACCTCCCCTTGCTGAAGCTATGGGCGCCACCGGTTTAGAAGCATTAGAAATGGGTGCTGCACGCGTTCAAGTTGATGATAAAAAAATTATCAACTGTCGCGCTGATTTAAATCAATTGGTCCCGTTCAAATACACATGGGCTTGGGATAAATACCTGACCGCATGCGCTAATCACTGGATGCCAAACGAAATCAGCATGAGTGCCGATTTAGCGCTTTGGAATGATCCAAACGGATTAACAGACGACGAGCGAATGATTATCGAACGTAATTTAGGATTTTTCTCAACCGCTGATTCATTGGTTGCGAATAATCTTGTATTGGCTGTATATCGACACATAACAAACCCTGAATGCCGTCAGTATTTATTACGTCAAGCTTTTGAAGAAGCGTTACATACACATGCTTATCAATACATTATTGAAAGTTTAGGTATGGATGAGTCTAAAATATTTAACATGTACCGTGAAGTTCCATCGGTTTCAACCAAAGCTGCTTGGGCCCTACCGTTCACAGAAAGCTTAGGTGATCCTACCTTCTTAACAGGCACACCTGAAGCAAACCAACGATTATTGCGTGACTTGATTGCTTTTTATGTTGTGTTCGAAGGTATTTTCTTCTACGTTGGTTTTACTCAAATTTTGTCTATGGGTCGACGTAACAAAATGGTCGGAACATCTGAGCAATTCCAATATATTTTACGTGATGAGTCGATGCACATGAATTTTGGTATTGATGTAATTAATCAAATCAAAATTGAAAACCCAGGACTTTGGACTGAAAGCTTTAAACAAGAAATCAATCAACTTGTTAAAGACGGCGTTGAAATGGAATATCAATATGCCAAAGACACTATGCCACGTGGTATTTTAGGTATGAATGCTGAAATGTTTGAAGAATATTTGCATTTTATTGCAAACCGAAGACTCAACCAAATTGGCTTAGCTGATATGTACCCTGGTGCTGAAAATCCATTCCCATGGATGAGTGAAATGCTGGATCTAAAAAAAGAGAAAAACTTTTTTGAAACGCGAGTGATTGAATATCAAGCCGGTGGTACCTTGAGCTGGGATGATGAATAAGACACATAAGATATTTTTTTAATCTAGATCTAAAAACAAAAACCGCCGTGATTTTATTACCGGCGGTTTTTTTTTGATAGATGGATCACAACGCAAGAGCTAAACTACCCACAAAAGGCTAATATTTAATCTAAACTGGTAATTAATAACCAATATTATAAAATATCATAATGATAATCAAGAGGCATGTAGGCTGATGAGTAAATTAAAGAGCCAATATTTTTTGAGCCTATCCAGTATTTATTTCGCTATCTTTGCGTTGCTAGGCCTAGCCTTAATCTTATCAGCCATGACATGGAGGATTATTTACACAAACAGCCTTTATATAAATCAACACATCTATGCGGCACAGTTGCATTTAACCCAAGGGCAGTTGATGTTTGAAAAAAAACTACATGGCGAAGACAAGATAGCAGCATCAGAGGTGTGGTTAAATCTTGAATACGCTCAAAATTCAATCAATAAGCTTGTAGCAATATTAAATCGTTTCAACCAAGTTTCCTTCCTCAGAACAGCTAAAACACACATGCCCATCAACTCATTATTAAACACAAACAAAAAATTATCTCAATTAGAAAAAAAAACCAAAGAACTGTGGCATGCACGCTCAAACAAATTAGGTACACTAGAATATGATTTACAATTTAATCAGCATGTTGAAGAAATTTTTATAGATATAAGGCTAGCAAAGCATGGATTAGATAAAATTATAAACCATGCCATGGCAAGACAATTTCGCCTACAGCTTCTTACCCTGTCATTTTGGATTTGCTTATTATTAGCCACTGTTTCTGCAAGTATTTATTTAGAAAAAAGACGCAACCAAGCCATAAAAAAAATGGAATACCTTGTTTATCACGATCAATTAACCGACTTACCTAATAGACAGCAAGCTGAAAGCTTGCTCAATCAAGCGGTTGAATCATCAAAACAACACAAGCGTAAATTCGCTTTAATGATTTTAGATATAAATAATTTTAGATCAATCAATGATAATTTTGGTCGAAAAAAAGGAGACCGATTATTACGTCTGATTGCTGAACGTTTAAAAGCATGCTTAAAAACAGATGATATCATTCCCACAATAACAACTAAAACCTCTATTTCACGAATTGATGGCGACAAGTTTTCTATTATTTTAGAAGGGATTAAAAATTTTCATGATGCAGGATTGATCTATCAGTATTTATTAGAAAGCATAAAAAGACCGTTTATTATTGATAAGAATGAATTTTATATTACATTAAGTGCGGGTATTTCTATGTATCCATTTATTAAACAACCGAGTCATCATTTATTTAGTTTTTCTGAATCGGCCTTAAAAAAAGCAAAACAAGCTGGACGGAATTTTTCTCAATATTACACAAAAGAATTATACAAAGAGCATACAAGTTTACTCTTACTAGAGCATGATCTAAGCTTAGCTTTAGAAAATAATGAATTTAGTTTAGTTTATCAACCTCAGATATCACTTACGCACATGACCGTTGTAGGGGCTGAGGTACTTATTCGTTGGAACCATCCAGATAAAGGCTTTATTTCACCTGATAAATTTATTCCTGTCGCAGAGCACTGTGGACAAATAGCGGCTATTGGGGAATGGATTATACAACAATCTTGTGAACAGTGGTCTGAGTGGGCCAGTCAAGGGATAGAATTACCTAAATTGGCGATTAATTTATCGTCAACACAACTGAATAAAATCAATCTTATTAAAGATATAAATAACATTGTTGCAAACTCAGGATTGAAACGTGACCGTATCGAGTTTGAAATTACTGAAACATCTATTATGCAAGAAGGAGTAGCTGTTAATGATTTTTTACGTGATCTGAAACAAGCTGGTTATGGACTAAGCATTGATGATTTTGGAACAGGTTATTCTTCACTTGAGCGATTAAAAAAATTACCGGTTGAATTACTCAAAATTGATAAATCATTTATAGACGACCTAGCAGAAAATTCCGAGGATTACTTTATTGTCAAAGCTATTATATCGTTAGCTCACAGTTTAAATCTATTAGTTCTTGCGGAAGGTGTGGAAACAACTCAACAGTTCAACATACTAAACGGGCTAAATTGCGATATAATTCAGGGCTATTTATTTAGTCAACCACTTTGTCCTGATGATTTTTTAGCGTTTCTAAGTAAAAAAATTTCTAATTAAAATAATACTAACTCGTCACACGTAAAATCTCAGCAAGTGATGTATCCCCTGTTAATACACGTTTAAAACCATCATCTCGAATACTTGGAACTGCGGGTCTAAGATAGGCCTCCATGGTTTGAACGCTTTCGTTTCGGTGGATAAAACCCCGCAACGTTTCATCAATCGGAATCAGTTCATAAATACCGGTTCGTCCTCGATATCCCAGTTGGTTACACGAATCACACCCAACCGGTTCGCAAATCATAGATGTATCAATACCTACAACAAGATGCATGAGCTCACGCTCATCGTCACGAAGTGTATGTGGCTTCTTGCAATCTGGGCATAATTTTCGAACCAAGCGCTGTGCAATTAAACCCACCATGCTCGATGAAAGTAAAAACGACTCAACGCCCATATCATGAAGACGTGAAAGAGCGCCCAACGCACTGTTCGTGTGCAATGTCGAGAGTACCAAATGTCCGGTCAAGCTAGACTGAATTGCAATTTCAGCGGTTTCCAAATCACGAATTTCACCAATCATAACAACATCGGGATCTTGACGAAGAATAGCTCGGAGCCCCCGAGCAAAGGTCATATCAACCTTAGGGTTGACTTGTGTTTGACCAATGCCCGGTAAATCATATTCAATAGGATCTTCAATCGTAAGAATATTACGACTCACTTGGTTTAGATCAGTCAGCATGGCATATAACGAGGTCGTTTTACCTGAGCCCGTAGGTCCTGTGACTAATATAATACCGTGAGGTTCGGTGAGCATATTTTTTATGGTGACTAACGTATCGGGTTTCATACCTAGTAAAGCCAAATCCAGCTGAGCTGATTGCTTATCTAAAAGACGTAACACGATACGCTCGCCATGATTGGATGGCAGTGTCGACACGCGAACATCAATGGCGTGCCCACCAATTTTAAGTGAAATACGTCCATCTTGAGGTACACGCTTTTCCGCAATATCAAGTTTGGCCATAACTTTAACGCGCGAAATAACCAGAGGTGCGATACCGCGTTGAATTTCTAAAATTTCTTGCAGTACGCCATCAACACGATTTCTAACCACGACACGATGCTCATAGGTTTCAATATGAATATCAGATGCTTTTTGCTTAATCGCTTGGGTTAATAACGCGTTTAATAATCGAATGATCGGTGCGTCATCTCGATTATCCAATAAATCTTCGCCGGCGGGGAGTTGTTCAGCAAGTTGCATTAAGTCCCAGTCTTCTTCCATCCCTTCTGTCGCATCTAAAATAGATGATTTTGACTCATACACAGCTGCAAGATGACGTTGAAATTCAGAAGGCGTCACTTGTGTTAATAATAATTCCGTTTCTACAAATCGACGTACCTCAACAAATACTTGAAAATCAATATCAAGCAGATGTACAGCTTCTGCATAACCTTCATCATTGAATCCCGTCACCGCAATCCCTTGCTTCTTAGCAAAGGTATAGGGGAGACGAGGAATTTTTTCGTGTGTATCCATGCCTTATTTCATCTTTTTATAAGAAGCAGGTGAACGTTTCTCAAAAGGCCTCGGTAATACGGCGTTATTTAATGCCGGGAGCACCGTATCTTTATCATGGCGATTAAAGCTTTCTTGTGCTCGTGAAATATCAAGTTGCTCTAAGCGCGCATCATTGTATTTAGCCCCAGAAACCTGCAATGTGTTGGCTTCTGTTCGTAAAATAACCGGACGAATAAATACCATAAGAATTTTCTTTTCACGGTTGGTGATATTGTGTTGGAAAAAACGGCCTAATCCGGGAATGTCACCTAAAATTGGTACACCAAGCTTGTCACTTCCGAGTGAATCTTGTGTTAATCCCCCTAAAACAACCATATCCCCACTTTCAACATGTACCGAGGTGACAATAGCGCTGATATTAAACGTTGGAATCGTATTTGAATCGCCGGTTGCAAGTGGATCCAACGTGTCATTACCTTGGTCGATTTGCATTTGAATGCCCTGGCCGCGTGTAATTTGAGGCCGAACATATAAATGCAATGCAACGTTCATTCGATCATACGTTGTAAACGGGCTAGCAGTTGTTGTACCACCTGCATTATTAGGATACTGTGAGGTCGCAACTGAAACCTGCTTTCCGATCACAATTTTAGCCTGCCGATTATCAAGCACCACCACGGATGGTGTTGAAAGAATATTCGCTTTACGCTCTCTTGCTAATGCATAAATCTGCGCCTGGAAATCCTTAATCGATGATTGTGAGTTTAAAACAGCAAATCCAGGACGAAAGCTACTTGAGCTCTGGCCATCCTGATTCAGACTGCCCCATTCAAGACCTAAGCTCTTAAAATCAGTTTCATTAATTTCCGTAACCATGGCCTCAATCAGTAATTGAGCGGGTTTAATATCCAGTTGAGTTATCACCGTTCTCAATGTTTTAATTAACATCGGTGGCGCATTAATAATCACAGAATTCGTGTTGGGTTCGGCAATAATCTGTACTGTTGGTTTACTACCCCCTTCGATTTGGGTTGAAATTACGCTTCCTCCACTGGCCCCTAAACCGACCGTGTCACCTGAAGCATTTGCTGATGAAATATTAACCACACCTGCTTCCGGATTGGTACTATCTAATGTCGATCGTGTGATAGTACCAATGGTTGTTCCTACGATCCCACTAAAACTTGCTTGTGCAATACCTGCTAAAATTGGCACCAAATCTTCTGCACGCATATAATTTAAATAAACAACTTTGGTGTTTTCATCGCCTGAATTAGGACGCTCACGATCCAGCCTCGCAATCAACAAGCGTAAGCGAAGACGTTCAGTTTTGCTACCACTGAGTAAAATAGAGTTGCTGCGATCATCAGCAGCAAGTGTGATGGCTTGGCTTGAAGGTGTATTAGGTTTGGTTCTTACCAGGTCTTTCAACGTGTTAACAACATCCATGGCCAACGCGTGTCGAAGAGGAATCATGTCAATACCATCGGCTGACGAGGTATCCACTTGTCGTATGATCTCAGTCATTTGTTCAATATTACTTGCTCGTCCCGATAAAATTAACATGTTGGTTGCAGGGTAAGACGAAACCATGCTCCATTGTGGCATGAGCGGTCTTAAAATAGGTACCAGTTGATCCGCTGCTGCATACTTCACGGGAATCACTTGAACAACAAGATCGTCGCCGTTTGTTGGTGTACCAGGAGGCATGTCAGAGCTATCAGCTGACTGTGTGCGCGCATCCATGTTAGGCAATATTTTAATGACATGGCCGCTAGGCACTGCTGCGTAACCAGAAACCTGTAAAGCAGAAAGAAATACTTGATAAAGTTCTTTATCTGTAATTTCTTGACTTGAATAAATCGAAATTTTACCTTGAACACGTGGGTCGATTAAGAAATTTTTATGAGTAACACGTGATACCTCGGCTATAACCGCGCGAATATCGGCATCTCGTAAGTTCCAAAGCTTCGTTTCAGGGTTAGAGCGTGTTAAAGCTTCTGGATTTATTTCGCTAACGGGTGCTACAACAGGTGGCTGTAAAGGTATAGAAACGTCGGTGAGTGATGATTTAAGTTCTGGTTCAACAGGTGTTGTGGGTACTGCGGACGCTGATAACGCAGATGATTGATGAGGGGATGAACTTCCAAGGTAATGTTTTGCTTGATCGATATTAAGCAAACCTTCTGAGGATGCAAAAGCACTAGAGGTACATAATATAGAAATAATAAGACTGGTAAAGCTAAGAGAACGCATCTATCCATCACAGCACGTAATAAAGTCAACGGATTATAACTGATTCTATCAAATACCACAATGAATGGTGGCTATGGGTGGACTCGAACCACCGACCTCAGCATTATGAGTGCCGCGCTCTAACCAACTGAGCTACATAGCCTAAAACACGCGGAGATTTTGTACTTTTATGAGCTCGCTGTCAAGCCTGTCGCCACGTTGTTTTTAAAGAATTATCTTCAAGCTCAATACCGTCGGCTAAAAGCTGTGCTCGAATCCTATCAGCTTCTCTGAAATCGCGTCTATTTCGCGCATTTTGACGCGCTTCTATCAATGCTTCAATGGCCTGAGCGTCTATATCTTTAATTCCAGACTTTAGATATACATCAGGATTATCTTGTAATAATCCCAGCATACCCGCCAAATGCTTCAGCGTGACGGCTAATATCGATGAGCCGGTTTTATTAAGCTCATGGCTTAACTGAAATAATACCGATAAAGCCTCAGGCGTATTAAAATCATCACACATCGCTTGTTGGAACAGTGAGACCCACGTAGCATCTATTTCAGTATGTTCTTCATCACAAACCACCTCTCGTATCGATTGATATAGCCGGTTAAGTGCCTTGGTCGAAAGCTCTAAATTATTTTCTGTATAATTTAATGGACTGCGATAGTGACTGCTCAGTAAAAAATAGCGTAAAACTTCAGCTGGATATTTTTCTAGCATATCTTCAATCGTAAAAAAATTACCAAGGGATTTAGACATTTTTTCATGATTAACCTGCAACATGCCGACATGTAACCAATAATTTGCAAACGGCTTGCCTGTTGCGCTTTCACTTTGGGCTATCTCATTTTCATGATGCGGAAATTGCAAATCCAGTCCCCCACCATGAATATCAAATTGCTCACCTAGAACATCCATCGCCATCGCTGAGCATTCGATATGCCAACCAGGACGTCCTTCGCCCCACGGGGATGCCCAGCTGGGCTCACTTGGTTTAGCGCGTTTCCACAACACAAAATCAAGCGGTGAACGCTTACCTTCAGCAATTTCAACGCGTGACCCAGCCTGCAAGTCTTCAATTTTCTTATTGGATAATTTACCGTATTCCGAAAACTGTGTGACTTCGTAACATACATCACCATCACCGCTGATGTACGCATGTTTGCTTGCAATTAAGCGCTCAATCAATTTTATAATCGCAGGAACATACTGCGTCGCTCGAGGTTCAACCGTGGGATGCAAACAACCCAACGTATCCGTGTCTTGATGCATGGCGTCTATATATTTCGACGTCAACGCATCCATCGTTACATCGCGTTCAATCGCACGCTTAATTATTTTGTCATCAATATCCGTAATATTTCGAACAAACGTTACTTTATACCCTGCGGCACGTAAAAATCGCACAATAACATCAAACGAAACCATGGAGCGTGCATGGCCCAAATGACACATGTCATACACGGTCATACCGCACACGTATAAACTTATTTCACCCAGCTTGATGGGTTCAAAACGCTCTTTTTTTCGCGTAAGCGAATTATATAAATAAAGTTCTAACATGCACGCACACCCCGATTATATTATTGCTGTATATCTGAAGACGTAAGTTTTCCCCAGGTATCTTTTAATCCAACCACACGATGAAACACTTGCACAGCGCCATCACGTACGGTGTTAACACCGTAATACCCAAGCCGTTCGAACTGGAAGACCTCTCCAAGCGCCTGAGACGCCATAGCAGGCTCCACATAAGCTGATTGGACGCGCTTTGAGTCATGATTCATAAACTGCATGAAATCTTCTTCACGACCCGGATTTTCATCATGAAACAAACGATCGTATTGATAAATTTCAATTGGATGCGCCGTATTCACTGCAACCCAGTGAATCACACCTTTAACTTTGCGTCCTTCGGGATTTTTACCCAAGGTTTGATCGTCATACGTACAACGAAGCTCTTGAATGCCTCCCTGTTCATCATAAATCACATCCGTACAACGTATCACGTAAGCTTGTCGTAATCGCACCTCTGTACCGAGCGCTAAGCGAAAATAGCCTTTAACCGGCTCAAGCATAAAGTCACTGCGTTCAATATAAATTTCACGCGAAAAAGGTAAAACACGTGAACCCGCATCAGGATCTTTAGGATTGAACGAAGCTTCGAGCGACTCAACCTGGTCTACTGGATAGTTTTCAATCACAATTTTCAATGGATCCAGTACACACAACGCGCGGTTGGCTGTTCGATTTAATTCTTCACGAACCGCGGCTTCTAAAACGCCGACATCCGTCACAGAATCATTTTTTGAAATACCGATCGTTTCACAAAACTGTCGAATTGCTGCAGGTGGATACCCACGCTTACGCATACCACACAAGGTTGGCATCCGTGGATCATCCCAACCATCCACCACGTTTTCTTCAACCAGTTGACGTAGTTTACGCTTACTGGTTAATGTATGCGATAAATTCAGGCGTGAAAACTCAGTCTGAACAGGTGTTGCAGGTACAGGTAAATGCTCAATAAACCATTCATACAACGGTCTATGATCTTGAAACTCGAGTGTACATAACGAATGCGTGATTTTTTCAAGCGCATCAGAAAGTGGATGTGCAAAATCATACATAGGATAAATGCACCACGCATCCCCCGTCCGCTGATGAGGCACATGTCGTATGCGATACAAAACAGGATCTCGCATATTAAGATTACCCGCACTCATGTCAATGCGCGCACGGAGCACATGTGCACCGTCTTCGAACTCACCGGCTTTCATTGCTTTAAATAAGGCTAAATTTTCATCGACTGAACGCGTACGATAGGGGCTCTCACGACCACCTTCTTTTAAGGTTCCACGATAGGCTCTCATCTCGTCAGCGGTTAAGCTATCAACGTAGGCCAAGCCTTGCTCAATCAGCTGCAGTGCAAAATCATAAAACGCTTGATAATAATCAGAGGCATGTGTTGTCTCTGACCATTCAAAACCAAGCCAGCGCACATCATCCATAATCGCATGTGCAAATCTATCTTCTTCTTTAATTGGATTGGTATCATCAAAACGCAAATAACACGTGCCATCAAAGCGCTTAGCAAGACCAAAGCTCAAGCAAATGGCTTTGGCATGCCCAATATGTAAATATCCATTGGGTTCAGGTGGAAAACGAACCACAATATGTTGATGTTTTCCCGAGGCTAAATCCGCTTGGATTTTTTGTAATATAAAATGCCCTGGCGTTTCTTCTCGTTTAAGTTCATTCATGATTATTGATTCCTAACAACACGTTAAAACTCATGCGTCTAATTGACCTAAAAACCAGGGCCCTAGGGTCAACGACGCTAAATTAAATTTTTTGGGGTAGCTTACATCAACCAAGTAAAGTCCATAAGGCGGCGCTGTTTCTGCGCCTTGGCGTCGGTCTTTAGCAAGCAAAACCTCTTCAACCCACGCAACCTCTTGCCGACCTGACCCAACAGCCATGAGAACACCCGCAATGTTACGCACCATATGGTGTAAAAAACCATTCGCTGTAACATCTAACACCACCAAATCGCCTCGTCGAAAGACTTCAATGGATTGAATATCTCGCACGGGTGATTTTGCACTGCATTCAACTGCTCGGAACGAAGTAAAATCATGCTGACCTAACAAGGTTTGAGCGGCTTCTTGCATTAAGGTGTGATTCAAACGCCGGTACTGCCACGTTACATTACCTTGTAGTAAAGCTGGTCGTATCGCAGCGTTGTAAATAACATACCGATAACGCCTGGAGCCCGCAGAATAACGCGCATGAAAATCATCCGCAATTTCTTGCCCCCATTTTACCGATACATCTTTTGGCAATAAAGCATTGGTTCCATGAACCCAAGCACGAATATTCCGCGAACTTTCAGGCTCAAAACTTACCACTTGATGCGTTGCATGCACTCCTGTGTCCGTACGTCCTGAATACGTTACACCTACAGGATGATCGGCTACTTGAGTTAGTGCTTTTTCCAAAACACCTTGAACCGTACGAAGCCCTGGTTGCGACTGCCAACCATGATATTGGCTCCCATCGTATTCAATAATCAAGGCTATCGGCATTATATAAATCCAGATTTAAGCATCAGAGAATGATTATACCCCAATATGCCACGTTAATTTTCAAAAAGGCAATGTATAATAGGTACTTGTATTTGTCCAGGATAAGCAACCTGGGGTATGATTAAAAACATATATTTATATTGTAAATTTAGATGATGCCTCCTCTGTAAGTCCTTGCGTGTCAGATACTTCTTGTTCATGCGTTAAATTTTGACGAGCAAACCAAGCATTGATGATAAGACTCAGTTCATCAGGCGACTCCAAAGGCAACATATGTCCGCTTTCAAGCCAATTCACCTCGGTCTTTAGCGCCGTGGCTAAATTCTCCATGTGTTGTGCAGGAATCACTTTATCCTGGCGGGCACCTACAACAAGCGTTGGTACAAGTTTTTCTGGAAACTGATCTAGAACAGCGCTTCGATGGGCTGTTGCGTGCATTTGTTTCCCTATCGCCTCATGACCCGCTTCATCAAGCATGGTGGTGATCTTTGCGTAAAGATCTTGTTGGTGCTTAGCGTTTACTGGGTGAATCATATGTGAAATATACGACTCATCTTTTCCTGCGTATCCGGTTGCCACATAATGCAATTTGAGCTAATGTACGTCGAGGAGGAATTCGACCATGACAAGCAAAGTTCAAGATCAACAACCAGCAATTATTGACCCAGCCCTTGAGTGCCCAACCAACCTTTTAGATTTTCAAAAAATGTTCCCTGACGAAGTTTCATGTCTTAAATATTTGGAAAAGATGCG
>Ga0209491_10004111_pt1 | contig 22874 bp, 24 predicted proteins | sample BON02_FD_187213 | JGI IMG/M metagenome (GOLD analysis project Ga0209491, IMG submission 187213) | Freshwater microbial communities from Lake Bonney liftoff mats and glacier meltwater in Antarctica - BON-02 (SPAdes) (version 2) | ecosystem: Environmental > Aquatic > Freshwater > Ice > Glacier... | reverse complement strand
TATATATATATACACATATATATATATATAGACATATATGCATGCATGCATGTATATATATCCATATAAGGTGTATAGACGCATATATAGATGGATGTATCCAGATTAGAATGCTCACGTGCTGGAGCTCTTAATATATACATAAATATATATATATATACATATGTATATATATATATATATATATATATGCATGCATGTATGTATATACATCTATATGAGGTTTATACACGCATATATGGAAACAATCCAGATAACAATGCTCACGTGCTGGAGCTCCGGGTCCGACACCGAGCAAGTTTCTGACTTGCTCTTAGGGTGGGGTGCGGGCGCGTTTAGGCAGTGATCTTATATCGATTCATAAGTTTTTTTATTGATTCCTCTGTAAGCTGATGTAAGCCGGATGTCACCGGCTGCTGTATTGAGCCTGTTTCGTCACAGGTTTCTTGTTATCTGGACCCGCAGTTTTGGGTGCCTGGGAAAGGCCCGGGGTGAAAGACGTTTTTTTATGCTCACGTGCTGTAGCTCCGGGTCGACGTAGGAGAGCTGAGCGCTCGAGAGAGAAAAAGTCACGCGTCGAGACTCTTTGGGTTCAAGCACAACCTGTACACAAAAACAATACATGAGGGAGGGGCATGGGTATCAGTTAGAACACGGTACTTGCTGAGAGGCTGACGTATCAGCAGGGAGGGGTTAACCCAACGTATCAGCAGGGGGGTTAGCCCGAGGGGATACACGAGGGGAGGGGGCGTGGGTATCAGTTACAACACGCGATCGATTCCCGGTGTGAATGTGATTCGAACGTGAGTAAGCATGTGTTGAGCGCTCGAGAGAGAAAAGGTCACGCGCTGAGACTCTTTGGGCTCAAGCACAACCTGAGCAGGGAGGGGATACACGAGGGGAGGGGGCATGGGTATCAGTTAGAACACGCGATAGATTCCCGGTGTGAATGTGATTCGAACGCGAGTAAGCATGTGTTGAGCGCTCGAGAGAGAAAAGGTGACGCGCTGAGACTCTTTGGGCTCAAGCTCAACCTGAACAAGAAAAAGATACAGGAGGGAGGGGCGTGGGTATCAGTTAGAACACGGCACTTGCTGAGAGGCTGACGTCTCAACAGGAAAAAGATACGCGAGGGGAGGGGGCGTAGGTATCAGTTAGAACACGCGATAGATTCCCCGTGTAAATGTGATTTAAACGCGAGTAAGCATGTGTGGTGCAACTACGGGGGAGCGATAGATTCCCCGTGTGAATGTCAACACAACAACCCAGATTCCCTGGATGCGCGACTGTTCCCCTCCGTGGTGTCAGCTGTTGCACCTGCTGTGACCATGAACGAAGCATCTTCTCTGTTGCACGGCACCTGCCGAGAGGCTGACGTGTATCAAAGGCGCGGGTTAACCCGCTCAACATCCACAAACTCTGTAGATAGAGAGAACCAGACCCATGCTGCCACACACAACATCTGCGGTCTCTGCGTTCCCAGAAGACGATGTCCGGTCGTCATACTCAGTTTGCGTCTAAACGGGAGTCGGAACAACAGGCCTTTCCCTGTGGTCTAACGCTCAGGTACCTGAGCACTGCATTTGATCGATTGAATTATGGGAAACTGGAATGCGAGTTACGTAGGCGCGCAGGGCACCTTCAACGCGAGAAGGGGTGAACCCGATATCAAGTGCATAACACTGGTCACGCGCCGAGACACTTTTGGCGCCAGTAGGAAGGTCGGTTCTAACCTGAAACCTGGGACGTTATGTGTTTCCGGCATGAACGTCTTGAGAAAAGGCATGCACACTACCTAGCACCCACCATCTCCGGCTTCCAGTGCAGGGACTAACCTTCCTACCAATGTTCAAGCCGGTTCGCGGGCCGTTAGTGATGTAAACACGCATCGTCCCAGGTTCCAAGTTAGGGCCCGACCTTCCTACCGTAGACTCGCTGGGCGTAGAATAAACCACTTGCGGCCTGCCCGTAACGGGATTCGATCCTAGAGAGTTGAGGACAACTGGCATAGTGACCTTTTGAACTCTAGAAGTACATCCTGCGATCCTAACAGCACCTCGTCGAATCAACTAAGTCTGCGTCTCCGGTGCGATGACGAGCTGGTACTTTCTCATGAGGAACAAGAGGACCCACCGCCAACAGATGTATTTATATCTAAATCTACATTGCCATCTTCATCTAGATGCGGACCGGGTTAAGGGTGAACCCCTTTAACCCGAAACAAGAAACAGTCGGAAGCACGGGTTACAGCGGTGTGTGTGAGAAGAGTCACGAGGCTATTGTGGAATGTGATGGAAGAGTGATCTGCGTGTACCGGAGGGTATCCCTGGGTATACCGCTTGGAGTTCTTACTACTAGAAGGCAATACCGAGTAGTGAGTACATCTATCTTGGACACGTGCTTCTTGATCTTGTGGGGTTAACCCAATCTACAGGGTTAACAATAAGGAACAAGAGGACGCACCGCCCACAGATGTATTTACATCTACATCGACATCTACATCTTCACAGAAACTAAGAAGCAACGCCCTAACACTTGCACACGCGCAAACAATACACTACACAAGTAACTAGGCTACCCCATAGGGGAGCCTGCTAGACAGAGTGCGTGCGAAGCGCGCCCTTGCACGCCACGCACCGCTAGCCGCATACGCGTCTTCATATAGATGCGGACCTCTTCAAAGCCTAGCAGTGTCTGCGCGTCGGGCGTGATGGTTCGCTGGTACTCTCGCACGAGGAACAAGAGGACCACATGCCTCCCGCCGATCTTTCCAGTGTTGGTCACCGTGACCGAAACCTCGAACGGGGCCGGGTGCGCCAAGAGCTGCTTAGGCGACGTCTTAGCCTGCCAGCGGGGGGCGTGTTTGCGTTAGATAGAGCGTTTGCGCCTAGGTAGACGAGCATTTACGTTAGATACAGGGTATGCCCGTGTTGGTCACATTGACCGAAACCTCGAAACGGGGCCGGGTGCGCCAAGAGCTGCTTAGGCGACGTCTTGGCCTGCCAACGGGGGACGTGTTTGCGTTAGATAAAGGAGCGTTTGCGCCTAGGCATACGCGCTTTACGTTAGATGCAAGATATGCCCGTGTTTGTAACCGACGACAGCGATGCAGTAGCTGCCGCTCACAGCGGCGACGAGCTTTGAGCACAGGGGGCCACAGTGCCTCCTGACCCTTACTCGCTCGACTAGCCCTCCCTAGATCAGTTCCCTGTGCGTGTGTGCTCGTGTCCCCTTGGAATATGAACCGTCTGTGACCGTCATCGAAACTTCAAACGGAGCCGGGTGTGCTAGCAGCTGCTTGGATGGAGTCTTGGCCTGCAGTCAAATGGAAAGGCATGTTTATGTTATTAGACGACTGATTAGATATAAAGAATCGTGAGTGTCAGCTCTCTAAGTGTTGATCACCCTGACCGAAACTTCAAACGGAGCCGGGTAAACCAGCAGCTGCGTGAGCGACGTCGTTATCAGCGAATGGCGTGTTCGCGTTAGATAGAGAAGCGTGTAAACTCGACATAAGAGCCTTAGCGTTAGATACAGTATAGGCCCGTGATTGTATTCTTATGACGACGATTGTTTTGCCGCGCACTCTGAGCACGGCGATGCTGCGTACGCGGACTGCGGTGAGGAGCGCGATTATTAATCGCGCCCCTCACGCACCCTCCCCTTCCGGAGCCGCCTAGCTCGTCACTACCCATAGATGTTGTATCGCACACAGCGCACCGTGTCCACGCCCTTTAATTATGTTTCTGTGACCGTGACGACACCTCGAAAGGGCTGTGTTAGCTAGCAGCTACTTTCGACAAAGTGTTGGCCTGTCCCCGGAGGGCGTGTTTGCGTTGCATAGAGGAGCGGTTGTGCTCGATATAGGAGCATTGCTCGATATAGGACCATTTGCGTGAGTAAGTTTATGCACGTGTTTTGCGCAGCGACAGAAACCGCGAATGGAGCCCCCATCCAGGTTAAGGGTTAACCCCCTTACCCGAATATGTAGGCAACGTTTTCCCCCGACACCGGAGGCCGTGTTTGCGTTGGATAACGAAGCGTTTGCGACTAGGCATATGAGCTTCAGCGTTAGATACTTTAAAGGCCCGTGCTTGTCGCAGTTGTAGCCTGTAACGGAGCCGGGCGCGCCAGCTACTGCTAGGGAGGTTAGGGTTAACCCCTAACCCTGGTCGACAGAAGGAACACTCCAAAGAAACCGACTCGCGTGGCCGCACCGTTGCCGAGAGCAAAGTCTCAGACGGCGTACGGTATGCCGGCGCACGGAGCGGCATCGGCCGCCGGGTTACGGAGCGTTAAGAAACTAAGGTTATACGGTTATACCGGTAGGTGCAAGTTTTGTTCTTCCTGCAGGGGCACTCAAAACACCCGCAAGAATTGGTTATAACGCCCAAGGCGTCAACCTCACTTTTCGTTAGATAGAGAAACGTTTGCGATAGGCATAGGAGCGTTTACATTAGTCGGGCGTGTTTGGGTTAAACAGTAGAGATAGGCGAGTTGGTCAGAGGGCGGGTTTACGCTGCATATGCGATATAGGCCAGTGCTGGTTATTGTTGTATCTCGATGCAGAGGTATTGGTCCTCCCTCCGGTATTCCTTCCTCAGGACTCTGTTTTTGTTGGCTGCCGATCTTCGTCGTCATCCAACCGCAGACATCGGCCTCGCAGAGAGCAAGATTGACTACGCCAATCTACGAGAATCCCAGCCGACGGCTCGCGACATCTCCTAATATTGTGGCTGAAACGTCGAAGGTGGGCGTGTGTGCGACACGTGGAGAGAACAAAAGACCACTACCTACCGGGAGTCGAACCCCAGATAGTCGCTGTTGTGTAGAGGACAACAGACCACTGTGCCAGTTGTCCTCTAAGCGCTTAAAGGACAACTGGCAGAGTGATCTTTTGTCCTCTACAAAACGTGGTGACGGAAAGATTTTGACATGCGATCCATCGCAGGGCATGCTTGCGTTAAATATGAGATGCCTGTCATGAGCCATGCTCGACCGTGTCGAAGGTGTAGAGCAGCGAAGCGATCGATCAATGGCGATAAACCCCGTCGAAGGAGTATTCACAGACACGCGCTAACTGCCGCTCGGGTAATCTAATTTACCCGAGCTACTACCAGCACGCGCCTAAGCCAAACTAGGCGGGCGGCCGAAACGGCCTTCCAATCTGAGCGGGCACCTGAAACGGCCGCAACCCACACACAGGATACCGTGGGGAGAGGAGATCGTTCCTCAACAGCCTGATATGCAATCGGAGCGTTAGCGATTCGAGCTTTCGCGTGTTTGTCACGCCTTGAAGGGAGCCGGGTGCGGCTGGAGTTGCGCAGGCGAAGTCTTGGCTTGATCAAACAAGGAGTTTCGGTGATAAGTTGGACGTGTTTTTGCCGCCCTTAGGGTGGGGTGCGGGATTTAGGCAGCGATTGCATGTGACCGCCTTAGGTGGGGTGCGGGATGTAGGCTGTGATTACATATGTGCGCTTTTATCGCCTGATGATATCTTTAATGGCAAGTTGATGAAAGCCGGATGCAGCCGGATGCTATAGGTAGCGCGTCGGGTTAAAGGTTAGGGTCAGTGTTAGGGTCGTCTTCTTCTGTTTAAGTCCCTCATATGTTCACACGGATGGTTAATAAAATCCCCAACACTTGCGCACGCGCAAACACTGTTCTGCTTATAACTAGGACATCCCATTAAACGGACTGAGCGGTTGGCGTTAGGGACGGTCGTTGTGTTTGTCATTCTCAGAGACAGATGGTTGATTGGTGTTGTTAGCTAGTAGCGACCTTCGCCCACTGGATCACCGTCAGCGCTGATAGTGGCCTAGTGGGGAGTACGCCCTACTAGGTTTCCGCAACACAGGAGTCCCCACCAGAGAGACTACTGCGCTGATAGTGGCCTAGTGGGGAGTACGCCCTACTCGGTTTCCACAAAACAGGAGTCCCCACCGGAGAGACTACTGCGCTGATAGTAGCCTAGTGGGGAGTACTCCCTACTAGGTTTCAACAAAACAGGAGTCCCCACCAGAGAGACTACTGCGCTGATAGTGGCCTAGTGGGGAGTACGCCCTACTAGGTTTCAACAATTGGTCTTCTCACCTGAGTATAAACGAAGCTCGCGTACCAGAGTCCGTGGCCAAATTGGCCGAATTGGAACTCGACGGGGCCGACAATGGTTTTGCGTTAGAGGCGATTTTGCACTAGGGACGGTCGTTGTGTTTCTCATTCTCAGAGACGGATGGTTGATTGGTCTTCTCACCTGAGTATAATCGACGATCGCGTACCAGAGGCAGTACAGGAAAAGTGCCGTACGGTACCAGTTGTTAGCGGCAATCGGGTGAGTGCCTTCCATAAAACCGATGTTGTGTAGAGAAGAAGTGCCGTACTGTACCAGTTGTGCAACTTTTCCTCTAAGCGCTTAGAGGGAAAGTGGCACAACTGGTACAGTACGGCACTTTTCCTCTACAGAGTCCGTGGTCGAACGGGAACTCGACTGGGCAGGATTGGTACGTCTTGTGTTCATTGATTCTTAGTATACACTCAGAAACATAAGACAAGGGCGTGGACACGGTGCGCTGTGTGCGATACAACACTTAGGGGTAGTGGCGAGCCAGGCGGCTCTGGAAGGAGAGAGTGCGTGAGGAGCGCGATTAATAATCGCACTCCTCACCGAAGGCCGCATTCGCGGCATCGTCGGGCTCAGAGAGCGCGGCAAAACAATCGTCTTCAGACTGCGCACGATGTGCTGTTTGATGAGTCTCCTCACCTGAGTATAAACGAAGCTCGCGTACCAGAGCCCGTGGCCGAACGGGAACTCGACGGGGCAGGCGGTGGTGGCCGCAGAGAGGAAGTGGTGCTCGCGCGAGTTGCAGACCTACAATTAAACAAAGACACACATACACCAAGGAACGATGAAGTTAGAAGGGCCACGACAAGAGAGATGGAGGTCCGTTCCGGAGATGACAGCCATCGTGATCGGTGCGATAGCTGCCGAGTTGTGCACGCCAGGTGGCAAAGGAGCTACGCGCGCGTTTTCAAAGATACCGCGGGGGAGATCTCCTCTAGCCTATCGCACAGATCACTGGCGCAGACTAAAGCCCGCTCATCATCAAGTTAGGAGGGCCACGACAAGAGAGAGGGAGGGAAGCTCGCGCGAGTGGCAGACTTGCAGTTAAAGGTGCCCTGTGCGCCCAAGTAATTCTCAGGACATTACTCTTATTCAACGTGTACTAAGGACTTTGGTGCTGCGACTCATAATGAACGACGATTTAAGTTTCATCTCGTCAATCGCTTGTTCTGAGTTCTTCCGGGTTTCATGGGTAAATCGCTGGTGCTCGCTTCAGAAGTTCAACGAAAGGTAACAACAAAACTCGCTCATGTACATGAGCAAAGCGAATTTACATATGGCGGTTACTTAGGAGCTGCAGGGCACCTTTAAACACACGCACAGTTAGATCACAGGGAGGCTACAATTAAACACATGCATGCTACAGTTAAACAACATCATGCTGTAGTTGTAAACAAAGGGAAGCTACAGTTGAAAGGGTCAGAGTGATGGGGTTACGGGCACACCTACTGTAAAACAAATGAGTCGGGTTAACCCGAGTTTTCTAGTTAACCCGTCACGGGTCAGGGTTGGACGAGGTGATGAGGTTAGGGCGAGAGGGTTAATGATGCCCTGTACGCATATGCAATCTGCGTCGACATTTCTTATCATCAAATCGACGAACCCCATACTCAAATCTCGCCGAGGTGCATGCAGGACTTAAGGTTCAAATTGGAAAAGGTATCTATAGCTGCAGCGCGTCTTCACGGCTGCCCGTAGAGGACAACTCGAATCAAGACCATTCGTCCTCTACAAAACAGCGACTCCCTAGAATCGAATCCCGTCACGGAGAGGCCGCAAGTGGTTTATTCTGCGGCCAGCGAGTGAGCGCCTTTTCAGGGAGTCGCTGTTTTGTAGAGGACAAACGGTCACTGTGCCAGTTGTCCTCTAAGCGCTTAGAGGACAACTGGCATAGTGACCGTTTGTCCGCTACACTACCTTTCCCCGTGCGGGCTGCAGGCCTAAAGTAACAGACTTTAGCTCTGATTCTGCTTGGCATTCACCGAAACAAAGAAACAAAGCCCTAACACTGGCGCACGCGCAAACAATACACTACACAAGTAACTAGGCTACCCCATAGGGGAGCCTGCTAGGCAGAGTGCGCGCTTAGCGCGCACTCTGCCTAGCAGGCTCCCCTATGGGGTAGCCTAGTTACTTGTGTTCTGCCAGGCGACACTCCGCTGTTCACCTCATATGCTCTCAGGAGGGGGGCTTGCCCCCCCCGCACACTTGCTCACTCAGACTATCTCTCTCCTACGAGGATGCGATGGCGATCTACTTTCACAGACGGTTTAGAATACAAAGGGGACACGAGCACATACGCACAAGAAACTGATGCAAGGGGGAGGCTAGTCGAGTGAGTAAGAATCAGGAGGCACTGTGGCCCCCTGTGCTCAAAGCTCGTCGCCGCCGTAAGCGACAGCATCTGCATCGCTGTCGTAAGTGTCAGCGGCGGCGTCATCATCCTCAGTGAACAGGCGGTCGTGGTAGCCGATTTCACACTCAGACTCTCTCTCTCTCTATTACGAGAGATTGCGATGGCGATCCACTTTCGAATAGAGAAACGCACACAGTGGACCAATCCACCCGCTGCAGCAGCGGGGTCGACCCTGCCTACATATATATACAACTATATCGATCTATACGTACGCATCCAACCATCTGTCTGTCTATCTACCTATCTGCATACAACTATATATACATTACTATCCATACATAACGATATAAACGAATCTGATATACTTCTAGATAATTCAACCATATGTACCTATATACACCTATGGAGATATACATATATATATAATGATATGCCTACCTCCACAGACCCCCCCCCCCACACACAGTAGCCAGCACGGCCTACAGCGCACACAGCCAGCACTGCGGCCACATGGCACTACAACCCAGAGGATATTGTAGAGGACACAAGACCACTCTGCCAGTTGTCCTCTAAGCACTTAGAGGATAACTGGCAGAGTGGTCTTTTGTCCTCCACAAAACAGCGACTATCTGGGGTTCGTCTCCCGATAGGCCGCAAGTGGTTCTAAGCGCTTAGAGGACAACTGGCAGAGTGGTCGTTTGTCCTCTACAGATACATCTACATACCTGCGTGACCCGGTGCCAGTGCGGCTCGAGCAGCGCCTCCCTCTTTGGGTAGGTGATCGGCAGCCGGCCCGAGGGGCTCACCAGGCCGTAGATCACCTGTGCGATGGCCGTGCCACCCTGCGAGACAGCCAGAAGAGTAGAAGGTCAGAAGCGCCAGCATTCCGGAACAGGGCTTAAAGCGGTGCCCTGCAGCTACTAATTAACCGCTATGATTAAATTCGCTTTGCTCAGGTACCTGAGCAAGTTTTGACCAAGAGTTTTGTCGTTTTGATTATAGAAAACTCGAAGTCAAATCACTTATGTGCACAGGGCACCTTTAACAATCAAAAGTAGGACCACCCCGTAGACCACCTGTGCGATGGCTGCACCACTCTGCGAGACAACCGGAAGAGTAGAAAGTCAGCAGGGTCAGCGTTGTGAGCAGTCGCTGCTCGGGTTAACCCTTATCCCGATATATCGGGATGTATGTGTGGCAGCGACTGCTCACAACAGTATGTTTTCTTTGCTCCGCGTAGGGTTAAGGGTTAACCCGATATATCAGGCGATGGATTCCAGTACCACTCATCATAGCTGACCTTTTCAGATCAGTGGTACGGTCCCCAGTCATGCACCCAGAGGACGTGGGTTCGACTCCCGGTTCTGTCACATTGCCACCGCCGGGTTTTGACAGTCAGCATTTCGGAACAGGGCTTAACAATCCACAATGATGATCAACCTGTAGACCACCTGTGCGATGGCCGTGCCACCCTGCGAAACAGCCGGAAGAGTAAAAGGTCAACAGGGTGAGTATTCCGGAACAGGGATCAACAATCAACAGTGATGACGGTAAGAACGAGCAACGGCGCAACGACCGTTTCTTAGTCGAAGTCGCCGTCGTCGCCCCCGAATGAGATGCATTAACAACTAGTTATGAACGAGGGGTGCCGTGGGTGTTGAGGCGAGCTCACTCTTGTGTGAAAATAGGCGTTCGGGTTAAAGGGGCCCTGCAGCTACGAAGTAAGTGCCATAGGTAAACTCGCTTTACTCATGCCCGGAACAGGGCTTAACAATCGACAGTGATGACCAGCACGTAGACCCCCTCTGTAGAGGAGAGGTGCCGTATTGTACCAGTTGTGCCACTTTTACTCTAAGCGCTTAGAGTGAAAGTGGCACAACTGGTACAGTACGGCACTATTCCTCTACAACCTCTTCGATGGCCGTGCCACCTTTTGAGACAGCCGGAAGAGTAGAGGGTCTACATTTCGGAATAGGGCTTAGCAGTCAAAAGTGAGTTCGGTAAACAAATCTCAGAAACGGATCCGAACTACCGACTGTTGGGGCACGATCTGTTTCCCCCACACGGTATCCGCCTAGTAGCCATCCGATTCGGCCGCTCGTTCAGTTTTGGCCTAGGCACGCGCTGTTAGTAGCCCGGGTAAACAACGAGTACCCATGCAGCAGTTAGCGCGCGTCTGCTCATTGTTACAGGGGTTAACCTAGGACCTCTGGCTTGAACACAAGAAAGCTACCGTTAAAACAAAGGAAAGGTAAAGTTAAGCACATGAAAGCTACAGTGAAACAACGAACAGCCACAGCTAAAACGCGGAAAGCTATAGTTAACCACGGAAAGCTATAGTTGAACCACGGAAAGCTTCAATTGCAATAGTTGAACCATGGAAAGCTTCAGTTGAATACAGGAAAGGAACAGGTAAACAAAGGGTAACCGACTCTGGCAGAAAGAGTTAGGTTAGGGGCTTAACCCTCGGCCTTCAATAGATCTATTATAGATGTATTACATACATGTATACATATATGTGTATATATCGATAGAGACACCTGCGATCCCGGTAGAAATGCTTCGACGTCAGCGGCGGCGGCGTCGGCCAGGCCGTGTACCCTCGGCCTTCCACAGATCTATTATAAATCTATTACATGTATGTATACATATAGATGTGTATATAGATAGACACCTGCGGTCCTGGTAGAAAAGCTTCGACAACAGCGGCGGCGGCGTCGGCCAAGCCGTGGAGCACCCTCGGCCTGCAATAGATCTATTGTAGATCTATTACATATATGTATACTCATAAACGTATATATAGATAGACACCTGCGGTCCTGGTAGAAAAGCTCCGACGACAGCGGCGGCGGCGTCTGCCAACATATATATTTAGATTTAGACGTATATATAGATAGAGAGACACCTGCGGCCCTGGTAGAAATGCTCCGACGACGGCGGCGGCGGCGTCGGCTAGGCCATGGAGCACCCTCGGCCGCCCCTGCAGCAGCACCAGCACCACGGGCACGCCGGTGGCGAGGACGGAGCGTGCGAGGCGAAGTTGGCCCGCGTCTAGAACAGAACGGACAAGGGTTAGGGGTTAACCCCTCGGCCGCCCCTGTAGCAGCACCAGCAACACAGGCACGCCGGTGGCGAGGACGGAGCGTGCGAGGCGAAGTTGGCCCGCGTCTAGAACATAACGGACAATCAATCAATGACTCAAAAGGTCTTGTGAGTGCCACACGCCGGTGGCGGGGACGGAGCGTGCGAGGCGAAGTTGGCCCGCGTCTAGAACACAACGGACAATCAATCAATCAATCAAAATGTCTTGAGAGTGCCACACGCCGATGGCGAGGACGGAGCGCGAGGCGAAGTTGGCCCGCGTCTAGAACATAACGGACAATCCATCAATCAATCAAAAGACTGCGAGAGCGTGAGCGCGAGCGAGAGGCAAGACGAGGAACAGATGCCACGGAAATCGGGGACACGACAGGCGAGGGACCCCGCCCACAGGGGAGCTTCACAAAGGGGAGGACCCCGCAGAGGACCCACCACCGGCGGGGAGGGCCACACAGGGGACCTACACAGAACGGGTTAACCCTAACCAAGACAAAAAAAATTCTGGACAGGGCCACACACGGATAAGGATAAGTAGCATCTCAGCACCACCACAGAGGGCAGCACACCCTTTGTTGGCGGGTGGTTTCCCCGTGTGATGTTTCCCCCCTTGTGGGTTAGGGTTAACCCGACTCCGCGCCAGGCCGACGTCCCGGCCAACATCACCCTGCGTCACGAAATGACGCAGGCTTGGAGCGCTGTTTCGCACAGGCACTAGCATGTGCGACTCGTTCGTTTCGCACGCCTTTTACAGCAGTGTAGTGCCGGTGGTATAAGTGACAGGAAGCGCGTGGGCCGCAACCGGCCCGCGTGACTAAGCGCTGACCCTGGGCCTGGGACCTCCTTCGGGGGCGAGCATAGGCCGTTTGAGTGGGGTTGGCGCGCTGTGGGACTGTGTTCCTTGTGTCTGCGGTGGTGGGGGCGGCTGTGCCGGCGGCGGTGTGCCGCTGAGGGCTGTGCCCGTGCTGTCCTGATGTGAGGAGATGTCTCTCGGGGGTATACAATCATCAGCGTCTAGCAAACACGCACAGATACAGGCGGCGGCGAGTGAAAAGACCCGGGCTAGAGCGCGTCTAGAACAACAGGACAATGCCGGTAGAGAAAGTGCCAAGATGCGGTTGGGGGCGCGTCTAGAACGAAAGGACCATATCGGTGGGGTTCTTGTGAATAAACAGGTACGCATTGTGGCGCGTCTACAAAAAATGACAATGCCGGTGGGGTGTAAGGGACAAGATGCGAGTGGGGCGCAACCGGCCCGCGTATAACAAAACATGAGGTTGACGTCTTGGGCGGCATAACCATTTTCCGTAGGTGTTTTGAGCGCTGCTGCAGCAATAAGAAAACTCCCCCATACCATTCTAACCTTAGTTTCGTAACGCTTCGAAACCGGCGGCCGACGCTGCTCCGTGCGTCCGTATACCGTACGCCGTCCGAGGCTAGCCCTCGACGACGTTGCGGCCACGAAAGCCGGTTTCTTTTGAGTCAGATACAGGCGGAGGTGGGTGTCGAAATACGGGTGGGGGCGCATCGTAGAACAAAACGACCAGATACCGTGGGGTGAGATTTTTGTCCTGCGCCTTCTATGCTTATAAGTCGACCCCACAAAACACCCACCAGTGGCCGTTTGTGCTCTCCACACCACATCCCAGAGAGTCGCTGTTCTGTGGAGGATAAGTACCGTTTGTGCAACTTGCCCTCGAATAAGCGCTTAGAGGGTACGTAGTATTAACGGCACTTGTCCTCTATATAATACTTGATACATGTGTGCGCGCGTGCGTGCGTGCGTGTGTGTGTGTGCGTGCGTGTGTTGTGTGCTGTGTGCGTGCGTGTGCGCGCGCGTGCGTGTGTGTGCTGTGTGCTGAGTGTGTTGTGTGCTGAGTGTGCTGTGTGTGCGCGCGCGCGCGTGCGTGTGTGCGTTGTGTGTGTGGTGGGCTATGTGTGTGCGTGTGTATGTGTCGTGTGTGTGTGTGTATTGTGTGTGTGTTATGCTGTGTGTGTGTACGTGTTGTATGTGCGTTGTGTTGTGTGTGTGTGCTGTGTATCTGTGTGTGCATGTGTGTGTGTGTGCGTGTGTGCTATGTGTGCGCGTGCGTCCGCGTGCGCGTGTGGTGTCTGTGTTTCTTGTTCGTTTGTGTGCGTGTGAACCTGAGATCACGGGTTAATCCCAGCATGCTCACCTAGAGAGAGGTCGTCGATGTCTCCGGGTTTCTCTGTGTATGACTCCTCGCCCACAACCACTATGGCCAGGTCCGCCCACTCCTGAAACAAAACACCAACACAAGGGAGGAGCATCGAGAATGACAGTCCGGCTGTATGCCTTCTGTACGCGTGTACAACAAAACGCGAGTTAACGAGCTGTTTTTTTTCCCGCAAACCACAACCATGACGCGACCTGCGCACTGCTAAAACACGAAAACAAAGACAATGGAGAAACATCAAGAACCGTCGGCTGTGCCTCTGTGCGCGTGTACGTACAAGAGGGCACGCGTTTATGTATACTGTGTAGAGGACAAAAGACCACTCTGTCAGTTGTCCTCTAAGCGCTTAGAGGACAGCTGGCAGAGTGGTCTTTTGTCCTCTACGAAACAGCGACTATCTGGGGTTCGATTCCCGGTAGGCCACAAATGGTTAACTCTGCGGCAATCGGGTGAGCGCCTTCCAGGAAGCCGATGTTTTGTAGAGGACAAGTGCCGTACTGTACCAATTATGCCACCTTTTCCTTTAAGCGCTTAGAGGAAAAGTGGCACAACTGGTACAATATGGCACTTTCCCTCTACACGGTCTGTTTATAATGCAAGGAGGCCATGTGTCGCCTCTAGATTTCTATTTATAGGGCTGGCTCACCACTAGGCGTGGCTTGCATTTGCGTGTGCTACGCCCTCGGAGATTCTTCCGTCGGGATGGATTCATAGCCTCTGTAGAGGAAAAGTGCCGTACTGTTACTCTGCGGCAATCGGGTGAGCGCCTTCCAGGAAGCCGAGGTTTTGTAAAGGAAAAGTGCCGTACTGTACCAGTTGTGCTACTTTTCCTCTAAGCGCTTAGAGGAATAGTGGCACAACTGGTACAGTACGGCACTTTTCCTCTAAAGCCTCTACGTGTCGATCTAAGGGTTCGTTAGCATCTGGTCACGTGCCTAAGCGCTGACCCTGGGCCTGGGCCTGCTTCGGGGGTGAGCATAGGCCGTTTGAGTGGGGTTGGCGCACCGTGGGACTGTACTCCCCGTGTCTGAGGTGGTGGGGGCGGCTGTGCCGGCGGCGGTGTGCCGCTGGGGGCTGTGCCCGTGCTGTCCTGGTGTGGGGAGGTGTCTCGCGGGGGTATACAATCATCAATTAGTGCTATTATTGTAGAGGAAAAGTGAACGTACTGTACCAGTTGTGCCAGTTTTCATCTAAGCGCTTAAAGGAAAAGTGGCACAACTGGTACAGTACGGCGCGTTTCCTCTACAAAAGCCTCTACGTGTGTATCTAAGGGTCGTTAGCATTTAGTCACTAGTGTTATTATGGTTGTATCTCGATGCAGAGGTATTGGTTCTCCCTCCTCCGGTATTGTCCTCAGGACTGTTTTTGTTGGCTGCCGATCTACGTCGTCATCCAACTCCTGCCCACCCGTGCCCAGTTGCTTCTGGTGTGTTGGTGTGGCCTGTCCCGCGCGGAGTTTCTGTCATTCCCCGCGCCGTTTCCTTGCGTGTTTCTATAAGTCCATCTACAGGCATCTTGGGAATACCCCTCACCGCTCTACTGTCTAATATGAGCGTACCGCCAGTCGTAGCGTTGCGTTTGCGTCTGCTACGCCTTTGGCTCTCAGCGTCGTTCTACGTGTCTATCTAAGGGTTCGTTAGCATCTGGTAACTAGTGCTATTATGAGCGTACCGCCAGTCGTAGCGTCGCGTTTGCGTCTGCTACGCCTTTGGCTCCTAGCGTCGTGCATGCGGACGATGAGATTCTTCCGTCAGGAGAAGATATCTCACAGCCGCGCGAGTGACGTACGCTGGTGCCGTTGGGCGCCAGACGGGTGAGCGCCTGAAAACGAAACATGTGCAGTGTGAGTGTATGAATACCCCCCCCCTCCTCGTAAAAAGAAAAAGAAAGAGAGAAGGATGAAAGAAAGGGAGATGATATCTCACAGCCGCGCGAGTGACGTACGCTGGTGCCGTTGGGCGCCAGGCGGGTGAGCGCCTGAAAAGAGGAACGCGTGCAGTGTGAGTGTATGAGTACCCACCTCCCCTCCTCTTAAAAGTGAGGTTGACACCTCGGGCGGTATAACTATTTCTTGTGGGCGTTTTGAGCGCTGATGCAGCAATAAGAAAACTCCCCCATACCCCCATTCTAACCTTAGTTTCGTAACGCTTCGAAACCGGTGGCCGACGTTGCTCCGTGCGAAAAAGAGAGGGACGAAAGTAAGGGAGAAGTCATTTCACAGCCGCGCGGGTGGCGGGGGTGAGCGCCTGAAATGAGGAACACGTGCAGTGTGAGTGTATGAATACCTGTGTAGACGACAAAAAAGGCGCTCACCCGATTGCCGCAGAGTTAACCACCTGCGGCCTACCGGTAGTCGAACCCCAGACAGTCGCTGCTTTGTAGAGGACAAAAGACCATTCTGCCAGTTGTCCTCTAAGCGTTTAGAAGACAACTGGCATAGTGGTCTTTTGTCCTATACACCCCCCCCCCACCCCCTCTTAAAAGAAAAAGAAAAAGAGAGGGACGAAAGAAAGGGAGAAGCTATTTCACAGCCGCGCGAGTGGCGGAGGGTCGTGCCGTTCGGAGCCGAGCGAGTCAGCGTCCATACAAAAATTCTGCGTTTTGGATGCTCGCCAGTTACTGCGAGCGGCTCTTTCCCGACCTCTTCATAACCCGACCTATGTAAACTAATTGATAATGATTATACACGTATATGCGGTCTTCTTGTGCCCAATTCCTTCAATGCTTATTGGTGACTCCCCCCCCCCTTTTTTAACAGGCCAACGTAGATATGTTCTCTGTTCAGCTGGGGTAGTGTGATATGAGGAACTCGGGTTGACCATATCAAATCGTATGTTCTAATATAGACTATGTTACTATAAATGTTAGTTTGGGATATAGATTTCGTATTTGTATATACAGGGTTATATACCTGCAAGATGGCCTCTCCTCCCTGTCAGCGTAGCGGCGCGTCAATGGTATCCTCCTGCCAATGAGCCTCCAAATTACAAAACAAGGAAGCTGACAGGGAAGACGGAGACATATATGTAGAGGAACGGCGACGTACTGTACCAGTTTTGCCACTTTAAGTGCCGTACTGTACCAGTTGTCAAAGTTGTGCCACTTTGCATCTAAGCGCTTAGAGGAAAAATGGCATAACTGGTACAGTACGGCACTTTTCCTCTACAATGTATCCATATGTATAGACCTGCAAGATGGTCTCCCCCCCCTGCCGGAGTAGCGGCGCGTCCGTGGTGGCTCCCTGCCAGTGGACGGTCCACCCGCCACTCAGGTGCCGCAGCGAATCAGCGAGCGGCCCGGTCACAAGGAGACGCCACGGGCGCGTATCCACCCAATTGGTATCTCCCCCACCGGTATCGCCGCCTCCGCCCCCTCCGGTATCGCCACCGCCCCCCCCTGCAGTATCGGCGATCGAGGAACCGCCCCGGGGGGTAGCCCCGCCATCGGGGCGCGCCTCGCCCTCCCCTCCGGTATCTTCCAGCGCCGATACCGGTAGGGTGGCCCAGCGCGGATTGGTGCGGCTGAATGGTAACAGCGGCGCTGACGCCGAGGGCGACAGCGCGTCAAGCCTGCAGCCAAAAAGGAGCAACGGGTTCGTAGTGAGAGACTGGATATGTAAAGAGACGATGGAGTTACGCAGTTTGAGGCTGAAGGGTTAGGGTTAACGTGAGGTTCGTAGTTGGACTGCAAGCCTGTAGCCGAAAGGGGCAATGGGTTCGTAGTGAGAGACTGGATATGCAAAGAGACGATGGAGTTACGCAGTTTAAGGCTGAACGGTTAGGGTTAACGTGAGATTCGTAGGTAGAAACGTCAAGCCTGCAGCCGAAAAAAGGCAATGGGATCGTAGTGAGAGACTGCATATACAAAGAGACGCTGGAGTTCGCAGTTTGAGGCTGAAGGGTTAACCCGAAGTGGTTAACTCTGTGGTAATTGGGTGAGTGCTTTCCAGAAATCCGATGTTTTGTAGAGGAAATGTGATGTACTGTCTTAGTTGTGTTATTTGTTTTTAAGTGTTTAGAGGGAAAGTGGCACAACTGGTACAGTACGTCACCTTTCCTCTACAGCTACCCGTGGAGCCCTAGTCCTGGGAACCTCTACTAGGGGAAAACAAATGAGTATGTAATAATCGACTGAAGGGCAGCAGCGGCGCCGAAGCCGAAGGCGCGTCTTGCGCGTCAAGCACGGAGCTGAAACCGGGCGATGGGTTAGACGTTACAGAAGGTTAACCTCGAGGTTAACCACACACAATAAGTAGTCGCCACCAACCTCTCTCGCTTCCTACCTATCGATCGATCTATACACATCTATGTCTAGCTATATCCAGCTATATATGTAATCATAAATATAACTCTATTTTTAGCGCAAGGCACCTGCGCCGTGTGGGCGGCGTCTCCTGCCAAAACATAACGCATTCGCCGCTAACCTCTCTCGCGCTGCACCTATCGATCGATCTATACCTAACTGTATCTAGTTATGTTTATCGATATCCATGGGTATCTATGTATATCTATTCGTAGCGCAGGGCACCTGCGCCGTGTGGGTGGCGTCGCCTGCCCATATGACAAGAACTCGCCGCCAACCTTTCTCGCTCTTCACCTATCGATCTATACCTATCCGTATCTAGCTATATAAAACTATATTTATCCTTATCTATATCTCACTCTGCGTGTAGCGCAGCGCACCTGCGCCGTGTGGGCGGCGTCTCCTTCCAGAACAGAAAGTACTCGCCACCAACCTTTCTCGCTCTCTACCTATCGACCGATCTATACCTATCTGTATCTAGCTATATCCAGCTATATGTAATTCTATATATATCTCTGTTTTTAGCGCAGCGCACCTGCGCCGTGTGGGCGGCGTCTCCTTCCAGAACAGAAAGTACTCGCCGCCAACCTCTCTCACTCTCCGTACCTATCGACCGATCTATACACATCTGTATCTAGCTATATCTATCTATATCTATCTATATCTATCCTTATCCATATATCCATCTGCGTGTAGCGCAGCGCACCTGCGCCGCGTGGACGGCGTCTGCTGTCCAAACATAAAGTACTCGCCACCCACCTCGCGCCCGTAGCCGCTCACGCCGCGCGTTGCGCCTTTCCGTTTGCGGAGAACTGAAAAGCAAACAACAAAATGTCAGGTTGACGCCTAGGGCGTTATAACCATTTCTCGTGGGTGTTTTGAGCGCTGCTGCAGCAATAAGAAAAATCCCCCATACCATTCTAAACTTAGTTTCGTAACGCTTCGAAACCGGCGGTCGACGCTGCTCCGTGCGTCCGCATACCGTACGCCGTCCGAGGCTAGCCCTCGGCGACGGTGCGGCCACGCGAGTCAGTTTCTTTGAAGGGAAGGCGGAGAGTTACGGTAGAGCACAAAGGCAACTAAGCCAGCTGTCCAATAGGAGCTTATTGGACAACTGACGTAGTAGACGTGTGTCCTCTACAAGACAGCGACTCCCTTCGATCGGATCCGGGTGAGGCCGCAAGTGGTTTATTCTGCGGCCAGCGAATGAGCGCCTTCTCAGGGAGTCGCTGTTTTGTAGAGGACAAAAGGTCACGTTGGCAGTGGTCCTCTAAGCGCTTAGGGGACAAATGGCAGAGTTGGCGTGCGCCCTCTACAAAACAGCGACTCTCTGAGGATCGGATCCTGGTGAGGCCGCGAGTGGTGTAACAAAGCGTTCGCCCTAACTCGGTACCGTGCTCTAACTTGGTGCTCTTTGCCAGCACGACCGTTTGCTGCGCCGAACGCCCCACTACTCGTTACCGGGCAGCAAGGGAGTCCCTCCCCCGCGTGCCGACAGCTATCTAGGGCTCCAAATGCGTGCGCAGGGAGCTCACGCACAGAAAGTACCAAGTTAGGGCACAGTACCAAGTTAGGGCGAACGCTTTGCTATATGACGGGAGGTGTTTTACGGCACATCATCTGCACCGCGGCCAGTGTGCTGGGCGCCTTCTCAGTGAGTCGCTGTTGTGTAGAGGACTAAGCGCAACTATGACGGGTGTGCGATAAGCGCCTATTTCACAACTACCATAGTTGCCTTTTTCCCAATACAGTTACGACCGGGTGGGGTCGTCAGTGCAGTACGCGGTCTAACTGTAGTTTGAGGTTGCGGCCTTGGGCGTTATAACCATCTCTTGTGGGTGTTTTGAGCGCTGTTGCTGCAATAAGAAAACTTCCCCATACCATTCTAACCTTAGTTTTGCAACGCTTCGATACTGGCGGCCGACGCTGCTCTGTGCGCCCACATACCTTACGACGTCCGAGGCTAGCCCTCGGCGACGGTGCGGCCACGCAAAGGTCACTACAGTATGCCAGTCGTCCTCTACAAAACAGCAACTCCTTGAGAAGGCGTTCACTCGCCGGCCGCAGAATAACTTCTCTATGCTAGTTGTCCTCGAAGCGCTTAGAGGACAACTGGCATATTGACCTGTTGTCCAATACACTAACTACGAACGCACGTGGCAGGGGCGGTTAAAAGGTTAACCCGAACTAGTGTAGAACATAAGGTCAATATGCCAGTTGGGTTAACCTCTCGGGCTAACCCTATGTTCTACTCTAATTATGAACGCACGTGGCAGGAGCGGTGGCTCGTTCTTGAGGAGGACGATGGACTCGCGCGCCATGGCCAGGGCGACCGATTTGTCGTGCTCAGAGCCGACCGAGGACAGATAGGGGTGCGTCAGACCCGGCACGGGTTCGTGGAATAGGCCAAGCGTCTTTTTCAGCTGTAAAACAGAGGAACATAACAGAGAGAGAGTGGGTGGCGCTTTCTTTAACTGTACACAGAAGAGAAACGAAAGGATCGGAGGCGAGGAGGGTGTGGGCGAGGGCTAGAACTAGCTCATGCAACCACCAAAGCGTCGTCATTAACTGTATAAAAGAGGAACACGGTTCGCCCTTTCTTAACTGTAAAAAGAGTAGATCCGACAAGACGTGTTGTGCTCAGAGCCGACCGGGGACAGGTAGAGTGAGTCAGACCCGGCACGGGTTCGTGGAATAAGCCAAGCGTCTTCTTCAGCTGTACAACAGAGGAACATAACAGAGGGAGAGTGGGCGGCGCTTTCTTTAACTGTACACAGAAGAGAAACGAACGGATCGGAGGCGAGGAGGTGTGGGCAAGGGCTAGAACTAGCTCATGCAACCACCAAAGCGTCGTCATCAACTGTATAGAGGAATACGGTTCGCCCTTCGGTAACTGTAAAAGAGTATATTCGACAAGATGTGTTGTGCTTGGAGCTGATCGAGGACAGGTAGAGTGAGTCAGATCCGGCACACGGGCTCATGAGATCAGCCAAGCGTCTTGACTAAATGTACAAATGAGGAGCAGGGTTCGGTGCACCCTCCCTTCAGAGTACAAGCAGTGGATACGAACAGACTTGTCGTGTTCGGAGCCGACCGACGACAGGTAGCAATACTTTAAAGGTGCCCACTACTACTACGACTTTCTACTATGTATACATTACACTGTTTTTCGTGTTACTCTTGGCACCTGCATGGTCCTGGCTGCGCCTTCTTCGAGCTAGCCTAACCTAACTCTGATACTGCTGCTCCTGCTGCTGCTATTGCGGCTACTACTACAACCACTACTGCTGATACGCCTATTCCTGCTACCATCACCACCACCACCACTACTGCTGCTGCTGCTGCTGCTGCTACTGCTGCTGCTGCTGCTGCTACTACTACTGCTGCTACTGCTGCTGATAGCCTACTCCTGCTTCCACCACCACCACCGCCGCCACCGCCGCCACCACCACCACCACCACCACCACCACCACTACTATTGCTGCTGTTGCTTCTATGCTGCTGCTACCAATACTGCTACTGCTACTGCTACTGCTGCTGCTGCTACTCCGTTCTGTCTAACTCTTCTCGGCACCTGCATGATCCTTGCGGCACTCTCGTCGATTCTAGCCTCGGAGATTGCCCCTGACCGCACGAGCCTCGCCAGAGAAATGGAGAAGGACTCGTCAAGGGGAACCATCGAAATATCGATAGAAGTCCTATTTATGGACTGCTCTACCGCCTGTTGAGAACAGAGAGGAGGGGCGGTGAAAGAAAAACTCAAACGCTTGGGTCGTGTCATAGGAGAAGTGTAAGGATAGTAGGAGATCAGAGACGGATTCGTCAAGGGGCACCATCCAAATGTCGATTGCCGTACGTTCAATGGAGTGCTCTCGGGGTTAACCCGAGGGTAGCCGACTAGATACATGGTATAAGACGTCTATTTATAGTATACCTGCCCCGCCATAGATACGGTCTCATGGTACGAGCGCAGGTTTTGTACTTTCTCCGAGTGGAGCTGGAGTCCTCAGAAAGGACTGCCGTAGAACAAACTTTTCCCTCTGAGGCCGTGCTCGGTGTGTGGCTCCCCGCGCCTCTGTCAACGTCGCGAGCGCCGCCTGGTCGGGGCGCGCTTTGGCCGTTGGCGTGAAGAAAAATTTGGGCGGGCTCGATGTTTGACCTTGCGGTATAGTTTGTTGCTCTTTGTGTGGGTCGACCCATCCGCCAAGCATATGAACAGAGTTCTTACAGAGGGGCGTAGTGAACCCGTCAAGCACCGGCCGTATAGGCATTATAGATGGAGTATGGGGACACTGAACGGAGGGTCTTCTTGCCTGGTAGAGGACGAATGTCGTGCTGTTGGGTTCTATGAGCAGGCCCTAGTTTGCCTTCTAATAGAGAAATTGTCGACGCGGGTAGATGATGTACGTTTCATTGCAAAATTGCAAATAACCGTTTTCTTCTCTAATTGTGGTGGCCTAATGTATTTAGCCATTTAGCCGCCTTCAATTATAACGGCAAATATCCGCCCTACCCCCGCGTCGATGGTTTGGTTTATTTGTAGTGAAACTAGGGTCATCTCATTGTAGGGGCATCGAACGTATAGCTAGCAAGGACATTCGACTAGATAAATGGCAAACGACGTCGATATTGAGCCTCTACAAGATATTGTTTCACTGCAAAGCTTTACTGTGGGAGTCTATCATCCTTTTCTTGCCCCCTCCCCTACCTGCAACGCCTACCCTATTGTAATATTGTTGCACGATTGCACGACTTTTGCGCAATATACTGTACGCCCCCCAACCGACCCCCTCCCCCCCCC
>Ga0209491_10004110_pt1 | contig 22882 bp, 15 predicted proteins | sample BON02_FD_187213 | JGI IMG/M metagenome (GOLD analysis project Ga0209491, IMG submission 187213) | Freshwater microbial communities from Lake Bonney liftoff mats and glacier meltwater in Antarctica - BON-02 (SPAdes) (version 2) | ecosystem: Environmental > Aquatic > Freshwater > Ice > Glacier... | reverse complement strand
CCCCCCTCCCTTCCCTCCACCCGCCGGCCCGGCACCTGCCCCATCTTCCCCACCCCCCCACGACACCTCATTCCCAGCCAACAAGGTCTTACAACAGATAGTAGCAAGCTTATCCGTGTTCAGCCTGTTCGACTCATGATGCTTCAAAACCTCCCTAAAAAACGAAATCAAATACACAAATACATTGTAATTCAACGGCGGAAGCTGCTCCAAGAACCGCCTCGTCCACGGCCGGAGATTCTGCGCGTCAATCTCAATAGTCGGCAACAAACGACTAGGCACAACAGGGGTAGCAAGAGAGGTCAAAAACGTCAAAAGGACCTCCGTCAAAGAGTGGACCGAGGCCTTCTCATCCATCTCGTCGCCCGTGTCTAATGCCTCCCTCACTGCCTGCACCTCCCCCGGAGCCCCTGGGAGGATGAACAAATCCTTCTCCGTTAATCCCCTTCGATAAAGCGCATCGACCAACCGCCACAATTCCTTGGGCACTGACAACGCGGGGCCACCAGCAGAGGTGGGGGGACCAAGGGCTTGCTTGCTGCTGCTGCTGCTGGAGGCGGCGGCTGTAGCAGCAGCAGCTATAGTGGAGAGCGACCAGCCTGCGGCGGGCAAGGTGAGGGAGCGGACGGATGCGTAACAGTTGGTGAGTTCCTCGAGGCCCATTCCGAAGGCGGAGCGGGCGTAGGTGCAATTGACAGAGAGGAAGAAATCTTGTCCGTTCTCCAAGCGCAAGATGAGGATGTCGTCTAGGAGGTCCTGCCCAGCATTGAGGGCCTGCGCGGTCTTCAGGTCCACCAAGGCTGTGAATGTAATTTGGGCGGCCTCATTCGGCAGCAACATGCCAAAACGCGGCTTGATACTCAACCAGTGCTTGCAGATACTCTCCTCCTCCAGCTTCGGCACGAAACGGAAATGCGCTGCCACGCCCGACACGTTCGTCACCACCAGCGTCTGTCGCCCCTCCACCCCATATCGCAGCAAACCAAAATCAATGGTGTTAGGCGGACGGGGAGGGACAAGAGCAGCAGCCCCCGGCACTTCCAACTGGACCTTGGGATGCTGGTCATTCTCGAGCTTGTCCAGCAGACGGTGGATTTCTGCTGCTACCTCTTGCCGTTTCTCCTTCACCACCATCCGTACCTTCGCCTGCAACTGCGCCGCCACCGGCTTGTGATCCGACAAACAAAGCTCTGCTCTCCGATAAGTCAAACAACGAACTTGACTCGGATCCTTCGCGCGCCACAAAACACGATCACACCAAGCAGGGCACCGCAATTTCTTCTCCGGCCTTCGCTCATACAGAGGCGTCCCCGGTTGGTACTTATACGTCGGGGGGAAATTCAACACCGGCTCCTGAAACCCGACAAACACCCTCCCCTGACTCCGCTCCATATTAAGCTGATCATACCGCCGCAGAAATTCCAAATCCTGCGCCTCAATCTTCGCAAAGCACTCCTCAGTATCCACACTCTCATCAAACCGATAATTCAAATCCCCCATGAAAAAAACGACATCATGATCCAAAATAGACACCCCCGTCTGCAACGTCGGCTCTACCTCCAAAACCTCCGAAAAATACTTTTGCATTTCCTCACTAGCATCCCCCAAGCCCGGCGCCGGCGCCCCAGGCTCACCACTGAAAGCCTTATCAACAAACACGGTCTTCTGCACAATATTCGCAAAATCACTATTCCGTCCTTCCACATTCTCCCGATGCGCCGCCAAATGCGCACAGACAAAACACAGGTACGAATCATAGAACTTAAACCGAATCGAAGCCCCTCCTTTATTACCCGCCATGCCCATCAACCCCACCCCAACCGTCGCGCCATACACCTCCCGAATATTCCGCAAGTGCATCTCCTTCGCAAACACCAAAATCAAAATCCCCACCAAATGCTTCTCCCCCACCAGCACATACCGCTCCCGTGCCTTGTTGCTATTCAAGGCAGCGGTCAGCTTCTCCTGCCAAGCCTGAGCCCGCTGCTGGGACTTGCTGTCCATGGCCACATTGACTGCATTCAGATCCACAATCTCCTGGAAACCCACCGCGAAAATATCGGCGGGCTTCTCCGTCTCCGAAAACAACCAAGCTTCCAGCTGCCGCACGTCCTCGTCCGCAATCACCTTGGCGTTGACGTTGTAGGTCCCGCAAAAGACGGTGGCGGTCCGGTACTCGGTGAACTCCAGCTCCCGCTTCTTGAGCTGCTTGTCGATCCAATTTTGACGGATGATGGAGACAGCCGCAGGGTCAAACTCCACGTCCCGCTCGTCCTCCGCGGACAGGTGGAGAGAGGCCATGGCTGCTGCCTTTTGTATGGGAAGGGGAAGGAGGGGAGGGAAGGGAGGGGTATGCGTGAGTGGGGAGATGCGGTGCCTTCTTGGAAGGCCAAGACGAGAAGGACGGGCCAAGGGCACAGCACGCAGGCATGCCGCGTGGGCGTTGCCGGAGCTTGTGGCCAAGCGCTTGGTGTGGTGTGCGGTGGCGTGGTGTAGGGGCGTGATTCGAGGCTTGACAGGCGCAGGCAAGTAGGGGAGCGAGATGACGGCCTGCAGTCGGGCGTGAGGCATGGACGACGCTTGACTGAGTTCCTCCTGGTCGCAAGCCCCCGCCAGTCTGTCTTTGTGGGTGGGATGGTGGTGTTGCTTGTGGTCTAGCCAATGACGCTGTATGTGTGTGTGTGACATTCAGGAGAGAGACGAAAGCCAAGACGCAGAAAAGCCGTTTCGATACACGCTAAGACAGTCTGTGAGCCAAATTCAAGCAGAGCAAGTAAGCGGAAAGCGGCCCACAAACCGAAGGCAAGGATACTGTTTGATTTGTGGCGGCCAGCCGCGCCTCGCCACCCTCTTGCCACGGACCTTGTGCACACCCTACCGACCACTTTAGAAGCCTCTGGATTTCTACTACACATTCTCGACACAAGACACGAGCTCCTGGCTATCAAAAGGCCAGTGACTGGACGCGGTGCCTGCAGCACACGCAGGACTTTCTTGTGGGTGGCTCTCCTTGTTGTTGCCGGAGCGAGGTTGCACATTGGGAGGGGGCGAAAGCTTGGACTTGCCCTTACTGGCGTGGCCAACCTTGGAGACGCACGTCGTCCTTGCCACTGGTCTTAAAGCACGCGGCCATCTCTGGGTGGAGGGAGAATCGCTTGGCTGTGGAGGCCTGGTGCTCGGAGTCGTGTGGGTTTTGCCTCCCCTCTCTCCCTGCTCTGGCCTTCACTCTCCCTGCCCTTGTGCAAGCTAAGCCTCGTCCTGCCTTACTCTTTCTCACCATTCCTCCCCCCCACCCACACCATTCATACTCTATACAGGGCGTCGTGCCAACTCCGAGAGACGATGCGCACCCTCAGCCTCTTGGTATCCTTGCCACTGGTGTCGGCCGGCTTCTGGGGAGGTGAGTGAACTCGAACGATCGATCGATGTTGATGGGTGGAAGTGGGAGGGGTGTGACTGAAGCACGTAAACGCAGGGCCCTGTCTTGAGGCGGGCATGCGAGGGATGTTGTGTGTGTATGCTTGTGGGAATACATAGACGGGAGAGCCAGAATACAAATCCGAAGTTCTCATGTCGTTTCTTTTTTTCCAACCCACAGTCAGCCGCAACCAGCAGGCGTTTGTCATGGGGCCCAGCACCCGCTCCTCGTCCACTGTAGTCCGCAGCCAACAACAGGCCGCGTCGTCCCGCGTGGCGGTCCAGACCAGCAGCAGCAGCAACAGCAGAAGCAGACCGCAGCTTTGGCGTCTGTGGATGAGCGAGGACGCGGACGTTGAGGCGCCCGTGGCGGAGGCAGTGGCAGTGGCAGAAGCGGAGGCACCTGCAGCAGAAGGGGAGGGGGATGCCGCGCCTAAGGAGGCCAAGAAGCCCAAGGAGAAGCGCCTGCCATTGTCGGCGTTGGCCCCCGGGGCGGAGTTCACGGGCAAGGTGAAGGGGATCAAGGAGTTCGGGATCTTCGTTGATATCGGCGCGGAGAGCGATGGCCTTGTGCATATCTCGCAAATGTCCTCCACGTTCGTCGCGAGCCCTTCGGATTTGGCGGCGGTCGGAGACACGGTGACGGTGCGTGTGCTGAACGTCGATGCGGTCAAGCGTCAAGTCGCCCTGACCATGAAGACCGAGGCGGAGGCCAATGCCCCCCGGCCTAAGCGCCAGCAAAAGAGGCGCGAGCGTGATGATGATGCGGGGGATGATGATCAAGACGAGGGAGAGGACTCGTTGAAGGATGCCCCTGTGGGAGATAAGGACGTGAGCGCCTTCACGAACTATGACCCCAAGAAGTTTTGGAGCGGGACCGTGGCCTCCGTGCAGGCTTATGGTGCTTTTATCCGTTTGGATGACGCGGAGATGGATGGTCTGTTGCCTACTGGTGACATGGACGGGAAGCTCGAGAGCGGGCAGCGGGTGCAGGTCCGAATCACTGATGTGGATTTGGAGCGTAATCGCATTACCTTGTCTAACTTGCCTTTGCTTCGTGGAAAGCGCACCCGGTTTGCGTTGAACAAGGAGGAGAATGATGAGCTTGCGGTGATTGCGGCCCGGTCGGGGTTGTATGCTTCGGAGTTGCCTGAGATTTTTGAGGGCCCCGATGATGATGCTGATTGGGAGGCAGCGTTTGCTTTTAAGGGGTTTGATGACGGGGCTATGGATGGCGTGGTGGAGGAGGAGACTGGCGGGCCTGAGGCTGTGTTTGGGGAGGAGCCGGAGGAGGAAGATGAGGAGTTTAGCATGAGCTCGATTAATATTTTTAGGTCCCCGGCTTATAAGAAGGAGAGGGGGCTGATGGCGGAGGATGATGAGGATGCGGAGGAGGGGTTCAAGTATGGGGGGGAGGCTTACTTCCCTGAGGACGACGAGGACGAGGACGCCGCTTTGGGGGCTTTCACCAAGCAGTATGACACCCAGATCCCGCAGTTGAGCGAGGATGAGCTGAAGGCTTTGATCCGTAAGGCGCAGGGGACCCGGCGTAACGTCACGGAGGAGTGGGCGGAGGAGGAGGCGGAGGAGAGGGAGTACTTGAGCTTGAACTTGGTGCCGTCCAAGAAGCAAAAGATGTCGTTGATGATGAAGACGGTCTCGCCGACCCAGGCGGATGCGGTGATGAACAAGCCGCGTATGCCCATTTATTTCTCTAAGAAGCTGTCCGCTGTCCAACAGGTGGAGTTGCTGGAGGAGCTTGAGAAGCTCGTCAATGACGACCCATTGGCCCTCGTCAAGTAAAATTAGAAGAAGAAGAAAGACAGGAAGGATTGAGAGAAAGAGGATTTGGCCAAGATAGCAGACCATGTGCCCCGAGGAGGAAGGGCATGGCGAGGAGGGGAAGGAGGGAGAAAGAGAAAGAGCAAGCAAGCACACGGGGAGGAAAGACGTAATCGCAGGACAACAATGGGAAGGGGGGGAAGGGGAAGAAGGGGGGAAGGGGAGGGAGGAGGGCTTGTCCTGCCACACAATTTTATACATATCTAGTATCGACTAATTTTAAATCTATACGCACCGACCCCTTGTGCCTCTGCCTGTGGACGAGAGGAGCAATAGAAACGTGAGCGAGTGCAGATGAAGGAAGAAAGAGAGATGCTTGAGATGCATACCAGACCCCGTAAAAGAGCAACCAAAAAAATCACAAAGAAACAGTGACGAAAGTTTTTGATTTTGCTTTGTGTTTTTTCTTTTGACTTGCACTGAAAATTAGAGTCGCTTCTATCGCGTGGGCTTCTTTGCGTATAATTAATTGACCCTCTTTGCTTGCAAGAGAAAATCTAGCAGTGTTTGAAAGGGCTCATACTTACCGCTTTAATTTGTTTTTCATTGTTTTTCCTACAAGGTGTATGAACTTAAAATGCTCTGGTGCCATGCCCAAGTACCCCCTTGCATCCGTCTTCCCTCCCCTGCAGGGCATGTCGGAGTGTTGAGAGCGAACCCTTGACCTCTACCAGTCCCGCTCGAACAAAGGACTGGCACATTCGACGTCAAGGCTCGTCCAGCGTTGTCCTGACCACCTTTTACGCCCAGCTTTCCCATAAAACCACAGAAAACGAGTGACTTTGTGCGGCGGGGTAGGAGGTTAAAAATCACGAACACGCGAGCTCAGATACACGACAGCCTTGCTGCTTGCCAATGGACGCACCATCCCACCACCCACTCCATCACCCAAACCTTTGGCCTTTCTATCTACAACCTACACACAGGACAGCGTGAATTGGGTCGGGCAAGGGGCCAGCGCAAGAGCCAAGGGCAGAGACAGCGTCGAGAAAACAAGCCCCTCCCGCGCTCAAGCACAGCCAGAGCCATGCGGCGGTGTCGCAGCCCCATGGCCCAAGCCGCGGGCTATTTGTGGTCAATACTATTTCTCCTGCACGGCAGCGGCACTCTTTTGTCAAGGCATTGGTCTGGCAGCGTCGCCCATGCGTTCGTCCCACATCCACCATCAAGAGCCGTCGTCGAAGCGCGGCCACTAGCCAGCAGGGCAGGCAGGCCACCGTCACAACGTTGTGATGAGCACGTTTGCCGCATGATGGTCGGGGAGACACATGTACCCCCAGCCAAGGCCGTGTCCTCCGGCACTGGCACCGGCATACCAGCAGCGCCCAAGCCAGCGGGCGGCGCCCCACCACCACCACGACAGCCACAGCACAAGCACCAGCAGCTGTCTCAACAAAAAGCGCAGGCGCCGCAAGGACCAAAGCAGCAGAAACCTCAGCAGCAGCCACAGGAGCGAAAAAATAGGAACGGGGTCGGGGGTGGCATGAATGGTAGGCGTGGTGGGGGGGTCCAGCGGCGTCAAACTGGGGCGCAGTCGACGGTGAAGTATTACGAGCGCAAGGGGCTGGTGGTTCAGGTGTACCAAGAAGCTCAGAAGGAGGCACGTGGCGGACGGCTGGACAAGGCCGAGGAGCTTTTCCGACGTTGCTTGACGATGGACCGGAAGGACGCACGGAGCTGGTTGCAGCTCGCGCAGCTGGCCAACCGTCGAGGCCGACAAGAAGAGGCTCAGTCGTTTTTTGCGCAGGGCGTGTCTGAATGTCCGGAGAGCGTGCACTTGCTGCAGTCCTGGGCGATGTTAGAGCACAAGGCCGGGGATCTAGTCAAAGCTTGCGCGCTTTTCGAGAAGGGGATGGCTCAAGATCCGGGTAACCCTTATATTGCGCATGCCTGGGGGCAGCTGGAGCGAAAGCGGGGGGATTACGACAAGGCACGTTCACTTTACATGGATTCTCTTCGTCTGTACGGGCCGTGGGCGCAGGTCTATATGGCCTTAGCGGAGCTCGAGGTGGAAACAGGACACGTAGAAAAGGCCCGAGAAACGTTCCAGGAGGCTCTAAGGTTGTGTGTGCAAAACACCCATAAGTTGTTGGTGGCGTGGGCGAAGCTGGAGGAGGAGAATTTTGGGGATTGGGAGAAAGCAACGGAGCTCTTGCTTCGTGCGATTGAGGAGGGCGGACCTGATTTTACTGATGCTACTGTAGCGCTGGCGCATTTGGAGATGAAGAAGGGGAATAAGGAGAGGGCGGTGCAGATTTTGAAGGAGAGCAAGCACCAGGGGAGGGCGGGGGGTTCGTTGTTTAACACTTGGGCGTCAGTTGAAGCTAAGGCAGGCAACTTGGACACGGCCATCCAGCTCTTGACCGAGGCTTGTGGGTTGTTCCCCGATGATTTTTCTCTGTTGCAGACGCTGGGTACATTAGAGGTGAAGCTGGGGCATCATGATAAGGCCCGGGAGTGTTTTTCGCAGAGCGCTGCGATTCGTCCTCATGTGGTGACGTATAATGCTTGGGCGATTATGGAGGAGAGATTGGCTCAGGATATGCGGGGCCCGATGCGACAGGTCCAGATAATGAGGGCACGGAAGTTGTTTATGCTTGGGATGGCGGCTGATCCGAGCCATGGACCGTTATATAATGCGTATGGGCGGATGGAGGAGAAGATTGGGAATTTGACGGGGGCCCAGGAGGTCTTCCGGATGGGGGTTGAAGGACATTGTCCTGATATGCCCTCGGTTATTAGTGGCTGGGCGATGCTCTCGCTAAAGCAACGGAATTATGCGCAGGCTAAGAGTCTGTTGCAGCAGGGGTTGTCGGAGAATAAGCTGGGGAAGAACGTTGGGTTTTTGTATCACACTTTGGGGATGCTGGAGCTGAAACTGGGTAATGTGGAGGGGGCTTGGAAGGTCTTTCAGGAGGCTACAGATAAATATCCGAGGAATTCCCAGTTGCTGGTGGGGGCGGGGTTGGCGGCGGAGAAGAATGGGGAGGTGGATTCGGCGCGCGGGTTTTTCAAGCGGGGGGTGGAGTGTGATCGCCTGCATCACCAGGCATGGCAGGCGTGGGCGGTGATGGAGCATCGACAGGGGAATGTTAATACGGCCCGAGATTTGTTTCGATTGGGTTTGAAAGCGAATCCGGATTATGGGGCTTTGTGGCAGGCGTATGGCGTGCTGGAGTTCCAGGAGGAGAGTTGGGATGTGGCGAGGAGTTTGTTCGCAGAGGGGATTCGGAGGGATCCTGGGCATGTGATGCTTTTTCAGGCTTGGGCTGTTTTGGAGGTTAAATTGGCGGGTTTTGAGAAGGGCAAGGAGATGATCAAGGAGGGGCTGAGGGTTGATCCGAGGCATGGGGCTTGTTGGAGTATTTATGGGTATATTGAGGAGAAATGTGGGAATGTGGAAGAGGCCCTAAGGGTGTTCGAGATGGGCTTGAAGCAGGCGCCGGATCACGCGCCTCTTTTTAGAGTGTATGGTGACTTTGAGAGGAGGCAGGGGCATATTGATAAGGCGAGGGCGTTGTACCAGAAGGCTATTGCGTTGGATCCGCATTATTCCCAGGCGTATGTGGTGTTGGGGCTGATGGAGTTGTATTCGGGGAATACGGAGGGGGCGAGTGAAGTGAGGGAGGCGAGCCAGGCTGTGTTTGGGAGGGATTTTGAGTTCACCAAGCAAAGGGAAGCGGTTACGACTTTCCATGATGAGGAGCTGGGGGAGATCAATTCGATATAAGTGAGTAGGTGGAGAGGAAATAAAATAACATTTAAGCATGCCGCCGAAGCCACGGCACGCAACCAACAGAACGTAGCTATGAGAAATGACGACCCCGAATCGAGTGGAAAAGAAATAGATGACAAATGTGCAGTGCTTTAAGACCTCGGGTCATTATCGTTGCAGGAATTCTATTTTGTCTGGTACTTTATTTAATGCTTTTACTGTACAAAAATGGAAATACAATCAGGAGGGAAAGGGTGCTTTGTTTTTCAACCCTCTCATGCTTTCAGGCAAGTTGAGCGCGAGATATATTGTACATCTCTACCTCCACTTCTTCTTCTTCCCCCGCCCTCCCCCCCGCTCGGTCACCCCCCTCCTCCTCCTCTTCCTCGTCTGACAAATCGCCGCTCAGGTGAAAGATGCCTGATTCGGTGGTCGGTGTCCGCAACCCTCCCCCCCGGCTGATACTCTCGTCCCCCGTCCCTACCACGCCGCTAAAGAGAGAGGTAGAGAGGGAGGAGCTAGGTTTTTGCTTGTACTGTCTGTACCAGACCGCACCGAGGATGGCGAGGAGGAGGCCGGAGACGTTAAGGAGGGTGACGGCGTCGTGAAAAACCATCATGGAGAGGGCCACGGTGATGATCTGTTTTTGGTGTGTGTGCGTAGATTGAGTTATAAGTAGAAAAGAGGGAGGGATGCCGGGCTGTATGAAAGAAAAGTCTGAACAGAAACCACTGTCATCCAACGAGAAAGTCTGAAAAGAGACTCACTCAATTCCCCACAAGTTACGCACCTCTTTAACAGCCCCAAACATGCTCATAGTCAGCGAGCTCGAGATCTTGACCAGCTTCACCTCAGCCATCACCAGCAAAAAGGAGATCAAGCCTCCCAAGAAAATAATGACAAACAATTGAGCCAGCAAGGCCGTGTCGTGAAACACAGGAGAACGCATACATGGCTGCAACTCCACCACCAAAAAGACAGTCACGCAACTCAATGCACTTGCCGGGCTGACATGATACAAAATTTCAAACGCACGCGGATGGTGCACCGGAGGCGAAGGCGAGGGCGACGTCAAACTCAAGTCCATTGCAGCCGCACCACCCTCCTGATCACCAAGCGGGTGGTGGCCCGTGCTGCTCCGTCGACGGCGATGCTCCTGCTGCAGCTGGTCGCTCCCGCAAATCTCCCTGCTGCTGCTTCCGCCATTCCCCGAGCTGTTCCGTTGGAGGTGATCGCTCCTAGAAAAGTCATCCTCCTCCTCGTCCATGTCCCCCTCCCCCTCCCCCCATTGATTGATTAACGTCGACCGATGCAACGCCTCCTCTCGGTCACTACCAAGGCCTCCCTTGCCTTCAAGCATGATTTGCGTCAACGCCCAGCGGAGCCCCGAGGATGCACAGGCAGCCGTCACGAGTATAAAACCCACCAGGCTGAACGACGCTTCTCCGTAGCTGGCGAGACTCACGCCCATGCTGACCAGGGCGCAGATAGCCACGATCTCTCCCGTCAAGGGCTCGAGGCGCATGATCACGGCCCACACGAGAATCCAAATCAACGCGCCCGACTTCAGGATGGTATAGAACGTCACACTGATAAACATGAAGCTCAGATTGCTGAAGGCCACGTCTACTGCCGTGCACATCCCGATTGGTATTGGCCCTCGCAGGTAGGTATGCCAGGGCAAGGGCCGGACGCGGCGTTCGGGCCGGGTGCAGCAGCGGTTGATGAAGCGCGTGAGGCAAAATTTGATGGTCATGTGACACGCCGTGACAAACATGGGAAACGGGAAGCCGTCCCCGTGCCAGTACCGCAAGACCCACTTGTTGCAGAGCGTGAAGCTGATGCTGATGATGTACCATGACAGGACGTACTTGGAGATGCGGACATAGCGGAGCCCGGGATGCCAGGGGTGCGACTCTGTGCGGATTCGCCGTTGCAAGACATTGGCCGCTACCAGCAGTAGGAGGCAAAGGACGGCAGGGACCAGGAGCTCGACGGAGAGGACCGACATGCCCATATTGGTGATGGTTGGCTAGCTTATTAGGTAATTGGGGCAGGAGCCGCCGCCGCTGCTGCAGCGAAGTAGTTAATCCCGTCGCTTCGGCCGGACGCCTGCCAGTCTGCTCTTTCTCTCCTGAGCCGCCGCGAGCAGCAGCAAAGCAGTGATGCAGTCGCTTGGCCTTTGTTGGCTTATCTTGGAACGCTTAGTTGTACACGAGCCGCCGCCTGCCAGCAGGGAACGCAGTGGTCGAATCGCTTTTCCCCTCCCCTACGTGTTGTGTGTGTACAGTCTTGCTCTCACCCCGCCTTGGTGTCCCTGTAGCTAAGGCCGCCTCGCCATGACGCAGGTGGGGGCCGATTGCACCTGTAGGAACGGTGGAGAGGGAGAAACGGAGCGAGGAGGGTGTGAGGGGCGTTGGTGCATGGAAAGCGGATTCGGGGCGGGTGGACAAGTGCGGGCTCACTCGCCAACAAAGCGCGACGGACGGCCGATCGGTTTCCGCGATCGCAACCTCCTGACTCTGCGCGGTAAACCATGCATTGTGGCCGCTAGCTGCTGGCATTCAGCCGCCTTTGATTGATGGAGGAGAACGTGCTTCTCATGAACCACATGTCGAGGCAAATTGAGCTCAAATTGCTCCACGCTTTCGAGAAAAATTATAAGCAAAAAATACTCCCCCCCGCCCCTTCCGCGCACACGCACACAAGTCGCACACAAAAAAATCACGCGTTACATTGTTCGTTTCTTCATTTCTCTTTGTTCGGTGTCCACCTTTAGTGGCCCTGTTCCTTGTCTTTTTTTCTGCGAGGATGAATGAGAATAACGTGCACCACATGTCTCTCTTTTTCCCCAAACCATTCGACCCACATTTCAATCCGATTCGACACATACCTCGCACCCCTTGCGATGCACACTAATCGTTCTTCCCATTTTGTCCCTCACTACCAGCACCTCTTCAGGTATAATCCTGTCCACAATTGTTATCCCTTTCCTGTGTGCTTGCACAGGCAATGATGGCGGGTGCAACCCACGCCACTTGCTTCCTACTACTTGTCCTCGGCTTCATCCTTCCCGCGTTGGCGAAAAAGTGTCATCCATCTACCCTCTCCAATTCATTTCAAGCTCCTTCCTCTCTCTCTCTCTCTTCTTCTCTTCCAATACCCGGTACTTTTTGGTTCTTGTCTTTGCTGGGAAAAAGCACACAATTACATTTTGCTTCGCCGCACACCCTATCTCACACATCTCCCTCTAAAATACTACCCGCGCCCACGCTGTGCTCTTACTCCTACTCACTACAACACCCCCCCCGTCCCTTCCTAAAAACAAAACCTAGAAAGGATACGCGCAAATGTTCCTCAACTGCTGACAGAGCGTGCGCGGCTCCATCACTACATCCCGCAAGCAGTCCGCCATCTCCCACCGCCAATACCCTTGCTGCGCACACGTCGCCATGCACGATGCATGATCAGACCCCCCCAAATTAGGCACAACCGCCATCTCCTCCTTCGTCGTCGTCGTGGTGTTAGTAGCAGCAGGAGTGCTCGGCAACAACACCGGCGCACACGCACTATGCACACGTCCCCACGCCGTACACACCGCCTGACAGATAGGCGAATATCCCGGGCTCATTTTCACCGTCAATTTCAAACACGTCGAAGCATCCTTCCTACAATCCACCTTCTCCCCCAGCCCAAACAACCAATCACCCTCCTCCAGCACCCTATGCCTCTCCACCCCATAATACGACAAATCCTCCATCGGATCCAGCGTAAAAGTCACCGTCTGCGTCTCGCCCGGCTGGAGCTCTTTGGTCTTATTAAAAGCCTTGAGCATCTTCACCTCGGGCGTCACGCGCCGCACCACATCAGATCCAAACAGCATCACTGTGTGCTTTCCTGCACTCTTGCCGGTATTGCGGACCTTCACAGAAAATTCCACGGGGCTGTACTCATCAGTGGTTGGGCCTGAAGTTATGCGTGCGTCTTTATACGCGAAGCTCGTGTAAGACAACCCAGCGCCAAACTCCCACTCAACATCATAATCCCTCTGACGCAGTTTGTGATAATACGTGAGCGTCGGTCCATTCTGATGCTTGGGATAGGTAAAGGGAATACGGCCCGAGGGCGTGACTGACCCAAACAAGACCTCCCCCACTCCAAGCCCACCATCAGGTCCAGGTAGAAACGCATGCAGCACCGCAGTCGACAAGGCAGGAATACTCCCCAACAAGCGCGGGCGGCCCTCAAACAACACCGTCACAATAGGCGCCGTGCTCGCCTGCGCCAACCGCAGCACCATCTCTTCTTGCCCAAGGGGTAAAACCAAGTCAGGAATATTGGCACTAGCCTCCGCATATGCCCCCTCCCCCAAGCCCGCAATAATGATATCAGCACGCCTTGCCCTATCAGCAAGCAGCTCCTTATCAGTCACGACTTTCCCATCCACATCCACCCCGGGCAAGTAATCGACCGTCGAACCCGCTGCGACCATGTCCTCGACAGCAGCAAACAAGGTGGTTCCATACGAAAACTCATCCTCGCTTAGGGGCCCGTGCCAATGCATCGTCCACCCCCCACTCTGACACGTCAAAGAGTTAGCCGTCGGACCCACAACCAAAATATTATACTTCCGATTAGGATCCAAGGGCAAGACATTATGCTCATTTTTCAGCAATGTAATAGACTCCCGAATCGCTTGAAGCGCCACGCGCTTATCCTCCATCGAGCCCACCTTAACATCTAGCGGACTCGCTTGCCCCACCAACTCATAAGGGTGATCCAACAGCCCCAACTCCTCCTTTAACTGCACAATTCGCTCCACACTCTCATCCAGTCTTGCAATGGGCACCTCCCCCTTCTCCACTAAATCAATCAAATCTCTAGCAAAATCAACATCCCACGCAGTCATACTCATGTCAATACTTGTGTCTAACATCGCAATTTTGACCGCCTCCCGGTTAGTAGCAACAATGGCGTGCTCCTCATGCAAACTATCAACTTCTCCGTAGTCAGTAACCAACATACCGTGGAAGTCAAGCTCGTATCGCAGCAGGTCCTTGAGGTACTCCTTGGAGGAGACCATCGGCACGCCTATAGGGTGGGAGGGAAGGAGGGAGGGAGGGAGGGAGGGAGAGATGAGTAAAAAGCACAAAAAGTAAGCAACGACAGTGTGCTTGGTGCTGCTTTGAGAGAAGACGATGGGCTTGCCTAGGGGTGGAGGCAAGGAGGGAGGGAGAGAACACCTGCTGAGCAAAAACGCCATACCTGAAATCTCCTGATAACTCTCCATGGCCGTGCGAATGCCAGCCTTGACAGCAGCACGATACGGTGTCAAGTAATAATTCTCGACATCCCGCGGGTCCAGCAGCACGGGAGCTTGATCCTGGCCCGTGGACGTTGCGCTGTACGCGATGAAGTGTTTCATGCATGCTGCTGCGGTCAGGTTGGCGTGGGTGAAGCCTTGGATGCCCTTGATGATCTCGGCGCCCATCATGGCGACTAAGTGGGGGTCTTCGGAGAAGGTTTCGTACATGCGCGGCCTGTGTAGTGTGGGGGAGGGAGGGTTTTAGTGTTTCAGCGTCGAGCGTCGCAGCCCAATCAAAGACATGAACAAGGTAGAAAGAGGAAACAAGCTGCACGTACCATCGACTATTCACCCCCAAATCAAGGATAGGGCCATAAATCCACTGCACCCCCGCCGCCATCGTATCTTGAGCCGTGACTCGCCCCATTTCGTGGGCATACGTCGGGTTGAAAGTAGCGCCGAGCCCGTGCTGCTGAGGGAAGATAGTAGAACCTTTTACATAATTAGCTCCATGAACCGAATCGAGCCCGTGAATGAGAGGTAAGACCCCTTCTTCCTTGGCGATATGCTGAATGGTGTACATGGCTTGCCTCCATTCCTTTGCGGTCCAAATGCCTGGGGAATCACCCGCCAAGGGGGAGTTGAGAAAAGAGCCTAGGCGGTGCTCCCGGATAAAGCTGCGGACCTTGGCCTCGTCCACCGTCTTGTCCGCCCAGTTCATGGCAATGGCCAAGTCGAGCTCAGTCTGTGTGTGGATGAAAGAAAAGGAATGAGAAGACGCAGAAGAAGCTGGGAGAAAGGGTGGCTGCAGCACAATGAACAAGCGCGCGTAACCGTCACATAGGACGTACACACGACGCGGAGACGAAGCGCGCATTAATTTCACACCAAAGAGGGCACGAGGATGGGGGGAACGGGACAAGCACGCATGCAAGACAGCACGCCGGGCGGAGGGGCGAGATCTACGTACCATTTGGCCAGCCTTGTCCTTCAAAGTCATCGCCTGCACGATCTGCTGGACCCTCGGGCTGATATGTCCTTCCACAATGCTGGGAAGATAGCCGAGCACCAGGGCGGCCGACGCCGTCAGCAGGGAGCCTGTGAGCTGCATTGTCCTTCTTTGTTTGCAAACTCAAGAGCTCACGCAGTCTGGCCTTGGTTTCAGGGACACTGCTTGCCCTTGATGCTTGTGCTGCCCGTTCCACACGGAGGCGGGAGGGAGGGGGTGGGAGGAGGGCGGGGTCGATGCGCTGCTGCAATTCTCGGCCGCCGGAAGGGACCCAAGCAGACCCATGCAGCCCTTTGTTGCTGTGGTGGTGTGGGACGTGTAGGTGGTAGTAGGGACGAGCTTAAGGATGCGTTGTGTGTGTTGTGGTGGGGGGGCGGCGGGGGTGAATGAGTGCGTTTCACAAGGCCAGGTTCAACAGCAGCATTTAGCCCCGGCTTGCAACGGCCCTGAACCCTGAACTGAGAACGTCATCGCATCATCACAATTTTGCTTGAGCGACCCCCTCCACCCTTTCCATACAAACTCACAGGGACACAAACTACGCAGGCACAATGAGTTCATCGTCCACGAATCCTGCCTCTGCGCCAGCGCGTAGGGTGCCTCATCCTTGCTTTGCCAAAACCTCCGCTGCCCCCGCCTGCCTCAATCGTCGCCGATGCATATCGCCCATGTCGTCTCTTTTTCACTTCCCCAACCCCACCCACCCCACATGACATGACACAGGCGAGCTCAACGATGGCCTCGTCCTCGTCCAGCAGCAGCAAGTCCCGGCCACCACCGGCAGCGGGCGTCAAGGCGTCAGCACCATCTTCCGCAGCAGCCGCAGCAGCAGCACCCGAAGTAGAGGACTTGCGGGCACTGCTATTGGGCGAGGCCCCCGAAGCCTTTCAAGTCAGTGCCTTTATCGAGCGGCTCACGAGCGGAATAAGCGGCGGCAATGGCAGCAAGGCAGGGGGCCGGGCTAAGGCAGGCGATTTTGGGTTTGACCCGGTGGCGTTGGACGAGCTGTTCACCGTCACGCTCGACCGCCTGGCCCGCCTGGGCAAGGAAGCCGACGAGCGCATTGGGGCCATGCAAGAAGAGGGACGGCGTTCGGCCCCGCAACGGAAGAAGGAGCTGGATCGGCACCACCGGGCGTTGCAGGAAGTGCACGAGAGCATCGAGGACATTGAGACGCATTTCCGCAAGGTGGGCTTGACGGCGGTCCGTATCGGGCAATCCCTCTCCCAAACCGAGTTTCAACGACAGAAAGCCGAGCACGCCCAGCGTTTATTAGAGTACTTTCTGGCGTTTGATACGTTGAGGTACGAGGCCATGCTCAAAGACGCGGAAAGCGAGCGGATTGAAATGCTGTCGAATGACGTGCTGGCGCCGCTGGTGGACGATGCGAACTACCAAGCAGCTGCGGGTATTCTGAGTGATTTGAACGTGATTTGCGAAGACCTGAATGCACCTCATTTGGAGAACGCCGTCCGTTGCATCCGTGTGTTTGGCGAGCGGCTCGAGAGTCGGTTGTTGGGCATGTTCGAGGCGGCTGCCATGGCGGAAGGCGGGCAGCAGCAGCAGTATCAGCAGCAGTACCAACAGCAGCAGCAGCAGCAGCAGTCTTCTGATATTGAGACCATGCGGGATTGCGCGGCTTCGTTGCTCAAATTTGGGGATGCAGTCAAGCTTTATAATACTTATATTTATACTATTGTTGCTAAGCAGGTCCAGGCGGTGGCGGCCCGCCGACAGGGGGGGAATGATGATGCAGACGAGATGCGGGATGCCCTCAGTGAGTTTTTTGGGTTGATTAGCTCGTTGTGTCAAAAAGCTTTCACGCTTATTCGGCAGGTTTTCCCGCCCTCGGCTTCGCTGAAGGTGACAAGGATGTTGATTGATCGGATGGTGAACGACCCAGCGTTTGGGATCCAGGTGCGGGTGGCCGAGGTCTTGGACGACAAAAACACCAACAGCAGCAGCAGCGGGGAGGGGCTGCTGCTTTCGCCTGGCGGTAGTGGGGGTCAAGAGCAGCAGCAGCAGCAGCAGCAGCAGTCATCGGGTATTTCGGTGTCGGACTCTTTGGATATGCTGTTGATGGTGCATGATAAGACGAATGCTCTGGCGACTGATTTGATCGAGCATTGTCTGGAGGCGGAGAAGAATTACCGGGAAGATAGGCAGCAACAGCAGCAGCAAGGAGGGAATGGTGGTACTGCTGCCGCTGCAGCTGGTGGGGTTGTGTGGTTGGGAGGGAAGGACGGGCGTCGAGCTGCGCATCAGGACCTGGAGGAGGAGGGGGGGATTGGGGACGAGGCAGCGGGAGGAGTGCCGGCTGCTGCTGGAGGGGTGGGAGGAGGACGAGGAGGAGGAAGGGCAGGGGTTGGGGCGAGTCGGTCGCAGGAGGCATTGAGTTCGTATGTGAAGATTCAATTTGCTGAGTTGTTTGTGGGTCAACGTGAGTCTTATCTAGACAAGGAGGTTTCGTTGTTGAAGATGCGATTGGTGGATGGGTTGGCTGCGGCGGTTGGGCCCGAGATCGGGTTGACTAGTGGGGGGGAGGACGGGAGGGAGGGAGGGCGGAGGGTAGGGAAGAGTAAGAAGAAGCTGTTGGAGAGGGGTGTGCGTGGGGGGGATGCGGATTTGTTGCCAGCTGTGCGGCTGGAGCGGGTGGAGAGTTATGAGGTGATGTTGCAGAATTGGTTGAGGAAGGAGGTGCTTGGCTCGTTTTTGGATTATTGCCGGGATGCCCTGAGTCGGAATGCGAAGATGTTTCGGAAGGATGATGAGCGGGCGGATAATGTGCTGGTGGTACGTACGGTTGATTGGATTTTTGGGGAGGGTTTGAGGTGATTTTGTTGATTTGAAGGAGAAGGGGTAAGTATTCATCTTTGCGCGAACAGCATTCTCTTTCCCACGTAGCTTCGACGCACTCACTTTATTCACACCTCACTCCCACCCACGCTCACATAGATGCTCTCAGTCGTCCACAAATTTCTCGCCACCAGCGTCCTCCTCCCCTCCCTCTCCGCCGCCAGCAACATCGTCCAGCTTCCCACCACCGGCGCCCCTCCCCCCGCTTTCTACGAAGTGCTCGCCTCCGTCCATACCTGGGTCAATACCTACAAGGAATTCTTCCGCACCACCGCCCTGCCCGAGGTCCAATCCAAAACGACCACCCAAACAGTATTACTAGAAAGTTGTCGTACGTTCCTCGCAAGGGTTGAGCGAGCAGGGGCTAAGACCATTGAGCGTTGCCTCGATGCCATCATGCGTACAGCTGACCGAATCCACCGTGAGTTGTTGACGAAATCGGATTATTTGCCGAAGGATAATACAGTGACGGAGCTCCAGGCGACTCGGGCGTGTTTGACCTTGAGGGATTGCTTGCACCATCACATCGAGTTGTTGCGTCGGAGCCTCCCACCGAACGACGTACGCGTCATCGTCGCTGCTCTTGCCTTAAGGGTACAAGCCCTGCTCATGTCTCGTACGAAGCAACTCCGAATTAACACCTCGGGGGCTCTCATTCTCATGCAGGACTGCGAGATCATCTCTGGGTGTTTCACTTTTCTTTATAGTCCTCCTTCCACCACTACCAGCGGTAGCAGCGGCAGCAGCAACGAGGACGGAGAGGAGACGACAATGGTCACCTCTCCCAGCAAGAAGAGTGCTGCTGCTGCTGTGCCGAGCCTGCCTAGTATTCCGCCTGGTGCGGTGTTAGTGGATAATTTGGGGGAGATCAAAGCGGCGTTTGATGATTTGAAGGAGGTGGTAGGGTTGTTTATCGTCCCTCCCCCCAACCTGGCCGGGCTGATGAATGAAGGCTTCTTGTCCACACAAGATCGGAATGAGCTATTTCTTTATATCAGCATGCGGGCGGATTTTAGGACGCATGGGATGATCTCTCCATGGGTTCGAAATATTTTCACGGATGTAAGGGAGGATGTGGGAGGGGGGATGGAGGAAGAGGGGACAGGGTCGGGAAGGCCCCCCTCTGTGCCAAGGGCGAGCTCGCCTTCGCCTGGGGGAGGGAGTCCTAGTAGACGGTGAGAGACAAGAGACTGACAGGGTGTGTACAAAATAAATCAGAGAACAAAGAAATGAAATGATGAGGATTTACTTCTGGTGGGGAGCAACACATTTTTGTTTCTGTGTGTAGCTCGCTTCGTATTTGGTGTTGTTCAGTCCTATTGTTGTTTCTTCTTCTTTTTTTCATCCCTCTTTTTTTTCTTTGACTTACTCACTCCAAACTCAACTCTTCCGGTTTTGTCTGTCTCTCCTTTCTCTTTCTGTGCCACGCACGCACCTTAACACTCTCAGTTTCTCTCTCGCACTCTCGCTTCCTCGTCCCTCCTTGTATACACCCCCCTCTCTCTCACTTTCACAACTACAATCTTCACACACTCACAGACTGGGGGGAAAGAGAGAGACCACAGGACAGATCTCTAGGTCTCTACGCACACACTCGCTATTTGACTATTTGTTTGTTTTCGGGACACCACTCCAACCAACCCACTCCTTTTCTCATCTATTTCGTTCTTCTCTAAGGGCACCAGTACTGACTGCAAAACTTCTCCTTCAAGCTGGCCGGCAAATTAGCAGCAAGCGAATCCGCCGTCGGGCCCTGCTGGAGCAGCACCAACTCATCGTCCTTCTCCACCGCAGCCTCCAAAGTAGGAGCAGTGGCATTAGCCTTCTGCTTGGCCGCCCACGCGTGGTACTTGGCACAAGCCTTGTCAACGCCAGCTTGGTCTTTGAGCTTGATGCACTTATTGCACCCCGCGCACGCCACCAAATCATCCCTCAAAGCCGACGGCCCCGCATGGTCAAAACACCCACCAGCCTGCGTCTTGTTGAACGCCGAAGAAGCCAAGCAGCGCAGCAAGTTGATGTTGGCGAGTTCCCTCCAGCTTTTCCCCAGCTGGTTCACAAAAGGCTCGCACTTGTCCTCCAAGCAAGAGAGCACGGTCGTCGCGTTCATTTTGGGTCCCGGCTTTTGTGCAGGCGTGGGGGTGGTGATGTCCACAGCCCCTTCCCGGGACAACGTCATGCCCGTGCTGCTTTCGTCCACCATGGCAAAGGTAGAAGAAAGCATGTTGTTGTCGTGGCCAGCAGTAGAGGAAGGACCGGTCGCGCCCAGGGTGGGCATGAGGGGGCTGCCCGCGGAAGCAGGCAAAGGCACGGCGCTCTGCGAGACCACCGCCACCGCCACGGCAATCACCACCAGCAACGTGACGGCCGGGCCCAGGACCCACCACAGAAAACGCCGGCGGGCAGGGTCGGACTGCGCAGGGGACGAAGCACTGCGATGGACGCGAACATCATTGCTCCCAAAGGGGTTCTCTGCGTCGGCTTGGTAGAGGTCTTTATTGTCGACGGCGCCGGCTTCAATGCCCCAGACCACCCCCCGAGTGTCGTTGATAGGCTCGTAGTCGTTGCGAGCCATGCCTGCGTGGTGTGTATTGTGTGTGGTCACGGTTAGCTAGGGCCAAACTTTCTTCCACGAGCACTTCTTCCTCCTCATGATGAAGAATGAATCAAATCCCGCCGCATCATCAAAGCTCCCGTCTCGAAAGACACCAGGCCTCCCTTTCAGGCCAAGCCGAGGGCGAGCAAAGTGTACGAGCAGTGACGGGGCTGATGTGTCTGAGACATACAAGCCTTGGCATGGTCGTTGTCAAGCGAACAGAATGAGTTGGGGGCGTGTGTCGGTTGCTCACCAATAATTTTCGGTTGTAGTCGTCCTCTTACACCTGTTTACACTGCGCTGCGGCTCAAGTTCAACCCGCGGAAGAATTTCACGGGCTTATTTCACGGGCTAAAAACCTCCCCCTTCCGCCCGCCCAATCAGCCCGTCACAACTGCCACTCCCTCCACACGTTCGAGGAGGCCTATAGGAAGGAAGGAGTAGTGTAAACAGGTGTAAGAGGAAGTCGGCCGCCTCTCGCCATTTCCTGGCCCATTCTCCCTTGGCAAACACATGAGGATGGCGTCTAAGCAAGGCATATTAAGTGGGCACTTTACATTTGTCCTCTTTTATTCTTCTTTGGGTTCAATAGTCGCCCGCATCCAGCGCCGAAAGCTTCTTTGCCTCGGCCTTACTTGCTGGTGCAGCAGCAGGGACAGAGGAGGTTAGTGGCTTTGGCTGCCCTTGCCCTAATAAATCGTCTAAGTCGAGGTCGTCGTCCTCGTTGTCGCTGGGCATTGTTGTTTTTTTGCCACTGACACTACCACTACTAACCCCAGCCCCACCGCTTTTGCGTGCACTCAATCCCATGTTTAAGAGGTCGTCCAGGTCCGACGGCAGGGCAGAAGAAGAAATAGAGGTGGGGGCTGCAGTTGCTTTGGCAGCCGCTCCTTTTATCTTTTCTTCGGTGGTGGAAGACGACAGGTCTAGACCCAACAACTCCTCGAGCGGTGGCTCAAAAGAGGACGGAGCCGGGGCTGAATGTGACGCCTTGGCGGCGCTTGTCATGCTGCCGACGAGCTCGACCAGGGATTTTGGTGCTGCTGGTGAGGCTGCTGCTTCGCCCTCGTTGAACGGCGGGTAGCCCTCCCGGTACATCAACCCCTCCTGTTTAAAGACGAGTAAAAAAGCGAAAAATAAGAGATACAATATAAGTGTACTAAGGAAGGAGAAGCGAAAGACAAAACAATACGTTACCACATCAATTCTTCTCCTCCATCCCCTCCCCTACCCCACCTAATCCAAGCACTCACCGTCAAGGCCGGGTCCACGCCCCCGAGGCGGACATGCGCAGGCAGGCAACATAGCCCCTCCGCCAAAGCGCCCAGGTCCTGTGTTCACGTAGATCAAACGGGGAAATATTGCCTTCGGTCAAAGAGAGCTGTGTGACGAGACCAACTTTTCAAGTCAATTAGACGTAGGCATGTACTTACCAGGCTCAAGGACGAGAGGTCCCCGAATGCTTCACCACCACCAGCCTCCTCGGCCAGGACATGCCGGTGCCCCAACCGCGAGTCCGTGCTGTAATTGGAGAAGTGTGAAAGGGGAGGAAATGAAAGTGAGTTATGAGGTTTCTGGTTTGCAAGACGTCTCCAGCCAGATTAGAGCAGAGGGCATGAGAGAGCTTATGCACTAGGGCAACGAATGATTCAGGAATTGGAACACGACACACGCATCGCCACATCATTTCAATTATCAATCCATTCCTCCCGTATCGCTCGCTCACCTGAGTGCATACACCCTCAAGTCATCCCCGCCTTCCTCATCCGACTTCAGTCTGCCCTCCCCACCGCCGCCGCTCCCGTCTCCGCCGCCCCGCTGAAAACGATCTTGATTCGACGGAAGCTTCCGAACAGCCGCTGGATTGGAAAGGATAGTGATGGGATGATCAGTCAGTTGCTTTGGTTAGGGTTTTGTTTGTCCACGTTCCGGAGAATTTACTGCATGTGCCGATGCTCCTCGTGCCCCATCCTGCTTTTCCGTCCCCTCTTCCCTATCGGTCCCCACGTAATAAATCTGCCACGATACCATCTTACAGATTCAAAGACAAAATAATGAAATGCTACGCGGCGTTTACCCTCCCGTCTTACCTTGTTGACTCGCTTTGGCCGACGCAACACGACCTCCTCCCCCCCCCCCCCC
>Ga0209491_10004108_pt1 | contig 22906 bp, 22 predicted proteins | sample BON02_FD_187213 | JGI IMG/M metagenome (GOLD analysis project Ga0209491, IMG submission 187213) | Freshwater microbial communities from Lake Bonney liftoff mats and glacier meltwater in Antarctica - BON-02 (SPAdes) (version 2) | ecosystem: Environmental > Aquatic > Freshwater > Ice > Glacier... | reverse complement strand
AACTCTGCATAACTCAGTGACTTTTGTGCAATAAGTCCTTGCCGAAAACCTGATATTGCTATAAAATACATAGCATGAAACAAGCCACCTTGAACCTCGATCTTAACCTCAAGAAAACCCGCAAGCGCGAGTTCCTGGAACAGATGGAGCAAGTCGTTCCGTGGGCCGCGCTGGTGGAACTCATTGCCCCGTACTATCCTGAAGGCCGCACCGGCAGGCCACCCTTTTCGTTGGAGACGATGCTGCGCATCCACTTCATGCAGCAATGGTTCACGCTGTCGGACCCTGGCATGGAAGAGGCGTTCTTCGACACCCCTCTATACCGCGAGTTTGCCCAGCTCGATGAGTTCACCCGCTTGCCTGATGAGTCCACCATCCTGCGCTTTCGCCATCGGCTGGAGAAACAAAAGCTGGCAGAGCAAATCCTGGCCGCCGTCAATGAGCTCTTGAGCCAGCTCGGCCTTCTGCTCAAGACCGGCACGGTCGTGGACGCCACCTTGATTGCTGCGCCGACTTCCACCAAGAACAAGGGCAAAGCGCGTGACCCCGAGATGCACTCCAGCAAAAAGGGCAATCAGTGGTATTTCGGCATGAAGGCCCACATCGGCGCCGATGCAGAGTCCGGACTGGTGCACACCGTGCGCGGCACATCGGGCCACGTCAGCGACATCGCAGAAGCAAACACTTTGCTGCACGGCAAAGAGGTGCTGGCCTTTGGTGATGCTGGCTATCAGGGAATAGAGAAGCGTGCCGATAGCAAAGCACACGTGCGCTGGCACATAGCCATGCGACCGGGCAAACGCAAAGCACTGGACAAAAGTAACGAAGCCGATGTCATGATTGATCAGGCAGAAAAACTCAAGGCGGCAATCCGAGCCAAAGTGGAGCATCCGTTTCGGGTCATCAAGCGTCAGTTCGGATTTATGAAGGTGCGCTATCGCGGCTTGAAGAAAAACACGGCACAGCTCTTCACGCTGTTTGCGCTGTCGAACTTGTGGATGGTGCGCGGAAAATTAATGGAGGCCGGGGCATGAGTGCGCCCAAAAGCAGGGCGATGGCCCTGCAAGTGGTGAAAAAGGCCCGAGTGGGCGGTAAAAACGGTCGAATTTCTGGAGCTTGCGCGTGAAATCTCGTCATTTGAAAAATATCGACCCCCTACTCGACGTGGCGGTGAGTTATTCAGACCATCCCTAAGGGTTTTCCTGTATTTTCGATAAAGATATATATGATCTAATAATGCCGACATTTACACAATAGGAGATGATATGGGCATCACGGAAGGAATCGCGCAGCGCATCGTCGCCACGCGCATCGCGGATCTGCCGCAGGACGTCATCGATTATTCGTCGACGCTGGCGATGAGCGCGCTTGGCGCCATGGTGTCCGGTCACCGCTGCACCGGCGGCGTCGAGATGGTCCGCTACGTTCGCCGACATGGCGGCGCACCTGAGGCCACGGTCCTCGGGACGGACCTCAAGACATCAATGGAACTGGCCGGCTTGGCCAACGGCACTTTCGCCCATGCCACCGAGTACGAGGACGACAGCTTTCCCGAGGCGGTGTCCAGTTACACCTTGTTCCCGCCGATCTTCGCCATGGCCGAACACCTGCACCTCGACGGCGCGCGGGTGATCGAGGCTTTTGTTGCCGGCTACGAGGCGCAGGCGCGCATAGGCCTGGCCTGCCGGGAGGCTCGCCGGATCGGCTACATGGTCCTGAGTCTGGCCGGCTCAATCGGCTGCGCGGCGTCCGCTGCCCGCCTGCTTGGACTCGACGAACGCCAGACCGCCATGGCACTGAGCATCGCCGCCTCGCAGGGCGGGGGGATCGGCTACCAGACCGGTACGACCGCACACATCGTCGAGATGGGGTTTTCTGCGCGCAATGGCATCACCGCCGCCCTCCTGGCGGCCGAAGGCATGACCGGACAGACGGACGTGCTGGAGGCGCCGCGGGGCCTGATGGCCATGATCACCGCGGGCAAGGTGGAATCGCCGCAGCGGATTCTCGACGACTGGGGCCGGCCGTACCGGCTGATGGAGATCGGTATCAAGTCCTATCCATGCTGCTACCACCTGCAGCGGATCATCGAGACCACGCTGGAACTCAAGCAGGCCCGAAAGCTGACGCCCGAGCAGATCGAGTCCGTGTCAGTCGAGGTCAACGCCTTCTTCCCCACCGTCGTCCAGCATCCTGAGCCGCACAACGAAATCGAGGCCCAGTTCAGCCTCCCGCACGCCGTGGCGCTCGCGGTCATCGAAGGCCGGGTGGTGCCCGCCGGCTTCTCGCGTCGCAGCATCGACGACGAGCGGTTCCGGCACTTTCGGTCCAAGGTCAAGACCGTTGTGCGTGAAGACTGGGGCTGGACGCCGACTGGCTGGACGCCGCGCATCACTTACACCTTGACCAGTGGCGAGGTGATCGTGCGCGAGCCCCAGACTGCCAAGGGCCAGCCGCCCGCAATCCTGGACTTCGACGCGTGCATTCCGAAGTACCGGGGTTGCGTCGAAGACCTGCTGCCGACCGAACGCATCACGCGCTCGGTCGAGATGCTGCGCAACTTGCGCCATCTCAAGGATGCCAGCGAGCTTGTCGCCGAAGTGGCGGCAGCCCGTTCCTCTTCCACTACCTCTTCCCGGTGACCGAATTGAAAACCTCGCCCGACCTCACCCAAGCCGACGTCGAACGCATCCTCGGGATCGTCGACCGTCTTAACGACATCGAAGTACGCCTCGAAATCGATGGCATGAAGCTGCACGTGCGCAAGTTCAGCGCCGCCGTGCTCGCTATTGCGGCGCCTGCTTCGATGCCCGTGGCTGCCCCGGCCCGGGCAGCAGCAGCGGCAGCGATGCAATCACCGGCACCGGCAGCATCCCAGGCTGCGACCGTCCCCGAGGCGCAGGCCGCGGCATCCTCGCAAGGGCTGATAGAGATCCGCGCACCGATGCTCGGACGTTTCTTCGGGGCTCCCTCGCCAAGTGAGCCCGCCTACGTTGAGGTGGGCTCGAAAGTCGAGCCGGACGACACCGTCTGCATGGTCGAGGTGATGAAGCTTTTCAACACAGTCAAGGCCGGTGTGAGCGGCACGATCGTCGAGGTCCTGATCGACAACGGTGTCATGGTCGAACATGATGCGGTCCTGTTCCGCGTGAAGCCGCAATGACACGCCAGGTCGGTATCATCGACACCACACTGCGTGACGGACAGCAGTGCCTGTGGACCACCCGCATGACGGCGGCCATGATGGATCCCATCGCGCGGACGATGGACGAGGCGGGCTTCGAAGAGATCGACTTCATGGCACCCGTGCAGTTCGACGTCTGCGTACGCTATCTGCGGGAAGACCCCTTCGAGAAGGCGCGCCACTTTCGCAAGCAGTTCAAGAACACGCCGCTGCGGGGGTATTGCCGGAGCAAGAGCCTGGCGGGCTTCAGCCTAGCCCCCGATGACATGGTGGAGCTATGGATCGAGCGTTTGGCGGCCAGCGGCTTCCGCGTGGTGGGCACGCTCGACTCGCTGCTGGACGTCGACAACATGGCGGTGAGCATCCGCCATGCGAAAAAGGTGGGTATTCGGTCGGTGGGCGCACTCGTCTTTTGCGAAAGTCCCCTGCACACCGATGAACTTTATGCGCGTACCGCGCGCGAGCTGGTCGAGCGCTGCTGCGTTGACGGTATCATGCTCAAGGACTCGGGCGCCCTGCTGACGCCCGATCGCATCCGCACCCTTGTCCCCGCCCTGAAGGCCGTCATCGGGAAAGTGCCACTGGAGTTGCACAGTCACTGCAACACCGGTCTTGCGCCGCTGGTCTACCTCGAGGCGGTTCGCCTAGGCGTTGATCAGTTGCACACATCGATCGCACCCTTGGCTAGCGGCCCGGCCCAGCCGTCCACCCAGAGCACGCTGCGCAACCTGTCCTTGAGTGGGCATTCAACCGCCGTACGCATGAAGGCGATCGAGGAAGTTAGCGACTACCTTGAGGCGCTGGCTGACCGCGAGGGCTTCCCGCGCGGCGCGCCCATGGAGTACGACCTGTTTCACTACCGGCACCAGATGCCTGGCGGCATGCTCGTCAACTGGCGGTTCCAGCTGAGGCAGTCGGGAATCGAGGATCGGTTCGACGAGATCCTGGAGGAGATCGCGCGCGTGCGCCAGGAGCTGGCATGGCCGATCATGGTGACCCCGTTCTCTCAAATCATTGCGGTGCAGGCGATGCTCAACGTGGTCAGCGGGGAGCGCTATCGAAGCGTTCCGGACGAGGTCAAGATGTACGCGCTTGGCCACTTCGGCAAGCTCTTGGGCCCCGTCGACCCGCAAGTCCTTGACCGCATCGTGGCCAACGGCTCTGCCAAGGTTCCCCTGAAGCTGCAGCTCATGGAGCCGGCCCTTCCGGGCCTGCGCAAGGCCTACCCGAACATGAGCGAGGACGAGCGCCTGCTTCGCTACATGTTCCCCCATGACGACGTGAACCGCACGATGGCGGCCAAGCCGCTCAGGCTCTCCGTTCCAGGCAACGGTCCGGTGTTTCGGCTGGTCGAGGCGCTGGCGAACCGCCCCGGCCTGGCCCATTTCGAGCTTGAAAAGGGCGCGTCGCGCATCACGGTCTCGCGCCACACCTCTTTGGAGATATGACATGAAACGACAAGGCACCGTGATCGTAATGTACGACGCACCGACGCAGGCCGATGAATGGATGCACGGCCCGCACTACGACGAAGTCAAGACGACGCCCGGCGTGACTGATGTGCGTCGCTACGAGGTGCTGGAAGGCCCGCAGGGCTGGCGGCAGTACGTCGCGCTGATTGAGAGCGACGACATTGACGCGACGATCGCCTGGCGCAGTAGCCCCGCGGGCCAGCGCTCCCAGGCCGAAGCCAATGAGCGCGGCGTGACCAGCCGTTACGCGATGGTCTGCAAGCGCATCTATTGATGGCGCGCCCGAGTTTCCCGAACTGTTTAGAAACTTCGTCAATGTTTGATTCCTTGATAATTTCGATAAATTTTTCTATTAGCCAATCCCTGAGGAGATTTCCATGATGCTGCCCCCGATCATCGATATGCGCCTACGTCCGCCCGTGGAGGCGTGGACACGCGGCTCGGTTTTTCGCACCGCGATGCACTACCCGCGGCACTTCTTCGCGTTCAAGGGCGCCCGATCAGCGTGGCTCGAATCGGTCGACGTGCTTTTCGAGGAAATGGACTCGGCTGGCATCCGCTACGGCGTGGCCATGGGCCGCGCGTCCAGCGGCGCCGGCAACCTGGGCGGTGTCGCGAACAAGGACATCGTGGACGTCCTCGCCCGCTACCCGGATCGCTTCCTGGGTTTTCTCGGTGTCGACATGGAAGCGATCCCGCAGAGCCTAGCCGAGATCCGCGAGCTGGCGCACGCGCCGGGCGTCAAAGGCATCTCCATCGAGCCGGGTTCTGGTCTGACCCCGCGCTGGTCTGACGACAAGTCCCTCGATCCGGTCTATGAGCTCGCACTGGAACTCGATCTGCCGGTGTCGATCTCCCTGTCGGGCTTGCTGTCCGCCCTAGCCGGGCATGACATCACATGGTCGCGGCCCGTGTCGATCCAGCGCGTTGCGCAGCGTTATCGCGACCTCAAGATCATCGTCTCCCATGCGGCCTGGCCGTATGCCGAGGAGATGGTCGTGGTCGCACTCGCATGCCCGAACATCTATGTCTCGCCCGACCTGTACGCCAGCACCGCGGGCATGATTTGCGCCGACACCTACGTCAAGGGCGCAAACCTCTTTCTTGAGGACCGCATGCTGTTCGGAACGGCCTACCCTGTCAAGGACATCCAGGAGTCGGTGCGCGACTTCCTGGACATGGGCTGGCGCAAGGACATCATCCACAAGATCCTGTGGACCAATGCCGCCAAGCTGTTGAAGGTGGAGTGAGCGGCCGGCCATGAGCAGGAAAACGGCTATCGTCGCTGGCGCGCTGGGAATCGTCGGTCGCGCCATGGTGGATCATTTGCGCGGCACTGGCGATTGGGACATCGTCGCCCTGTCGCGGCGCGCCGCCGACCTTGGGCCGGGCGTGCGTCATGTCAGCGTGGACTTGCTCGATGCCGCTGAGTGCCAGGCCCGCCTGCGCGAATTTCCAGGGGCAACCCATGTCTTCTTCTGTGCGTACGCGCCGAGGGCCACGCTGGCCGAGGAGGTGGCACCCAACCTGTCCATGCTGGTCAACCTGGTCTCGACACTCGAGTCCCATGCCCCGCGCCTGGCTCATGTGCAGCTGATCCAGGGGAGCAAGTGGTACGGCAACCACCTGGGTGCCTATCGCACGCCGGCCAAGGAAAGTGATCCGCGCCATATGCCGCCCAACTACTATTACGACCAGCAGGACTGGCTTGAGGAGCGCCAGCGCGGGCGTCGCTGGTCCTGGTCGGCGCTGCGGCCGCACTGCATCTGCGGCTATTCCGTCGGCAGTTCGATGAATCACCTGATGGCGCTCTCCCTCTACGCCACAATGTCTCGCGAACTGGGCTTGCCACTGCGTTTTCCAGGCCACCCGCAGGCGTTCGCGTCGATGTACCAGTTCACCGATGCCCGGCTTCTGGCCCACGCCATGGCCTGGGCTGCCACCACCGCGGTGTGCGAGAACCAGGCGTTCAACATCACCAACGGCGAGCCCGAGCGCTGGCAGAACATCTGGATCGAGCTGGCTGCCTGCTTTGCAATGGAGCCAGGCGGGGTTCAGCAAATCAGCCTGGCGCGGATGATGGCCGACAAAGATCCCTTGTGGTCGCAGATGCGCGAGAAGTACGAGCTACTGCCGAACACCCTCGACCAGCTGGTGAACTGGGCATTTGCAGACTGGGCCTACTCCGCGACCTTCGATCAGGTCTCCAGCTTGGCGAAGGCCCACCACGCCGGCTGGAATGAGGTGCTCGACGCGGGCACCATGTTCCGCCAGCTGGTGGCCGGTCTGGTCGAACAGCGTGTGATCCCGCCGCCGTCGCCCACCATGGCAACGGGTGCATGAACGCCCCCCGTCTGCCGGACCGCGTCGGCCTGCCTGCCTACGAAGACAGCGCGCTTGCGGTCGGCGCTTGGCAGCCCCTTGCGGGCAAGCGGCAAACTGCTCGCACCTCGCTCGTGGACCTGGACGAACAGAACATCCCTCTCTACAAACTCATCAAGGTCGAGCTGACACGGTTCCTGCGCGGGGACACCATCAAGACCGGCATGGCATTGCCTACGGAGAAGGAGCTGGCCCAGCGCTATCGCGTCAGTGTCGGAACCGTCCGCCGCGCCGTGCTGGAGCTAGTGGCCGAGAAGATCGTGGTGCGCCAGCAGGGTCGCGGCACGTTCCTGGCACCCTTTGACACCAGCCGGATGCTCAACTCGTTCTGGCATATCCGGCGCAAGGACGGCGAGCGCGAGCCGCCCTGGGTGCGCACCCTGCGCTTTGGCCAGACCATCGCAGAGGGCGACATCGCGGCGCGGCTGGGCGTGGCGCCGGGCAGCCGGCTGTTCTCGATCGATAACCTGATGCTCATGGGCGGCCGCCCCGTGCTTCTAGACAACCTGCAGATCCCCGTCGCCTTGTTCCCCGGAATGACGGAACTGCAGTTCGTCTCCCGCGAGGCCACGATCTACGACCTTTATCGCTCAGGCTTTGGCATCAATATCGTCAAGACCACCGATCACGTCAGGGCGGTGGCCGCCGACCGCGAGGCGGCCCGGATTTTGGGCCGCAGGTCTGGCGCCCCGCTGCTGGAGATCGTGCGCGTGGCGTACACCTTCGAGGACAAGCCGGTCGAATTCCGCCGGTCCTTGCTTGACACCGAGAACTACGAATTCATGGACGTGACTGGCGGCGAAACCAACCTCTGAGCCTCACCGTGCCCCTGGACCTCTTCCACAAACCACTTTCATCCATGCCCCTCAACAGGATACTTATATGACCTTCAGCAGGATATTTATTGCCAACCGCGGCGAGATCGCCGTGCGAATCATCCGCGCCTGTCGCGAGCTTGGCCTCGAGACGGTGCAGGCCTATTCCAGTGCCGACAGTGACAGCCTGGCGGTGCGGCTGGCGGACGACTCGGTCTGCATCGGCGGGCCCTCGCCGGCCGAGAGCTACCTCAACGCGAACGCGCTGATTTCCGCCGCGCTGATGGCTGGTGCCGGCGCCATCCATCCGGGCTACGGGTTTTTGTCTGAAAACGCCGCCTTCGCCGAAGCCTGCACCAGTGCCGGGCTGACCTATGTGGGCCCGGATGCCAGCGCCATCCGGCTCATGGGCGACAAAGCCGCAGCGCGCAAGCTCGCGATGGAAGCCGGCGTGCCGGTGGTGCAAGGCTCGCCAGACCCGGTGGAGTCCGTCGAGGAGGCAGTGCGCATCGCCAACAGCATCGGCTATCCGGTGTTGGTCAAGGCGTCAGCCGGCGGTGGCGGGCGCGGCATGCGCGCAATGGAAAACGAGAAGCAGTTGCGTGAAGGGCTCGAGCGCGCCTCCTCGGAGGCGGCGGCCGCATTCGGCAACGGCGCGGTGTACATCGAGCGCTACATCTCGCCCGTGCGTCACGTCGAGGTGCAGGTGATCGGTGATGGCAAGAACGTGATCCACTTGGGTGATCGGGATTGCACCATCCAGCGGCGGCACCAGAAGCTGCTGGAGGAGAGTCCTTCCCCGGCCGTGTCGCCCGCCTTGCGTGAGCGTATGACCCGTGCGGCTTGCCAGCTGGCGCAGGCCGTGAACTATCGCAGCGCCGGAACGCTCGAGTTCATCGTCGATGTGGCACGCGAAGAGTTCTATTTCATTGAAATGAATACGCGCATCCAGGTGGAACATCCGGTCACTGAAGCTGTCACCGGCATTGACCTAGTCAGGCTGCAGTTGCGCATCGCCGCCGGCGAGCCGCTGTCAATAAAGCAAGACGACGTCAAATTTAGCGGCCATTCGATCGAGTGTCGCATCAACGCCGAGGACTGCGACAAGGGATTCATGCCGCGGCCGGGAAAACTGACTGAGTTCTCGCTGCCTACAGGGCCGGGGGTGCGGGTCGATACCCACGCCTACCCAGGCTACGACCTGCCGCCTTACTACGACTCGCTGATCGCCAAGTTGGTCGTCTGGGACGACTCGCGAGAAGCCGCCATTGCCCGTATGAAGCGGGCGCTGCATGAGCTGCACATCGTGGGCGTCAAGACCACCAAGGAGTTCCACCAGCGCCTGCTCATTGAGCCTGACTTCGTCGCCGGCGACGTCGATACCAAGTTCGTTAAGGACAAGATGTACGCGCAGCACCCCATGCGCCACATGCTTTGATCACGGAGAGATTACTAATGACTTTTGAAAAAATGCTTGAGGAACTCGAGCGCATGAAGACCAAGGCGCTTGGAATGGGCGGGCCTGAGAAGGTCGCGCGTCGCAAGGCAGAGAACAACCTCAACGCCCGCGAGCGCCTGGACTTGCTGCTCGACGCCGGCAGCTTCGTTGAGAGCGGGATGTTCGCCACCTCGCACCGTCCCGAGATGCGCGATCGCACCCCAGGGGATGCCAAGCTCGCCGGGTTCGGGAACATCGAGGGCCGGTCTGTCGCCGTGGTCGCCAATGACTTCACGGTTCTGGGGGCCTCCAGCTCTGTTGTCAACGGCAAGAAGATCCGCCACATGCGCGAGGTGGCCAGTAAGTCCGGCATGCCGCTGATCTTTCTGGGCGAGTCCGCGGGCGCGCGGATGCCCGATCGCATGGGTGCCGAAGGTCGCGCGATCCTCGCCCAGGATCCCTACGAGTACCGGCGCTTGCGCGAGTCCCCCTGGGTCAGCGCGCTGCTGGGCGCCTGCTACGGATCGTCCACCTGGTATGCCTGCCTGTCGGACTTCGTCGTCATGCGTCGTGGCGCGATCATGGCGGTCGCCAGTGGCCGGGTGACGTCGATGGCGATCCGCCAAGAGATCGATTCCGAGGAGCTGGGCGGCTGGAAGATGCACTCCGAGGTGTCGGGCCTGGTCGATGCCGTGGTCGACACGGACGAGGAGGCACTCGCCATGGTCCGTAAGTGGCTTTGCTACCTGCCAAGCCACCAGAACGAGGCGCCACCGGTGCACCCCGTGCCTGCTGGTTCCGAGGGGCGTGGTGGCCGGATCCTCGATCTGATGCCGGAAAACACGTCCAAGGTCTACGACGTGCGAAAAATCGTGGAGACCATCGTGGACCTGGGCAGCATGATGGAGCTCAAGCCGCGGTTCGGGCGATCGATCTGCACGGCCCTGGCCCGTATCGACGGCGGTTCGGTCGGCATCGTCGCGAGCAACCCGCTGTTCAAGGGCGGTGCGATTGACGTGGATGCCTGCAACAAGGTGATCGCTTTCCTGGTGCTTTGCGATTCGTTCAACATCCCCCTGGTGTTCCTGGTCGACCAGCCGGGGTTCCTGGTTGGCGTGGACGGGGAGCGCCGGGCGGCCCCGGGTCACATCATGAACTGGATGAACGCGCTGGCTCTGGTGACGGTACCCAAGCTCTCAGTGATTATGCGAAAGAGCTACGGCCAAGCCTACTTAAACATGGGCGGGGGGCGCAACTCCGATGAGGTGATTTGCTGGCCAACTGCGGATCTTGGCTTTATGGCGCCTCAAGTGGGGGCCAACGTGCTGTTCGGGGTGAAGGAGGAGGAAGATCCCGAGAAATACCACAAGCTGGTCGACGAGCTCTCACGCGACACCTCCGGCTGGCGCCTGGCCTCCCTGTATGAAGCCCAGGACGTCATTGACCCGCGTGACACCCGGGACGTCCTCACGCAGTTGCTGCGGGTCCACCGCAAGCGCATGGGCAGCGGTGTCGGCAAGCATCTACTGGCGAACTGGCCCACCACCTTCTGACGAAACCACACATACACCCTAGGAGAAAACGAGATGGCACAGACAGATGTTCTTTCCGAAATCAACGGCTCGATCTGGAAGATCCTGGTCAAGGAGGGCGATTCGATCTCCGAGGACGAGACCCTCGTCGTGGTTGAGTCCATGAAGATGGAGATTCCGGTGCTAGCACCCGTCAGCGGTATGGTGGGGAAGATCCTGGTGGCCGAGGGTCAGCCTGTCGCCGAGGGCGAGGCAATCGCCTACATCAACCACTGAACATGACGATACTTCGATCAGACGACACCGAGGTGGCGCAGGTGCTGCAAGCGGCCCGTGCGAGCAAGGTGGAAGCGCTGGACGAGCCTGCCGGCAAGAAGATCCTGACATTAGTGGGGATTGATGTTCCCCGCTCGGTTGTGGTCGATGTCGGCGTGGACGTGCGCGCGGCCGCAGCTGGCCTGCGCCCGCCGCTCGTCCTCAAAGTGGTGGCTTCTGGGGTGGTCCACAAGAGCGACGTCGGCGGCGTGCGCCTGGGCTTGCGCGACGCCGACGAGGCGGCGCTTGCGGCAGGCCAATTGCTGGCGATGCTGCAGAGCCAGGGCATCGAGCCGCAAAGCTGGCTAGTCGAGGAAATGGCACCCCGGGGGGTGGAGATGGTCGTGGGCGGGATGACGGATCCCGAGTTTGGTCCAATGGTGATGGTGGGCTTGGGCGGCATCTTCGTCGAAGTGCTCAAGGACGTGGCCTTTCGCATCTGCCCCATCGACGAGTTCGATGCCCGCGACATGATCGGCCAGTTGCAGGGCGCAGCGCTGTTGCACGGCGCCCGTGGCGGCGACCCCGTGTCGATCGACGTCATCGTGCAGGTGCTCATGCGCCTGGGCGGTGAAGGCGGCCTGATGCTGGCGTACCAGCACGAGATTGCCGAAATTGACATCAACCCGCTGATAGTTTCGGCGCAGTCCGCCGTGGCGGTCGATGCCCGTTTCATTCTCCGCCAGTCCGAGTAAACACGAGTCAACGCATGACATCCCAGAACACATTCAGGCCGCTCTTCGAACCGGCGTGCATCGCGGTGGTCGGCGCGTCCGCGACGTCGGTCAGCGGCGGAAACCGTTTCATCCGTCACCTGAGGAGCTTTGGCTACGCGGGCCGGATCGTGCCGATTCACCCGACGGCCTTCGAGATTGAGGGGCTCCCTGCCTACCAATCGCTGGCCGATGTACCAGAGCTGATCGACTACGCTTATGTGGCTGTGGCTGCACGGTTGACACCGCAGGTGCTGCGCAGCGGGCGTGGCAAGGTCCGGTTCGCCCAGGTCATGTCCAGTGGCTTTGGCGAAACAGCCGAGGGTGCCGCGCTTGAGTCCGACCTGGTGGCCGCTGCCCGGGAGGCGGGCCTGCGCCTGATAGGGCCCAACTGTCTGGGCGTGTACTCGCCCAAGGGGCGGGTGACTTTCACCGAAAAGACCACGCCCGAGGCCGGGCCCGTCGGTATTGTCTGCCAGAGTGGCGGGCTGGGGATAGACATCATCCGCCGCGGCCAGAGCCGGGGCCTGCGTTACAGCGGGCTGGTCACGATCGGCAATGCAGCGGATGTGGGTGCGGCGGAGCTGCTGGAATACTTTCTTGACGATCCTGACACGCTTGTGGTGGGCCTGTATCTGGAAGGCACGCGCGAGGGCCGGCGGTTGTTCGAGGTGCTGCGCGCGGCCAAGGCGCGCAAGCCCGTCGTGCTGCTCAAGGGCGGCAGGACCGGGCAGGGCCGCCGGGCCGCGGCCTCGCACACCGGCTCGCTAGCCGGCAGCGACCGGTCCTGGGATGCGCTGTGCCGCCAGACCGGTGTGCCGATGGTCGACACGCTTGACGAGTTCCTCGACGCGCTGCTTGCATTCCAGTGCCTCACGCCCCGTGCGCAGGCATCCACGCGCGCCGTTCTCTTTGGCAATGGCGGGGGCACCAGCGTGCTGGGCACCGACGCGTTCGACCGCGCGGGTTTCCAGGTGTCGACCTTCAGCGCACCGACCGTGGCGGCGCTGGAGGTGTTGCAGCTTCCGGCCGGCTCATCCGTCGCTAATCCGATCGACGTGCCGGCCGGCGCGCTCCAGCAGGACGAAGGCCGCGTGGCCGAAAGGATCATTACCACGGTCGCGGCCAGCGGCGAGGCTGACGTGCTGGTGATCCACGTCAACATGACCGTGATCCTCAGCTTCAAGCACGTGGACATGCTGGGCAACATCATCCGCGCCGCGCTTAAGGTGCGTACCCAGGCCGGCAGCGGCCCGCACATCGCCTTGGTCTTGCGTTCGGACGGCGACGCCGAGATCGAGGAACGCAAGCGGGAGTACCGTCGCAGCGCGATCGAAAGCGGTGTCCCGGTATTCGACGAACTGGCGCAGGCGGCGCGGGCGCTGGCCTGCGTCAGGAGCGTAGAGCGGCACCGCGGTCGCTGACCGGCCCATCGGGTGGCCCGGGCGCGGCCTTGTGGGCCTTCCCTCGGTCTCAATTCCGATTTATTCAACAACGCCTTCCACTTTATTGATCACGCTAGTGCAACTACTCCCCACTTACTCCCATCTGGCGATGGATCGGTGCTCCGTCCGGGCTTACCAGCCAACATCTGTCCCGGAAGACACACTGCACCAAGTATTGAAGTTGGCCCGGCAAGCTCCCAGTGGTGCGAACCTGCAGCCCGGAACCTTCATCGCCATTCAGGGCGAGGTCCGCCAAAATTTATCGACTGCGTTGATCAAGACTTGGCGTGCCGGGGCGCATGAGACTGAGGACTATGACTACTTTCCCATGCCCATGCCCATGACCCTCAGAAAACGCCAGGTCGCATCTGCGCAGGCGCTGTACGGCGCGTTAGGCATCGAGAGGAATGATCGAGAGGGGCGCGATGCCCAGTTTGAGCGCAACTTCCGTTTCTTTGATGCCCCAGTTGCCATGGTCATCACGATGGACCAGGACTTCGGCAGCGGAGGCTATATGGATCTGGGCATGAGCATCTACGGCCTGATGCTGGCAGCCCAGTCAATGGGACTTGCAACCTGCGCCATCGGTGCCATGGCATCATTCCCCACCTTGATCCGCCAGAGTTTAGGTTTAAAAGAGAGCGCGAAGATCGTGTGTGGAATGGCACTGGGGTATGCGGACCCAACTGCACCAGTGAATCAGACCCGAACCACACGTTGTCATCTGGACGAATACTTCAAAGTCATCGGTTGATCGACCACCAGGGGTGAGGATGATCTCCGATTTGGTATTGCTATCCACTGGATGGACTTAAAGTTTTTCCACGATAGCCGCCGAGCCAATACCTCCCGCACCGGCCACCGCAACAAGTCCCCGCGCTCCCGGTGATTCGCCCGAAGCAAGGTCTGTCAACAAGCGCACCAATGCGATGGCGGCCGACGCTCCAATCGGGTGGCCCCGTGCCAGTCCTCCGCCCCGGCGGTTGATGCGCAGCGGGTCTATGGCCAAATTCTGGCAAAAACTTAACCCCTGAACCGCGAAAGCGTCATGCAGTTCAATGACACGCAGAGCTTCTGGTGAATGCACGTTGGCTCGCAGCATCGCCTCACGGGCTGCCATTTCGGCCGCGGCCAATGGGGTCTCCGGTGCGCTGCCAATCGAAGCCCCCATGAGCCATGCCGCTTTCGGATGGATATTCAAGCGTTCACACGCTTGTGCCGTAGCCAGCAGGACAAACGCCGCTGCATCGGCTTTGGCGGAAATGGTGAAGGCGCTTATGGAGCAATCGGGCCCTGCATGTGCCGCCTTGTGCCATCCGTTGCAAAGCTCGGACGTTTTGACGGCGGCCGGCATGCGGGCTGCACGTTTGGCATCAAGATGGCGTGGGTACAGGTCGTGTTGCACACCGGCAATCTCCACGATTTCCCCTTTCAGTTCCGACTGGTGCATCATCGCGCGCTGGTGGCTGCGCAAGGCATACGCATCTTGTTCCGCACGCGTATAGCCGTGGTCTACCGCGTAGCGGGCGGCCGATACCAGCATGTCGGGGTCGCGGCTCGGGTCTGGCGTAAAGGCGGGGCGCTCATAGGCGACTGGCACTTCACCCTCTTGCGTGGGGCGATGCATCCGGATGGGTGCCCGGCTCCACGCCTCCACGCCACCCGCAATCACCACAGAAGCCTGCCCAGAAGCCAGCAAACCGACCGCCATGGTCACAGCATCCAGGCCTGAGCAACACTGGGTATCCACAGAATAGGTCGCACACCGTTCTGGCAACTGCGCTGCCAGCGCCACCATGCGGGCAGGATTTCCCCCTGCGCCCATGGCATTGCCAACGACGATGGCATCCACCGCCTGGTGTTTCACGCCGGCGCGGCTCAACAAAGCCTGGACGACAGGGGCTGCGATCTCATGGGGGTGCAGCCCTCTGAACGTGCCGCCATAGGGCGCCACTGCGCTGCGCGCCCAGGCCGCAATCAGCACAGTGGATGCAGGCATGGCAAAGCCTCGTTGGGGACACCATCCATGTGGTGCACCAGACTGCTTCCCAGCGTGTTGTGATCGGTTTTTCCGCTGGCGGTCCATCGCCAGTCATCGCAGACGAAGTAATGTCTGGGCGCTTTGAATACCTCCAGGCGATCTCTGCACCAGTGTGTGAGTTGCGTCGCTGTCATGGGAGGAAGGGATGGGTCTGCCACCAGGTGGATAACCGCTACGACCAGTAGCCCCCGTAATGGGTCATTCAATCCGTGGACGGATGCGGCGGCAATGGAAGGATGGGCTTGCAACACGGATTCAAGTTCTTCCGGAAACAGCTTCTTCGCCTGGGTCACAATCATGCGGTTTTGTCGTCCCAGCAGACACAGCCGCCCTTGATCGTCCAGATACCCCATGTCGCGCACGGACAGCCATTCGCCGTCCCGCAGGCAGGCCGTGATGTCGGCCTTGGTACCCACATAGTCCATGAACAGCATGGGACTGCGCACATAGATCAGGCCTGCTCCAGACGCATCTTTCTCACGGCTGCCCTGAATGTCCCGGATCTCAATATCAACGTTGCGAAAGGGGCGCCCCACTACTTGGGGCGGTGTCGCCTCATTGGCTTCCATCCAGGCGATAAAGCTCATTTCCGAGGCGCCGTAGAACTCAATCAGACGGGCATTGGGAAACAGGGACTGGAGCTCGGGTGTCCGGTTGCGTGGCCAGCGAGCACCACTGATCATGACCAGACGAACGCCATCAAATGGTGTCAGTGCGCGGTGGGTGGCCAGTTCGATCATCAGGAGCAGTTGGCTGGGTACGGCTACCAGACTGGGCAGTGATGCATCTCGCAGCGCATCCAGTGCACGCGCCACAGAAAATCGCTTTTGCACCACGACACCTGAACCGCTCCAAATGCCCAGCATCATGCCGAACAGAAACAACGAGTGTGAAAACCGACCCGGCGCTAGAATCCGTTTGGCAGCGTCCTCACCAAACTCTTGCACGCACACCCGAAAACTGTTGGTCCACGATTGGTGGTTACGCTGGAAGCCTTTGGGTCTGCCCGTGCTTCCTGAGGTGAATCCGATATAGAACGGTGATGTTGGCGTTGGATCCGACGATGAATACGGTTGCTGGGAAATGGATGCCTGTACCGCATCACGCAGCGAGGCAGGCCAATCCGGGTCCCCAACCGCTGCACAGCGACCGCTGACAATGATTCCGAGGAAATCCACAGTTTGTTCTAAGGTCGATAGTGCATCGTCCACAAAAACCGTAGCCGGTGCAAACGCTTTGGAGAGCGCACTGGCTCTTTGCTGAACCGCCTGGTTCAAATCGGCAAACGTGAGCGAAATATCGCCATCTGTGATGGCGATGGCGTCAGGGCGGACCTGCGCCCAATGCGCCAGGGGCGCGTGCACCAAATCAACGTCAAACGCTGCCCCCATCGTAAAGGTCACCGCGATGCACGGCCGCCAAAGCCCCAGTCAGGGATACCACGGGCGACGGTGTGAACCACCATGGCACACAGACCACACTTAATCAGGTCACCCGGCACAAACACCAAGGTGCCGTAGATGGCCTGTTGCCAGGACAGGTTGGCCATATTGACCAGTCCAATGACACCGAAAATGTGCACGGTGAGCAAGCCGCCCAATGCGGAGGCGATAAAGGCGCTGATCGCAGCGCGGCGGGGAGAGTCTGTTGGTAGCGCTGCCATGACCGTACCGGTGACCAGGGCGCCCAGTGGCCATCCCATCAGATAGCCACTGGATGGCACCGCAAAGACACCGAGCCCACCGCGTCCACCTGACAACAGCGGCAGACCAACGGCCACAGCGCAAAGAAAGAGTACGACGGCTTGCAGGCCTCTCTTGGGGCCGAGCATGCATCCGACCAGCATCACACCCAGTGTCTGTAGCGTGATGGGCACGCCCAATGGCAAGTCAATTTTAGGAATGAGTCCAAAAACGGCGATCAGGGCGGCGAACATGGCCACAAAAGCCATGGAGCGGGTCGATGAGTGCATGGTGAGAAAGAAGATTCGAGAGTTGGTAAAGGTAAGGGCGGCTTCAGTCGAGTTCTCCCAACCGGACTTGGAGTGTATCGGCTATCCGTCTGACAGACAAGAGCATCTGAATGGTCAAGGGCGCGAGCAGCTTCAGACCGCCGCTCTTGCCGGTCCGCACGCGGTAGGCATCATCCAGACGTTTCCACTGGATGAAAAAATGCTCCGTGAATCGCAGCATCAACGCCACTTGCATGGACGGCCGATTGGGTTTGATGCCAAATACTTTGAGCGGAGCGAGAACCTTCTCGAACACCTCCAGCAATTCACTGGACCGGGTCGTCAGAGTGACCGAAATCCCCAGTAGAGAGGCACAGAGAAGTCGTGCAAAGCTGGTCAGCCCTAGCATCGGCTGCTTCATGACCATATGAAAAATTGCGACCAAGAGTCCGGCGATAACCACCGAGACAAGCAATCGACGTGCTGAATGGGTGGTCTGCCCCAGTGACAGGAACAAGAGGCAGCACACGGCGGTGCTGGTCAGAAGTCCGACCGGGTCATTGAGCAGAAATAGCAGGGTGCCCAATACTGCAAGCAGCAACAATTTGGTGGCTGCAGGCACTGCATGCAGCCAGGTGCGGTATTCGCTGTAGAGACTTCCCAAGTGAGTATCCTCAAACAGCGCTGAACGGTGTGCCGTCAATTGACAGGCGTTGCGCGAGAAGGCGAGCGGTCACGTCGGCCTCGTACGCAGCACAGACTTGTGCTCCAGGCCCGTCTGCACGCACTTGGCCTTTGTCCAACCAAATGACACGTCCAAAATCACGCAGAGGACCCAAGACGTGGCTTGACACGATAATCTGCTGACGCGCATGGGCCATATCCTGTCGGAGCAGCGCCTGGCCCGGTAAGTCCAGGCTTGCGAAGGGTTCATCCAGCAAGAGCAAACGCGGAGAGGCGATCAGCAGCGCGAGCCAGCAGACATGTTGCCTCTGACCATGACTCAAACTGCTGATGGCGCGCGGCGACCAATGCCCCAGGCCGCGTTCGATCAGCAGGCCCCGCGCCTGGATGACAGCGTTCGAACGGGATATTCCACTGGGACTCAGGCTCAATGCGAGCTCTTCTTCGACCGTTGGAAAAATGATCTGGTCATCCGGGTTCTGAAACATCATGCCTACCCAACCGGCGCGGTTGGGTTTGGCCCCTTGCCTGTCCATTCCTGCAAAGATCACGCTGCCGGACTGCGGTTGGTCCAAACCACAAATCAAGCGAAAGAGACTGCTTTTACCGGCACCGTTGTCGCCGATGAGTCCAATTCTGGATTCAGTCAACTTCAGCGCCAGGGCATCAAAGACCGTGGTGGTGCCACGGACCAGCGTGACGCTATCGATGGTGAGACCGAACAATTCAGGAGGCTGTGCGTTGGACACCAACATGTGTGACTTGAAAGCTTTCCGAAATGGGGATGGGGAATTTGGCAGCGCAGTCGCGTGCTGGGCGTTGTTGAATAAATCGACATTGGCAGCGCCAGTCTGGAATTGCGGCATGATTGTACCCTGATAGTCCGACCTCGAAGCCCATGCCCAACAAACACAACGAGAGTCGACGCCACAAGATCAAGAAAGCTCGGTACAAGGTCTCGAATTGAGTTAACTACAACGACGCATTACGCAGGCAAGCGTTGTTGAATAAATCGAGTTTACGGCATTAGTCGGGGTCGTTTTGTTTTTGCTGCAATTTGTGACATGGAAAACAAATCAACTCCGATTTTGATGTGTCCACGATTTGAATTTTTGCCAAAAGCGGTCGCCCCAAACAAAGGGTTTGTCCTGACTTCATTGTTTTCAGTCGTGCGCTCGACTCGGTGCGATTTGAGTATTGGCGATGCTCGCAGGTTTGAACCACCTGAGGTAACGCATGAACACCGGCAAGACGCTTTTTGCGCAAGTGAGGGAGCACGTTCCGTGGAAGACTTTTGGCCGCATCATCGAACGCCACAGCGGCGATTCCGGGGTGCGTACCTTGAGTTGTGTCGATGTGTTTCGCGTGATGGTTTTCGCGCAGTTGACGTGGCGAGAATCCCTGCGCGACATCGAGGTTTGTCTTGCATGGAATCAGACCAAACTGTTTCACATGGGCTTGAAGAGCGTGCCTGTACGCTCGACTTTGGCAGCCGTGGAGATGCACACGCTCTTGGACTTGCGGGGGCAATTCCCGCTTTCATCCATGTCAGCGACGGCAAGCTGGGGGAGACGTCAACGTGCTCGATATCTTGCTGGTCGAGGCGGGTGCGTTTTTTGTCACCCGCGCCAAGCGTGGCATGAACGCTCGGCGTGTGTACTCGAGCATCACAGACAGAACCACCGGCGTGATCTGCGATCAACGTATCGCGCTGAATGGTTTCTACGCCAGCAAGGGCTACCCCGAACATTTGCGTCTGGTCAAATTCAAAGACCCGGTGTCGGGAAAGACACTGGTGTTTTTGACCAACAACGTGACGCTGCTGCCTTTGACCATCGTCGCCCTGTACAAGAGCCGCTGGCAAGTCGAGTTGTTCTTCAAGTGGATCAAACAGCATCTGCGGATCAAGCGATTTCTGGCCCCCAGCGAGAACGCGGTGAAGACGCAAATTTGGGTAGCGCCGTGTCCACCTACGTGCTGATCGCCATCATCAAAAAGGACCTTCACTTGGATGCCTCGCTTTACACTTGTGTACAGATTTCGTCGGTCTCAATTTTTGAGAGACCCCAGCTGTCATGCGCCTTGCAGCCCGATCGCTCCTAAACCGTGACACCTCCCATCTGTAACCAGTCGGGCCTGCAATATTCAAATCAGCCGAACGCAATGGCCGAAGCCGGCGCCGACCCAGTCAATCTAGCCGCAATAGACCGCATCCATGCGGCCGCCCGTTGAGCATACGTTGATTTGACCTTGTTTGTCCCTGTCTTGGCACTCAAAAACAGGCGCAAAAAAACCACCTTCAGGCCCAAACGGACGATTGCCCGCAGCAGCCAGCGAATGTTGTAGCCCGCAGCACAGCTCAGCGCGTGCAGCGCATCACCCAATGCGCCTTGCAGCCAGCATCTATCCATTCGATTGTCGAATTTGACGTGTCCGATCATTGGCTCGATCGCCTGGCGGCGCTTGAGCCAGCGCTTTTGTTGATCGGTCATGGTCTTGTAGCGTCCCCTGTGAATGATCTCAATCCCAGGGTTGTCGGCATCAACACCGCGATAACCCAGATCCACCACCACCTGCTTGGGTGCGCGGTTTAGGTCTTGCAGCAAGTTGCTGGTTTGTTCAAGTTGTGCGGCCAGTGTGTGGCCGTCAAATGGATTGCCGGGAAAGCTTCTGGCTCCAACCATCAGCCCAGACTTGTGGGTGACAGCCAGACTGACTTTGACGCCAAATTCGTAGGGATTTCTGGCTTTGCCCTTTGCGATGCACTCCACTTCTGGCGCATGCAGCGCGTACAGTTTGTTTTTATCGTGGCGCTGCTGGGTGCGGATGCGCTCAGCACGCGCGATCCACATGTGCAGATCGTTCAGGGCCTTGGAATTTGAGCTTAGGTTCTCAGGCAAGTTAAGTTTGCGCGCCACTTCACGCAGCACCACGCCCAAAATTGTGCGCTGGCGCTTGACGACTTTCCTCATGCGTTTGAACTGCTTGGCATGCGCGTAGCCACCGGCCTTGCGCCCTAAGGTCTTGCACTCTTTGGCAAAGGTTTGCTTGAGGTTGATACCGGCGCGTTTGGCAGCACTGACTACTTTGTGACGAGCAATTTCTAACAAGCGACTGTCTACGGGATGGGCAATGGCTTTTTCTTGGACGGTGGAGTCGACGATGATGCGCTCGAACTCAACTGGCTTGATGGCCTTGATTTGAACCGCGGTCTCGATGGTGGCCTTGAGCAACTGCTCCAGGCCCTCTTCACCGATGGCACGGCGAAAGCGGCCGATCTGGGTTGCGTCGCAGGGCAGGCGTGGCTCGTAATACTCTTGGCCGCTGAAGTATTGCCAAACCACGTTCTCGCTCCAGCGAACGACGAGTTCTTCGTCACTGAGGTTGTAGCTGTTCTTGAGGTACAGCAGGCTGGCCATCAGGCGCAGGGATAAACGGGGGCGACCAGCGGCACTGACACCACCACCGAATTGCACGGCGTGTTGACCCAGTAAATCTTCGGTGCGTTGTTCTTTTGGAGTGCGGTCCTGGTGCGTGAAATTCGGAGCCAGGGCTGCTTCAATCCGGCTCCAAGGGAGTTGTGCAGTCAGCACCACCAAGGCGTGGCGCATGTCAATCATGGCGTCCAGGCGGGAGCGGAAAAAGTCTGCTGTGTTCATGTCAAAATCCCTCAAGAATCTATTCTTCTAATAACGTTTTATGAGGGATTTGGTGCACCGCTTTTACACAAAAATGTGAGGTTTTATGCGGGTTTCGAGGGTTTTGCAGGCTGGACTAAATAACCAAACATGATGGGTTAAAATCGCACTATGGCAAGCATTCGATCATAGGCAACTGCGGTTGGTTGTCTATCCAAATGACCACCCGCCACCCCATACCCATGTCATTGGACCGGGGTGGGAGATTCGTATCGAGTTGTCGCTGCCCCCGTCGCTGATGTCGATTGCTGGTAAACCAAAAGTATCAGAAATTGGTGCAGCTTTGATCGCAACGTCTGATCGATTGTCCGAACTCAGAACCTTTTGGAGTGAACTGCATGACTAATTCAACCATTCCCCAATGGGTCAAAACCGAATTGACCAGAGTGGACGATGCACTGGCCCGGGGCCAGCTTGAACAATCCTCACGCTTGCGCGCAATTTCGGCACGCTTTGATGCGCGCAAAAAACTGATCGTCATTGAACTTGAAAATGGCTCGTCATTCGCATTCCCGCCTTACCTGGCACAGGGTTTGACCGATGCGCGCACTGCAGATTTGGCACAGATTGAGATTTCTCCTCTGGGCACAGGCCTGCATTGGCCGCGTTTGGACGCTGACCTCACCGTCGAAGGTTTGCTCTCAGGCGTTTTTGGTAGTCGCAGCTGGATGCGCGCGCATGCTTCCAAAGCCGGCAGCGCAAAGTCACCGGCAAAGGCCCTCGCAGCAAGGGCCAACGGTGCAAAAGGGGGGCGGCCTCGCAAGACTCCGGCGTCACCAGCCATTGCGTAATCCGCCAACCCGTTCATCGATATCTTTGAGGTCACAAACTGTGACCTCCTACAAAAGCAACAACCTCCAATCAACATGACCAACCCCAAAGTCGCCCTAATCACCGGCATCACCGGCCAAGACGGCTCTTACCTCGCCGAATTCCTGCTGGAAAAAGGCTACACCGTGCACGGCATCAAGCGCCGCGCGTCGAGCTTTAACACCGCCCGGGTGGACCACATCTACCAAGACCCGCACGTGGACACCCGCCCAGACCGCATCGTCCTCGGCGTGGACGACACCCCCGTCGGCCAGCAGGCCCTAGCCACCATGCGTCAGCTCTACGCCCCGTTTAGCCGCAACCACGAGCGCATCCGCGTCATGGATGTGAAAAGCGCCGAGTTCACCAAATACGCCGCCAACGCCATGCTGGCCACCCGCATCAGCTTCATGAACGGGCTGGCCA
>Ga0209491_10004107_pt1 | contig 22914 bp, 19 predicted proteins | sample BON02_FD_187213 | JGI IMG/M metagenome (GOLD analysis project Ga0209491, IMG submission 187213) | Freshwater microbial communities from Lake Bonney liftoff mats and glacier meltwater in Antarctica - BON-02 (SPAdes) (version 2) | ecosystem: Environmental > Aquatic > Freshwater > Ice > Glacier... | reverse complement strand
AGCTTGCGCTGCAATGCCGGGGATGCGCCATGGAATGCCAGGGCCGCGCCCTGGGGCGAAGGCAACGGTTGGTGCTGGCGCGCGCGCTCGGGCGCGGGCGGCGGCATCGGGCGCAGGGCGGGTGCGGGCGGCACCTCGTCCACCACTTCCAGCCCGGCCGTCACCTCCACCCCATCGCCGACCCGGCGTGACGACAGGATCAGCGCCTCGTCACCGAGTTCGGCACGCACTTGGCGCATCGCGTCGGCCATGGCGGGGGCACGATAAAGCTTAAGCCTCATGTCAGATGCTTGCTCATCAGATGCTGCCGATAGTGCGGATGCGCACGCGCGGATGGATTTCCGTTTGCGCCAGCACCGGCGTTTCCGGGCGGATGCGCTCGACAATGGCGCGCACATGCCCGCGCAGCGGCGCGCTGGTCAGCAACACCGGCGCCTCACCGGCCGCCGCGGCTTCGTCGAAGGCGCTGCGCAGGCGCTGCATGAACTCGCCGAGCTTGCTGGGCGCCATTGCCAGCTGCCGCTCCTCGCCGCTGCCCACCAGCGATTCATGGAACTCGGTCTCCCAGGTGGCGGAGAGGGTGATCAGCGGCAGGTAGCCGTTGGGGCCGAGATGGGCGTCGCTGATCTGCCGGGCAAGCCGGCTGCGCACATGCGCCACGATGGCCGGGATGGCGCGGGCCTGGCTGGCGCAGGCCTCCTGCACGCCTTCCAGGATCGTCGGCAGGTCGCGGATGGACACGCGCTCGGCCAACAGTCCTTGCAGCACCCGCTGCACCCCGCCGACGCTGATCTGGGCCGGAATGAGTTCGGCCACCAGCTTCTGCTGGTCGCGCGGCAACTCGTCCAGCAGCTTCTGGGTCTCGGCGAAAGACAGCAGCTCCGCCATGTTCTGCTTCACCAGTTCGGTCAGGTGCGTGGTCAGCACGCTGGGCGGGTCGACCACGGTGCAGCCGCGGAACGCCGCCTCCTCGCGCAACGCCGCGTCGATCCACATCGCCGGCAGGCCGAAAGTGGGCTCCTGGGTGGGCTCGCCGGGGAAGTCGGGCATGCCGCCGGCGGGGTCCATGGCCAGCACCATGGTTGGGCGCACCATGCCCTGGCCGGCGACGATCTCCTTGATGCGCACGCTGTAGCCGTCGGGGATGAGGGCCATGTTGTCCTGGATGCGCACCGGCGGCAGAACGAAGCCCATCTCGGCGGCGATGGCCCGGCGCAGCCCCTTGATCTGCTCGGTCAGTCGCGGTGCGTCGCCGCCGGCCAGGACCAGCAGGCCATAGCCCAGCTCCACCCGCACCATGTCGATGCGCAGCGCGTCGCTGATCGGCGGCTCGCTGGCCACCGGGGTCTGGGCTTCGGGCAGCTCGCCCTGCATGCGCGGTGGATTCTTGTGGCGCATCCAGGCACCGGCCCCGGCCAGCCCCGCCAGCACCAGGAACGGCAGCATCGGCAGGCCCGGCATCAGCGCCAGCACCAGCGCCGCGCCCGCCGCCATTCCCAATGGCTTGGGGCTGCCGCCGAGCTGGCGCATCAGCGCGACATCGGCCGAGCCCTCGGTGCCACCCTTGGTCACCACGATGCCGGCGGCGACCGACACCAGCAGGGCGGGGATCTGGCTTACCAACCCGTCGCCGATGGTGAGTGTCGTGTAGGTGCTGGCGGCGTCGGTGAACGACATTCCGTGGCGCATCACGCCGATGGTCAGGCCGCCGACGATATTGATTGCGGTGATGATCAGCCCGGCGATGGCATCGCCGCGCACGAACTTGGCCGCGCCGTCCATCGCGCCGAAGAAGGCGCTCTCCTCCTCCAGGTCGGCGCGGCGCTGGCGCGCGGCCTTCTCGTCGATCAGCCCGGCCGAGAGGTCGGAGTCGATGGCCATCTGCTTGCCAGGCATCGCATCCAGGCTGAACCGCGCAGCCACCTCGGCGATGCGGCCGGAGCCCTTGGTGATCACCATGAAGTTGACCACCAGAAGGATGGCGAACAGGATGATGCCGATGACGACGTCGCCGCCCATCAGGAAGCCGCCGAAGGCGGCGACCACATGGCCGGCGGCCAGCGGACCCTCCTGGCCGTTGGACAGGATCAGCCGGGTGGTGGCCACGTTCAGCGACAGGCGCAGCAGCGTGGTCAGCAGCAGCAGGGTGGGAAAGCTGGTGAAGTCGAGCGGTCGCAGCAGGAAGATCGACACCATCAGCACCAGCACCGCGGCGGTGATCGACAGCGCCAGCCCCAGGTCGAGCACCAGCGTGGGCAGCGGCAGCACCAGCACCGACAGCAGCACGATCACGCCGAACGCCAGGCCCACGTCGGTGCCCGGCGTGAACGGGCGCAGCCGCCCCGCCAGCGTTCCCAACTGTCCGGTCAGCGCGGGGGTCATCGGCTAGGCGGCCTCGGAAGGCGTGAGACCGCCAGCCGCAGCACTCGCGGCATATCCGGCCACGCCCGCCGCCGGCGGCGGCACCACAACCCCGGCGGCGTTGTAGTCGCGCAACTTGTTGCGCAGCGCGCGGATGGAAATGCCCAGAATGGTTGCCGCGTGGGTGCGGTTGCCCAGCGTATGGCTCAGCGTCTCGATAATGAGGTCGCGTTCCACCTCCTCCATGCGCCGCCCGACCAGCCCGGCGATGCCGCCGGCGGGCGAACCGGCCGCGGGGCGGGGCGCGGCGCCGCCGGGTGCGAGCTCGATCGCGTCGGCATCGATCGCCTCGCCATGGGCCAGCAGCACGGCGCGGTGCAGCGTGTTCTCCAGCTCGCGCACGTTGCCGCGCCAGGGGCTCGCCACCAGGCGCTGCTGTGCGGCAGCGGTCAGCCGGCGCGGCGGCAGGCCGTTCACCGCGGCGAAGCGCCGGGCGAAATGCTCCGACAGGGCCACGATGTCCCCCGGCCTGTCGCGCAGCGGCGGCACGTGCAGGCTGATGACATTGAGGCGAAAATACAGGTCCTCGCGGAACCGGCCCGCGGCCACCTCGGCCAGCAGGTCGCGGTTGGTGGTGGCCAGGATGCGCACGTTCACCCGCACCGGCGCGGTGCCACCGATGCGGTCGATCTCGCGTTCCTGCACCGCCCGCAGCAGCTTGGCCTGTAGGCGGATATCCATCTCGCCGATCTCGTCAAGCAGCAGGGTGCCGCCATCGGCCGCCTCGAACTTGCCCACGCGGCGCGCGGCGGCGCCGCTGAAGGCGCCCTTCTCGTGGCCGAACAACTCGCTCTCCAGTAGGTTCTCCGGGATCGCCGCACAGTTCAGCGCCACGAAGGCGGCGCCGCTTCGGCGCGAGCGGCGGTGGATGTGGCGCGCCAGCACCTCCTTGCCGGTGCCGCTCTCGCCGGTGATCAGCACCGAGGCATCGGCGGTGGCCACCTGTTCGGCGCGGTTCATCGTTGCCTGCATCACCGGATCGCGCACCACCACGACGCGCTCGTCACCAGCCACCGCATCCAGGATCGCCGCGATCAGGTCGGCATCCGGCGGCAGCGGCAGGAATTCGCGCGCGCCGGCGCGGATGGCGGCCACGGCGGCATCGGGGTCGGCGTCCACGGCACAGGCCACCACCGGCACGGCAATCCGCTCGGCCGCCAGGGCACGCACCAGGGCGCCGATGTCATGGGACAACTCGCACAGCACCAGGTCCACCCGCGCCTCGCGCCGCAGCGTCGCCAGCGCGCCTTCGCGCGAGTCGGCCTGGTCGATGCGCACCCCGCGGGCCATCGCCAGGCGCGCCGCCTGGGCCAGTTCGCCCATGAAGGCGCCGATGATCATCATGCGCATGACGCATCACTCCGTGGTCGTGGCCGCGCGCTGCCGCGATGGTCTCAGCTGGCGCGGTCGGTCTTGACGATTTCGGTCATGGTGACGCCGAGGCGGTTGTCATCGACCATCACCACCTCGCCGCGCGCCACCAGGCGGTTGTTGACGTAGATGTCGATCGCCTCGCCGAGCTTGCGGTCCAGTTCCACCACCGCGCCACGGCCCAGCTTCAGAAGCTGGGCTACCTGCATCGTGGCCTTGCCGAGCACGGCGCTCACGGTCACCGGAATGTCGTACACAGCCTCCAGTTCGCGGGCACTGCGGGCGCCGCCATTGTCGATGTTGGCGGGCGCGGGCCCGGCGAGTTCGGCAAGGTCCATCTCTTCGGGCATCTCGCTCTCCTTGGTTGGTGTGGGTCAGGCGGCAACGGCAGCCGGCTCGACGGGAGCCGGCGTGGGCGTGAGGCCCAGGGGGGCCAGGATGTCGGCCACCTGGGCCCACAGCCTGCCGGCATCGCGAACCGCCATGCCGTGGCGCCAGGCGATCCGCACGTCGCCCGGGGCAAGTGCCGCGCGGGTCTCGACGAGGATGGCTTGCCGCTGTTCAGTCTCCAGCGCCGCCAGCACCTGTTCCACGTCGTCCGCCATGGCGGGGTTCACGCGGATCACGATGCGCGGTTCCTCGGCGAGGAGGCGGACGATATCGCGGGTGACCTGGGCCACCTCGGCGCCGCCATGGCGTGCGCACATCGCGGGGAAGGCGGCCGCGAGCACGGCGACGACGAGTTGGCTGAGCTGCGAGCCGGTTTCCTCGACCACGTCGCGCAGGCGGGCGTCGGCGTCGCGCAGTTGCCCGGCCAGGCTGTCCAGCAGGGCCAGGCGCTGGGCGTCGCGCGCGGCCGCAGCCTCCGCCAGGCCCTCGGCGCGTCCCGCGGCACGGGCCTGCGCGCAGGCTGACGCCAGCATCTCGGCGGTGAGTGGTTCCGGCGCGGTCTCCGGCTCGGCGGCAAGCGCCTCGTCGAGGACGATCACGCCGGCGGCGGGCTCGTCGAAATCGGGCATGTAGAGCCCGAAATCGGCGGGAGGAGAGGCGGGAGGGCGGGAAGATGGCTGCATGGCCTAGTACACCAGCTCCTCGTCCTTGCCTTCGCCGATCTCGATCTGGCCCTGGGCGGCCATCTCCTTGGCCTGGGCGACGATGCTGGCCTGCGCCTCGTCCACCTCGCGCAGCTTCACCGGGCCGAGGCCCTCGATCTCCTCGCGCAGCATCTTGCCGGCGCGTTCGGACAGGTTGCTGAAGAACAGTTCGCGCAGCTTTTCCGACGCCCCTTTCAGCGCCAGCGGCAGCTTCTCCTTCTCGATGCCGCGCAGCAGCGTCTGCACCGCCATCGGGGTCAGGCGCTGGAGGTCGTCGAAGGTGAACATCAGCGACTTGATCCGTTCCGCCGCCTCGCGGTTGCGCTCCTCCAGGGCGGCGATGAAGCGCGCCTCGGCCTGGCGGTCGAGGTTATTGAAGATCTCGGCCATCATTTCGTGCGCGTCGCGGCGTGTGCTGCGCGCCAGGTTGGACATGAACTCGGCGCGCAGCGTGCGCTCCACCCCGTCCAGCACGTCCTTCTGCACGCTTTCCATGCGCAGCATGCGCATCACCACTTCCATGGCGAAGCTGTCGGGCAGCAGGGCCAGCACGCGGGCGGCGTGGTCGGCGCGCACCTTGGACAGCACCACGGCCACGGTCTGCGGGTATTCGTTCTTCAGATAGTTGGCGAGCACCGCCTCGTGCACGTTGCCCAGCTTGTCCCACATGGTGCGCCCGGCGGGGCCGCGGATCTCCTCCATGATCTGGGCCACGCGTTCGCGCGGCATGGTCTTGAGCAGCAGGCGTTCGGTATTCTCGAAGCTGCCGACCAGGCTGCCGGCGCCGCCGATCAACTCGGTGAACTCCACGCACAGCCGCTCGATCACGTCGGCGCGGACGGCGCCGAGCTGGGCCATGGCCGACGAGATCTCCTTGATCTCGTCCTCGTGCATCATGCTGAACAGGCGGGCGCACTGCTCCTCGCCCAGCGTCAGCATCAGCACCGCGGCCTTCTGTGCGCCGTTCAGCGCGCGGACGTCCTCGCCGCGGGCCATCAGCTGTTCCCTTCCTGCATCCAGCCGCGCACGATCGTCAGGCTTTCCTCAGGGTGCTTCTCGACCATCTCGGCCAGCCGGCGCAGCGAGGAGGCGCGCAACTGGCCGTCGACGTTGCTCATGTTCACCAGGTTGTCATCCTCGCCGGCGAAGGTCTCGCCGACACGCGACGGGCCTTCCAGCAGGCGGGTCACGTCGGCGGCCATGCCCAGCGATGCCGCGGTCACCATGCCGTCGGCGCCTACCGCCATCGCCCCGCCGGGCAGCGCCGCGGCCATGCCCGGCAGCAGCGCCTTGTCGCCCAGCGATGTCACGCGCATCACCATCGGGCGGAACACCAGCAGCAGGGCGAGCACGGCAATCAACGCCACCACCGCGGTCTGTGCCATGCGGGCGATGTCCGCCCCCTCGAAGCCGAGGCCGAGGAAGCCCTGCGGCTCCAGGCTGGCGGCATCGGCGTCGCGAGCGAAGCGCATCGTCACCACCTCCACCTGGTCGCCACGCTTTTCGTCGAAGCCGACGGCGCTGCGCACGAGGCGGGCGATGCGCTCGAGGTCCTCGGCGGCGCGTGGCTTCCAGGTGGTGGTGCCGTCGGCCGCCTTCTCCTCGATGCCGTCGACCAGCACGGCCACGCTCAGCCGGCGGATCTGCGGCTGTTCGCGCACGAGGGTGCGCACGGTCTTGCCGATCTCGAAGTTGGTGGTCTCCTCCTGGCGGGCTTCCTGGCTGCCCGACGTCTCGCGGCCGGCATCGGCGTTCGGCAGGTTGTTCTGCACCGACACGCCGGCGGCGGCCTCGGTGGTCTTGCTGTTGTCGGTCACCGACGAGGTGCTGCGCACCACCTGGCCGTCGGGGTCGAACTTCTCCTGGGTTTCCTGCACCCGCTCGAAGTCCATCTGCACCGAGGCCTCGGCGCGCACCCGGCCGGGGCCCAGGCTGCGTTCCAGCATTTCCTCGACCGCGCGCGACAGGCGCATCTCGGTGGTGCGGCGGATTTCCTCGGCGCCCATCGCCGCGGCGGCCGGGCCCATGGCTTCGCCGGCGCGGGCCAGCAGGGTGCCGCGACTGTCCACCACCGACACGTTGCGCGCCCGCAATCCCGGCACCGCGCCGGCCACCAGGTTGACGATCGCCTGGATCGCCTCGCGGTCCAGCCGCCCTGCCCCGGCGGTGGTGAGCATGACGGAGGCCTGGGCCTCCTGCTGCTGGCGCGCGAAGGGCTCGCGCCGCGGCAGCACCAGGTGCACGCGCGCCGCCTTGACGCCGCTGATGGTGCGGATGCTGCGCGCCAGCTCACCCTCCAGCGCACGGGATTCGGCCATTTTCTGCTGGGACTGGCTGGCGGTGATGCCGTCGCCACGGTCGAGCAGCTCGTAGCCGATCGAGCCGCCGGATGGCAGGCCATCGCGCGCCAGGGTGACCCGCAGCCGCGCCACCTGGTCGGCGGGGACCAGTATCTGGGTGCCGCCGGCGCCGACCTGGTGGGGGATCTTCTCGCGGTCGAGCACCTCGACGATCTGCCCTGCCTCACGCGCGTCGAGCTCGGCATACAGCAGCGCCATGCGGTCGGTGCCGCCGCGCGTCGCCAGCACGCCGAGCAGGGCCAGAAGCCCCACGGACACCACGCCCATCGCGATCAGGCGGGCGGCGCCGAGGGCGCGAAATCCTTCCAGCAGCGCGTTCACGGCTGCGCCGACGGAGGTACCGGCGCCGAGGGTGCCGATGCCGGGTGGGCGGGACAAATGGAAACCGGGCGGAACATGCGTGACGGAACTCCTGCACGGCCGGCGTTCTGCCGACGATGCAAGGTGGACCGGTAGGGCTTAGCAGGGGGTTAACGGCCCGGCAGGAATTGCCGGGGGGCAGCAGATCAGGCGGTGGCCGTTGCTACACCGTGAACTGCTCGGCGATGATGCGCTCGGACAGGCCCTGGTCGGGGTCGAACAGCACCTGGGCGGCGAGATCGCGGTCCTCGCGCACATGCACGCTCAGCACGTCGCGCACTTCGGTGAAGTCGGCGACGGCGGCCACCGGGCGCTTGTCGCTCTCCAGCACCTCGAACAGCACCTCGGCGGTGCTCGGCAGCAGCGCGCCCCGCCAGCGCCGCGGGCGGAAGGCGCTGATCGGCGTCAGCGGCAGCAGGTTGGCCGACAGCGGCACGATGGGCCCGTGCGCGGACAGGTTGTAGGCAGTGGAGCCGGCGGGGGTGGATACCAGCACCCCGTCGCAGGCCAGCTCGGCCAGGCGGACCCGGCCGTCCACCGTGATGCGGATCTTCGCCGCCTGGCGCAGCTCGCGCAGCAGCGCCACCTCGTTGAGCGCCACCGCCTCCACCGTCTCGCCGCGGGCAGTGATGGCGCGCATGCGCAGCGGATGCAGCTCGGCAAGCTGGGCGCGGGCGAGGCGGCCGGGCAGGTCCTCCTCGTCGAAGCGGTTCATCAGGAAGCCGACCGAGCCGCAATTCATGCCGTACACCGGCACGTTGCTGCCGAGGAAGCGGTGCAGCGTCTCCAGCATGAAGCCGTCGCCGCCGAGGCTCACCGCCACATCGGCCGTCTCTGGCGCGCAATCGCCATAACGCGCCACCAGCCGGGCCCGGCTGTCGCGCGCGATCACGGTGTCGGAGGCCAGGAAGGCAATGCGGCCGGGGCGGACCGTGCGCGGCATCGCCGGCTCGGCGGTGGTGGCGGGTCCAGTGAGCGGGACGAGGGTCAAGCGCGCGACCGCGGCTTCGTCGGAATGGCGTCCACGGGCATCGCTGCCTCCTGCTGGCCGGTGCGGCGTCGCCCGGCATGGGCCACCCTAACGAAACGAGCCTAGCGTGGCCAGTCGATGCGCGGTTCGTCCCGATCCTCATCGTTAGGACGCCTGCCGAAACGCCCGGGCACCCGCGGCGCACGCGGCGGAGGGGCGGCGTCGGGCGGCATGTCGTCGTATGGCGGCCCACCATCGGGCGGCAGCGGTGGCGCGCCCGGGCCCAGCCGCGGCTCCGCCCGGCCGCGCGGCCCGAGTTGCGGAGCGGCGCGCGGCCCGGGGGCGGCGCGCTGCATGTCGCTCTGCGCCTTGTCGCGCATGTAGGCGAGCATGCGGTCGGCTACCGGGTCGCCGAAGCCGGCGCCGCGTGGGCCTGGTTCACGCGGGCCGGGCTCGTGCGTGGCGGGCGGGATCGGCGGGCGGGCGCGGGGGGCGAGGTCGTGAGGCTCCAATCCGCGCTCGGGCAGGCGCAAGGTGAGGACACGGATTTCCTCGTGGATTTCCTCCAGCCGCGCTTCCAGCATCGCCAGCCGCCCGCGCAGGCCATAGGTGTGGAACGGCATCAGGAGGAACAGTGCCAAGTACAGGGCCACGGGCAGGAGCGCTGCCACCGCGGCCCACCAGGGCAGCCACTCCGGGAGCGTGAAGCTCTGCATATCCATGCCGCATCATGCCACCCCTGGATTTTGCCGCAATCCCATGCGATCAGGCGCGGGTCGCATGGGGTTCCCCCGTGCGCGGCACGAGGTTGCCCCATGAAGCTGCTCATCCCCGGCCCCGTCACCACCCGCCCCGAAGTCCGCGCCGCCATGGCCGAGGACATCGCCCCCTGGGACAACGATTTCCGCCCGGTGCTGGTGGAGGTGCGCGAGCGCTTGCTGCCGATCGCCGGCGGCGCGCCGGACACGCACAGTGTGCTGGTGCTGCAGGGTTGCGGCCATTTCATCACCGAGGCGGCGCTGCGCAGCTTCCTGGCGCCCATCGGCCACCCAAATGCCGGGCGCATCCTGATCCCCGCCATCGGCGCCTATGCCGAGCGCATGGCCCGGCTGGCGCGCGAGGCCGGGCGCGACGTGGTGACGCTCGCCCTGCCCGACCAGGTGCCGGCCGATCCGCAGGCGGTGGCCGACGCGCTGGCCGCCGACCCCGCCATCACCCATGTCGGCGCCGTGTACAGCGAGACCGGCACCGGGGTGATCCACGACGTGGCCGCCATTGGCGCCGTGGTGCGTGCGGCCGGGCGGCGGATGATCGTGGATGCCGTCTCGGCCTTCGGCGCCCTGCCGCTGGATGTCTCGGCCCAGCCGGAGATCGACGCTGTGGTGTTCACCTCCAACAAATGCTTCGAGGGCCTGCCCGGCCTCGGCTTCGCGGTGTGCCGCCTGGCCGGGCTGGAAGCCAACAAGGGCAATGCGGGTAGCTGGAGCTTCGACCTGCAGTCGATCTGGGAAATGGGCCTGCGCTCGCCCGGCAGCTTCCGCTTCACGCCGCCGGTGCAGGTGCTCGCCGCCTTCCACAAGGCGCTGGACATCTATCACGCGGAAGGCGGCCAGCCGGCCCGCCTGGCGCGCTACCGGGCCAATGTCGCGGCGCTGTACGACGGCGTGGTCGCGCTGGGGCTGGAGCCGTACGTGGCGCGGCACATCCAGGGGCCGGTGGTGATGAACGTGCACGCGCCGGCCGACCCGGCGTGGAACCTGCAAACCTTCGTGGACGGGTTGAAGCGCCGCGGCTTCCTGATCAGCAACTTCTACAACACGCCGACGCCGAGCTTCCGCGTCGGCTGCATCGGCGCCATTACGCCGGACGAGATGCGGGACTTCGTGAGGGCGATCGACGCGGTGCTGGGCGAGATGCAGGTGCGCCGCCGTGCGCGGCAGCCCAGCGCCGCCTGAACGCATACGCGGGCGATCTTTGGCAACGTGTCGTTGTTCGCCTAATCTGCGCGGATGAGCACCGACCTCGAGATCGCCCGCGCCGCCACGCTTCGCCCCATCGCCGAGATCGCCGGCCGGGCCGGCATTCCGCCCGATGCCCTGGTGCCCTACGGCAAGACCAAGGCCAAGGTGGAATGGGATTTCATCCGCTCGGTCCAGGATCGACCCGATGGCGCGCTGGTGCTGGTCACCGGCATCAGCCCCACCCCGGCGGGCGAGGGCAAGACCACCACCACCGTCGGCCTGGGCGACGCGCTGAACCTGATCGGCACCAAGGCGATGATCGCCCTGCGCGAGCCCAGCCTGGGGCCGTGCTTCGGGGTGAAGGGCGGGGCCACCGGGGGCGGCTATTCGCAGGTGCTGCCGATGGAGGACATCAACCTTCATTTCACCGGCGACTTCCACGCCATCACCGCGGCCAACAACCTGCTCGCCGCCATGCTCGACAACCACATCTACTGGGGCAACGAGCTGGGGCTGGACGCACGGCGCATCTATTGGCGTCGCGCGCTGGACATGAACGACCGCGCCCTGCGCAGCATCACCGGCAGCCTCGGCGGGGTGGCCAACGGCTTCCCGCGCGAGGACGGGTTCGACATCACCGTGGCCTCCGAGGTGATGGCGGTGCTGTGCCTGGCGCGCGACCTCGATGACCTGCGCGCCCGCCTCGGCCGTATGGTGGTGGGCGCGCGGCGCGACGGCAACTTCGTGACCGCCGCCGACCTCAAGGCCGACGGCGCCATGGCGGTGCTGCTGCGCGACGCGCTGATGCCCAACCTGGTGCAGACGATCGAAGGCACGCCGGCGCTGATCCATGGCGGGCCGTTCGCCAACATCGCCCATGGCTGCAACTCGGTGATCGCCACTAAGCTGGCGCTGAAGCTGTCCGATGTGGTGGTGACCGAGGCCGGCTTCGGCGCCGACCTGGGCGGCGAGAAGTTCCTCGATATCAAGTGCCGCTCCGCCGGCCTCGCCCCGTCCTGCGCCGTGGTGGTGGCGACGGTGCGCGCGTTGAAGATGCATGGCGGCGTGGCGCGCAAGGATTTGGGCGGGGAGGACGTGGCCGCGGTGTCGCGCGGCGTGGTCAATCTCGCCCGCCATGTCGAGAACCTGAAGAAGTTCGGCCTGCCGGTGGTGGTCGCCCTGAACCGCTTCACCTCGGACACGGATGCCGAGGTGGCCGCGGTGCGCGAGGCGATGGCCGCGCTGGGCACCGAGACGCACCTGTGCACCCATTGGGGCGACGGGGCGAAGGGGGCGGAAAGCCTCGCCCGCGCGGTTAAGGCGCTGATCGACGGCAAGACCGCCAGATACCGCCCGCTCTACGCCGACGGCCTGCGCCTGGCCGACAAGATCGCCACCATCGCCCAAGAGATCTACCGCGCCGCCGGCGTGGCGCTGGCCCCGGGCGTGGCGCGCAAGCTGGAAAGCTACGAGAAGGCGGGCTTCGGCCACGTGCCGGTGTGCATCGCCAAGACCCAGTACAGCTTCAGCGGCGACCCCACCCTGCTGGGCGCGCCCACCGGCCATACGCTGCCGGTGCGAGACGTCCGGCTGTCGGCCGGCGCCGGCTTCGTGGTGGCGGTGTGCGGCGAGGTCATGACCATGCCCGGCCTGCCCCGCGTGCCGGCGGCGAACACCATCACGCTGAATGATCTGGGTGGAATCGAAGGGCTGTTCTGAACATGTTATGAGTCTTCCATGGCTTTCAGAGCGGCAGTCTTTGATAAGTAATTGTCCTTTTTGAAAAAAAACGAAAAGATTTTACCAGTTTAACAAGTGCTTAGCGTAGTCCCATGCAAAGTGGATAAAAGTCTTTTTGCTTATTTTTCTTCAGAAAAAGAAGACTCTGCCTTGCCTGGAACCCCAGCGTCCCCGTGCCGGTCGCCGGTTCGCGGCTGGCGGGTCAGCCTTCGTCCTCCGGCGCCGCGGCCCGCGTGCGGATGGTGGCGAAACCCGCCTTGGCGACCATCCCTTTCGCCGGCGACCCTGGTGCCGGATGGCCAGGCCAGGCAACGGTGGGCGGGCCTTGCATGTTCGTGTTGCGGAACGCCGACCCACCCATTAGGTTCGGTGTCAGCAAAGCGGCCAGTTCCGGCATTTCCGGTTCCGCCACGCGTTCTTCGCCGGCTTGTCCGGCCCATTCAAGAAACTGCCCCAGGGAGTTGAATCACGCCATGCGACGCATGAAGACGAGTGCCCGCCTTGCCAGCATAGCCGCCGCCTGCGCCGTCTCGGCGCTGGCCGCCCTGCCCGTGCAGGCCCAGCAGACCCGGCTCACCTATTTCACCGGCCCCACCGGCGGCTCGTGGATTCCGATCGGCGGCGCCTTCAAGTCTCTCTGGGAGAAGGCGATTCCCGGCCTGTCGATCGAGAACCGACCCGGCGCGGGCCTGATCAACATGAAGGCGATCGAGGAGGACAAGGCCCAGATCGGCATGGGCAACATGATCTCCACCGTCGACGCGCTGAAGGGCGTCGGCCAGGGCATCACCAAGCCGTACACGAATGTCTGCCACCTCGCCAACATCTACCCGCAGGTGCAGCAGATCACGGTGCGCGCCGACCAGGGCATCAATTCCATCGCCGACCTGAAGGGCAAGAGCGTCGGCACCCTGCCGCGCGGCAACACCACCGAAGTGGTGGCCAACTGGATCATGGAGGCGGCTGGCGTGTCGTACAAGGACACCGCCAAAATGAACTTCGTGAGCATCGCCGACCAGGCCAACATGTTCAAGGACGGCCAGATCTCGGCCTCGCTGATCATCAGCACCATGCCGACCGGCGGCATCATGGACATGGCCAACAGCCGGCCGATCAAGATGCTCGATGTCACCGACGACATCTTTGCCAAGCTGGTCGCCAAGAACTCGGGCTTCAGCCGCATCACCATCCCCAAATCCACCTACCCGGGCATGGACCGCGACAACCTCACGGTGCAGTTCCCGGCGCATGTGATCGTCAGCTGCAAGCTGCCCGACGACCTGGTGTACCAGATGGCCAAGGCGATGACCGAGGCGCTGCCCGACCTCGCCTCGGTGAACGCGGTGTTCAAGGGCGCCACGGTGGCCGACTTCGGCGCGAAGGTGGCCGTGAAGGTGCATCCTGGCGCCGCGCGCTACTTCAAGGAACGCGGCGTCCAGTAGCCAGCCGGGCCTGAGCCCGGGCCGGATGCGGCATCGCGCCGTGACCGGCCCTGGTTGCCGGGCGAGCGTCTGGGCGGCGCTCCGCTTGCCTGGCCATCGTTTCTTCTGCTCATCATCCCCATGCTCGGCAATTCGCCGGCCGGTTCGCCAGGCTGGCAGGTAGGCTCCCATGATCCAGCTGCGTTCGGTCCAGGCTCTCGTGGCGGTGCTTGTCACGATACAGCTGGTTTATCTTGCCCTGGGCGCCGCACCGTTCGGGGCGCTGCCGTTTGCCGAGACGTGGCTGTACTTCCTGCCCGAGGCGTCGGCGATGTCGCGCTTCGTCCAGTCGGTGCCGGTCTTTGCCTTCTGCGGCTTCGCCCTGGTGGGCATGCGGCTAGAGGCCGGGCGCATGCCGGTGGCCACCATGCTGCTGGCGCTCGCCTTCACCATCTATCACCTGTACGTGGCCTTCGTGGGCGTGCCCGAACCGCAAATCTTCCGCGGCACCCACCTGATGGCGATGCTGGTGCTCGCGTTCCTGGTCTATCCCGGGTTCCGTCCGGGGCGCGGCGGCACCGCGGGCGTGGTGGACTGGATGTTCATCGCCGGGAGCATCGCCTCGATCGGCTACGTTTTCGTCGAATACGAGTATTTCATCACCCGATTCGCCACGGTGGACGACCTGCGACCCGCCGACTGGGTGTTCGGCATCATGCTGATCGTCTGCGTGCTGGAATCGACGCGCCGGGTGCTGGGGGCGGCGATGTCGATCACCGCGCTGGTGTTCATCGGCTACGCGCTCGCCTTCACCTCGCTGTCGTCGCAGATGCTGCTCGACCAGATCTACATGACGACCGACGGCATATTCGGCATCCCGATCAGCGTCAGTGCCACCTACGTGGCCCTGTTCATCATCTTCGGCGCCTTCGTGGAGCGCACCGGCACCGGCAAGCTGTTCATGGACTTCGCCCTGGCATTGGCCGGGGCCAAGCCGGGCGGGCCGGCCAAGGTGGCGATCATCACCTCGGGCCTGTTCGGCACCATCTCGGGCAGCGCCGTGTCGAATGTGATGACCACCGGCGTGTTCACCATCCCGATGATGAAGCGCATCGGCTACCGGCCCGCCTTCGCCGGGGCGGTCGAGGCGGTGGCCTCCACCGGCGGGCAGATCATGCCGCCGATCATGGGGGCGGCGGCCTTCGTGATGGCCGAGTACCTCGGCGTCGGCTACCTGACCGTGGCCGCCATGTGCATCCTGCCGGCCGCGCTCTACTACATCGCCGTCTATGCCGCGGTGCATTTCGAGGCACGGCGCACCGGCATGCGCGGCATGCCGCGGGCCGACCTGCCGCAGGCCTGGACCGTGCTGAAGGAGCGCGGGCACCAGTTCATCCCGCTGGTGATCATCACCGCGGTACTGTTCCTCGGCTACTCCGCCCCCTTCGCCGCTCTGTGCGGGATATTCTCCGTATTCCCCGTGGCCGCCATGCGCAGCACTACGCGCGACATGGTGCGCCCGCAGGTGATGCTGGAGGCGCTGGTGGCCGCGGCGCGGGACTGCCTGACCATCGCAACGGCCTGCGCCACCGCCGGCATCGTCATCGGCGTGGTGCTGCTCTCGGGCCTGGCCATCGAGTTCACCGGGGTGATCGTGACGCTGTCGCAGGACACGCTGGTGCTGGCGCTGTTGCTGACGGCGGTGGCCGGCATCATCCTGGGGATGGGGCTGCCGACCACGCCGGCCTACATCATCCAGGTGGCGTTGCTGGTGCCGGCGCTGGTGAAGCTCGGCGTGTCGATCGAGGCGGCGCATGTGTTCGTGTTCTACTATTCGTGCCTGTCGGTGATCACGCCGCCGGTGGCGCTGGCGGTGTTCGCCGCCAAGGGCATTTCGGGCGGCAGCCTTTGGGACACCAGCCTGGCCGCCGTGAAGCTGGCCGCGACCGGCTATATCGTGCCGTTCCTGTGCGTGTTCTCGCCGGCGCTGATGCTGATGGCGCCGTGGGAGGAGTCGGTGCTGGCGGCGATCTCGGCCACCATCGGCGTCATCTGCCTGGCCGGTGGCCTGCACGGCTACCTGCTGCGCGAGGCCACCATGGTCGAGCGCGTGCTGCTGGTGGCCGCGGCCCTGGTGCTGATCAATCCGGGGCTGGTAACCGACCTCATCGGCGTGACGCTGCTGGGGCTGGTCGTGGTGCCGCAGCTGTTGCGCGGATCGCGCGAGGTGGCCGCCATTGCCGCGCCTGCTTCGGCCGCGCCTGCTTCGATCGCCGCGGCCGTGGCGCCAACCCCTATCGCCTTGGCCGCCAATTCCGGACCCGAGTAGCCTGGCCTGGACCCCGCCACTTGAACCCGCCGCCTGAACCCGCCACCGACCATCCGGAGAACCCCATGATGCGCCGCCTGTTCCGCTACGCCCGCCCGTTGGCGCTGGCCGGCCTGATCGCCGCCGCCGCGGCCCCTGCCCCCGCATCGGCGCAATCCACCCTGCGCATCGTTCTGGTCAACGACCTCGCCAGCCTCGACCCGGTGGTCTCCACCGCCGCCTTCGTGCGCAACCACGGCTTCATGAACTACGACCAGCTGTTCGCGCTGGACAGCAAGGGCGAGGCGAAGCCGCAGATGGTCGGCGACTGGTCGGTGTCATCCGACGGGATGAGCTATTCGTTCACCCTGCGCGACGGGCTGGCGTTCCACGACGGCACCCCGGTGCGCGCCGCCGATGCGGTGGCCTCGGTGAAGCGCTGGGCGCAACGCGACGTGGTGGGCAAGGCACTGGCCGCCGCCACCGCCAGCATGGAGGCGACCGGCGACAAGACCTTCACCATCAAGCTCAGCCGCCCCTTCGCCCTGGTCACCGAGGCGCTGGCCCGGCCGACCGCGAGCGCGTTGTTCGTGATGCCCGAGCGCATCGCCAGCACGCCGGCCAACACCGCCTTCACCGACCCCACCGGCTCCGGCCCGTTCATCTTCCAGAAGGACCAGTGGCGCGCCGGCGACCGCGCCATCTACCTGCGCAACCCCGCCTACAAGCCGCGCCCCGAACCCGCCGACGGGCTGGCGGGCGGCAAGGTGGCCAAGCTGGACCGCATCGAATGGCGCTCCATGCCCGACGCCGCCACCGCGGCGGCCGCGCTGCAGGCCGGCGAGATCGACCTGATCGAGCAGCCCAGCCCCGACCTGCTGCCGGTGCTGGAGCGTCATGCCAACATCCGCACCCTGGCGCTGAACCCGGTCGGCTCGATGGTGTGGCTGCGCCTGAACCACACCCAGCCGCCGTTCGACAACCCCAAGGCCCGCCAGGCGCTGCTCTACCTGGTGAACCAGAAGGAGAACCTCGACGCCGCCGGCATCCGCCCCAGCGAGCAGGTGCCATATTGCCCGGCCTACTTCCTGTGCGGCTCGCCGCTGGAGAGTGCCGCCGGCGCCCAGGGCCTGCGCACCGCCGACGTGGCCAAGGCCCAGGCGCTGCTGAAGGAAGCCGGCTATGACGGCCGCAAGGTGGTGTTCCTCGACGCCGCCGACAGCCCGATCAACCACGCCGTCACGCTGACCATGGCGGAGGCCTTCCGCAAGGCCGGCCTGAACATGGACGTGGCGACCATGGACTGGGCCACGCTGACCCAGCGCCGCAACAAGAAGGACCCGGTGGACCAGGGCGGCTGGAACATCTTCGTCACCGTCGCCAACGTGCTGGACGGCGGCAGCCCACTGACCAACCTGTACCTCGCCAGCCCCTGCCAGGGCGGCCTGGCCGGCTGGCCGTGCGACCAGAAGCTGGAAGACCTGCGCCGGTCGTGGTGGGAGGAAGGCGACCCAGCGAAGCGCCGCGGCCTGCTCGATGCCGTGCATACCCGCGCCTACGACGTGCTGCCCTACATCAACGCGGGCCAGTTCCGCACCCTGGCCGCCTATCGCAGCAACGTGGTGGGCCTGCGCCAGACCATCATTCCGGTGTTCTGGGGCGTGGAGAAGAAGTAGGCCGCGCCATGCTGATACGCCGCGCCGCCTCGGCCGATGCCGACGCGATCGCGGCGATCAGCACCGCCGCCCGCCACGCGGCCATGCCGGCGATTCGCTGGCCGCACACGGCCGAGGAGGACCGCGCCTGGGTCGCCGACATCCTGCTGCCGGGCGAGGAGGTGTGGGTGGCCGAGGAGGACGGGAACGTGCTCGGCTTCCTCGCCCTGCACGACAATTGGCTGAACCATCTCTACCTGCGCCCGGGCCACTGGCGCCAGGGCATCGGCACGGCGCTGATTGCCCACGCCAAGGCACGGCGCCCCACCGGGCTGCAACTCTGGTGCTTCCAGGTGAACACCCGCGCCCGCGCCTTCTACGAGCATCACGACTTCACCATCAGCCGCGGCGCCGGCAATGCCGAACGCGAGCCCGACGTGCTGTATATCTGGCCCGGCCAGGGCGAATACGGCCCGGCGATCAGCGCCGCCTATGCCGCGATGGACGGGTTCATGGCCGCCTTCAACGCCGAGGATGCCGAAGCGCTGCGCACGCGCTGGTTCCACTTCCCGCATGTGCGCTTCCACAGCAACACCGTCACCGTGATGGCCACGCCGGCCGATTTCCGCAGCGCCGTGTGGGGCCGCCAGGGCCAGTCCGAAGGCTGGGCGCGCACCGCGTGGGACTATGTGGAGGTGGTGGATGCCGGCGCGGAGAAGGTGCATTTCCGGGTGCAGTTCACCCGCTACCGCGCCGACGGTTCGGCAATCGGTAGCTACCGCTCGCTGTATATCGTCACGCTGAAGGACGGGCGCTGGGCGATCCAGGGAAGGTCGAGCTGGGCCGCCTGACGGGCCGCGCCAAGCCTCATACCAACCGCCGTTGATGATGACCGATCCAAGAAAGGCAAGGCCAGGGCTCTGCCCTGGACCCGCCAAAGGCCGAGGGCCTTTGGAAACCCATCTATTTCAATGATATGAGGTCCAGGGGCTCGGCCCCTGGCGGGGTGCGGGGCAGCGCCCCGTGCTTGCTTTGGAGCGGTCATTCATTTCGGCGGTTGGTATCAGAGGCGACGACCCATCGAGAGCGTGGCGATCCGCAATCGCCTGCACCAGGCCCCCGACCCGGCGGCAGCGGCTGCCCTTCGCGTCGTCATGGCCGCTGGCCATGCCGCCGGCGCCCGGCTTGACCGGCAGGCTGCGGCGCGGCTTCGGGGCCTGCCGCGCGGGTAACGAGTTGCAGGACCGCGGCGCGGGTGGGCACGTCGAGGCGCCGATAGTTGCGCAACAGCGCCTCCTCGTCGGGCGCAAGCAGGCCCAGGTCGCCCTGCGCCTCCTGCAGCATATGCGGCGGAATGAGGTCGCCGGGTTCGAGGCCGAGGATGAACGCCTCGTCCACGTCCAGCACCACCGCCAGCCGGCGCAGCGCGTTGCCGCGCGGCAGTTGGCCCGAACAGTCGAGGATGGCGGAGACCGTGTTCGGCGGCAGCCCGGCCTGGCGGTCGGCCTCGTCGGCGGAGAGGCCCAGCCGCTCCAGCCGGCCGTCGATGCGCGCGGCGATGTCGCGGTTCGCGTTCACGTCAGGCGCTGCGCCGGGACATTCCCCAGGTGTTCCGATCGCGACATCCTGTCAGCCGGGGTTGCTTGAAATCGGCCTACTCCTGGGCGACGGGTGAGGCAACCTTGCCCACGCGCTTGCGGCGGATGGCGCGCCAGCAGACCGCGACCACGATGATTGCCGTCACCGCATGCAGACCCATGGCGAGTGGGCTGTCCAGCAGCGCGACCAGGTGGCCGCGGGAGATGAGCAGGGCACGCCGCAGGTTGTCCTCCAGCAGGGTCGACAGCACGAAGCCGATCAAGATGGTGGGTGCGGGAATGCGCAGGCGGCGAAGCGCCACGCCCATGATGCCGAACAGGAACATGGTGAAGACGGCGAACATGCTGTTGGACAGGGCATAGGCACCGACGATGCAGAGCACCAGGATCGGCGGATAGAGCAGGTCGCGCGGCACCGAGGCAATCGGTGTCATCCAGCGCTTCAGCAGGTAGCCGAAGAGCAGGATGAAGAATCCGGAGAAGAACAGCGCGATGTAGAGGGCGTGGATGAACGGCAGGTCGTTGGCGAACAGCAGCGGCCCCGGCGCCAGGCCGTGGAAATAGAAGGCGCCGAGCAGGATCGCGGTCACCACGTCGCCGGGCACGCCGAGCGCGAGCAACGGGATCAGGGTGGCCGCCTTGGTACCGGAATTGGCGCTCTCCGCCGCCGCGACGCCGGATAGGGCACCCTTGCCGAACTCGTCGCGGTCGGGAGCGCTGCGCTTGGCCTCGGCGTAGGAGACGAAGGTGGAGGCGGTGGCACCGATGCCGGGAATGGCGCCCATGGTGATGCCGATGACGCTGCCCTTGAGGATGGTGGGCAGGGTCATGCGGAAATCGGCGCGGGAGAAGCGGGTGCGGTCGACCGCCTGGGCCTTCAGTTCCTTGGTGCGGCTCATGTAGTGCTCGATGATGTCGGGCAGGGCGAACAGCCCGATGAGCACGGGCAGGAAGGGGACGCCGTCGGTCAGTTCCTGGCTGCCGAAAGTGAAGCGCGGCGTGGCGTTGACCAGGTCGAGGCCAACGGTGCCGAGCAGCAGGCCGAGCAGGCCGCCGGCGATGGCTCGGGGCAGGCTGTCCTGGGACAGGGCGGCGATGACGGTCAGCGACAGGAGGATGAGGGCGAAGAACTCCTTCGGCCCGAAGCGCTGGCCGAACTGCGCGAGCCAGCTTGCCACCAGGACCAGGGCCACGACGGACAGCAGATCGCCGATGAAGGAGGCCCAGAGCGCGGCTTCGATGGCGCGCCCGGCTTGGCCCTTGCGGGCGAGCGGGTAGCCATCGAGCACGGTGCAGGCGGCGGCGGGCGTGCCCGGCACGTTCATCAGGATGGCCGAGATCGAGCCGCCGAAGAGCGAGCCCTTGCCAATCCCGACCAGGATGAGAATGCCGACGAGCGGGTCGAGAAAAAGCGTGAAGGGCAGAAGAACGCCGACCGCCATGGTGGAGGTGAGGCCGGGGATGGCGCCGATGACCATGCCGGCGAGCACGGCCAGCGGCAGCAGCAGGAGAAGCTGGGGCTGGGCCAGATGCTGAATAACGAGTGCGACGTGATCCACGGCCTAGCCCCACAGGCTGCCGCTGGGCAATGGAATGCCCGCGAGCAGTATAAAGATTGAATAGACGATACCAACGAAAAGTACAGCCGTGACGACGCTCGGCAGCAGGCGCTGGCCGGAGGCGCCCGATGTGATGGCGACCATCATGATGATGCAGGCCGGGAGCATGCCGATATACGGCGTGACGAGGAGCGCCCCGAGGATGATCGCGGCGACGAGCAGCAATCGTCCGATGCCATCCGGGCGCTGCCAGCGCAGGCGCTGGCCACCAACCCAGATGCCGATCATCTCGATCGTGCCGAAGAAGATCATTCCCCAGCCGATGAGCAACGGCAAGGTGCGTGGGCCGGGCATGTTGGCGGGTACCCGCGACGGCTGCGTCACGAACTCCGGAACGAGGAACGTTACCAGCAGGATACCCAGGACGGTTACGGCGATGCCGCCAGCGGCCGCGGTCAGGCGCTCACCGAGCATTCGTCAGCCTCTCAATTGATGCGATTTGCGTGCGTGCGCGCCCGGCGGCAGCCGCGCGCCCAGCCGAATTGGCTGCCCGCGCGCGCCGGGCAGCAAGCGGACCGGGTTGCGCGCGGGCCGACTCGGCCTGAGTCGAGCGGATTGATAAGTTTACTTCTTCTTCTGGATCATGCCGAGGCGATCGAGGACCGTGTAGAAGGCCTTCTGGCTCTCGGCGATCTGCCGGGTGAATTCCTCGGTTCCCTGGTAATTGGGATAGAGGCCGAGGTTCAGCAGGCGCTTGACCACTTCCTCGTCCTTCATCGCCTTTTCCAAGGCGGCCGCCATACCCTCCACGGCTTCCTTCGGTGCGGCCTTCTGGGTTGAAAGGCCGAACCAGCTCATCTGCGGCACCTGGATACCTTGTTCCGACAGCGGACGGAGTTGGGTGTAGCCGGGCCAGGGCTTATCGTTGATGTAGCCGATGCCCTTGACCGCGCCCGTGGGAAGCTGCGGCAGCACGTTGGAGTCGACATCGACATCGACATGCCCTGCCATGATGGCATTCAGTGCCGCGGAGCTGCCGCGATAGGGAACATGGGTCATCTCGATGCCGACTGCCGCCGCAAAGGCCTCGGCATAGATGTGCGTGATGCCGCCCACACCGGTCGAGGCATAGGTCAATGGGTTCGCCTTGGCGTAGGCGACGAACTCCTTGAGGTTATTGACCGGCATGTCGGGGCGCACGACGACCGCGACCCAGGAACTGGTCAGATTGGCGACCGGCTGCACGTCCTTCTCGTAGTCGTAGGGCATGTCACGCGTGTAGAGATTGGCCAGCGTCGAGGTGGGGTTAAGCGAGAAGGTATAGCCGTCGGGCTTGGCCTGCATCGCGCGGGCGACGCCGATCAGGCCAGCACCGCCGGCCACGTTCTCGATCGTGACGGAAACGCCGAGCACCTTCTCCAGCGCCGGAATGATCGAGCGCATCGTGTTGTCCGTGCTGCCGCCGGGTGCGAACGGCACGATCACCCGAATGCCCTTTTCCGGCCAGGCTGCCGCAGCCGGCGTTGCCATGATGACGGCGGCCGCCACGCACAAGAGCGCAACCGTTCCGAATAGCTTTCGCATGCATTCCTCCAGAGACTTGAATTCAGGCGTAGATTTCTTCCATCGCCCTGGTGTGAGGTCGGGGAAAGAACCGCTCCCCCAACCGGACGTGCGGGTGACGCAACCCAATCACTGCACCGATATGTTATGGTGCCAAATGAACAACGCAACCGTTAGAACTGTGAAGCGACAGTGCCGAATAGGCAAGCACTCTTGGCATAGCATTGTTCAGGCACGCGCGCTCGGCACGACCGCTCGACTACAACTCACTCCCATTATGCCGGCCTTTGCCTTTGGCCATTTCCGCCCCTTCCTTGCCCAAGATTTCTCCGATGGCCGGACAAGCTGGCCAATACGACGCGGAGTGTAGCCATCGCCAGGGACATCCGGCAACTGCGCAGTCGCAGGTAATACCAACCGCCGTCAAGAACGATCCTTCGTTAGGCAAGGCCAGGGTTTCGCCCTGGACCCACCAGGTCCCGAGCGCGCCTCCGCGCGACGGGCCAAGCCCCTGGACCTTAACTATATGATAA
>Ga0209491_10004101_pt1 | contig 22959 bp, 10 predicted proteins | sample BON02_FD_187213 | JGI IMG/M metagenome (GOLD analysis project Ga0209491, IMG submission 187213) | Freshwater microbial communities from Lake Bonney liftoff mats and glacier meltwater in Antarctica - BON-02 (SPAdes) (version 2) | ecosystem: Environmental > Aquatic > Freshwater > Ice > Glacier... | reverse complement strand
GGCGGGGGGTCTGACGGCGGCGGCGACGGGAGCTCGTCCTCCTCGTGGGGCACGGCGGCGGCGGCGGCGGCGGCCGAGCTGACGGCGGTGCGGCGGGCGGTCGTTGTGGTGGTGGTGACGACGTCCACGCCAGTCGCGGTCGTGGTCGCGGCGCGCCGCGAGGCCAGCAGCGGGGCCATCATCAGCGGGGGGGCGATCCTCGCGCCTCCTCCTCGCCGGCGCGCGAGCGTTGTCGCCGCCGCCGGCAACCGCGGCGGCGCCTTGGTCGTCGCCGCAGACGCTGCTGCGGGCCCGGTCGCCGGGGCGCCCGGCGGCTCGCGGGCGCGCGCGTGCATCGCGATCAGGCGCTGCCGCAAGTACCGCCAGGTCGCTGCTGCTGCCCCTCCTGGGGCGTGGCGCATGTGTCGGTCGTGGTGTCTCTCTGATACGCGGCCTGAATCTATGCAAACTGGGGTGGTGGTGGTGGTGGTTGTACAAGCGATGGCCTATCTACTGACCCTGCGAAGGGCAAAAGGGGGGGCCCGCGGTGTTTTGAGACGAAGGAAGGCGACCGCCGGGCGAACACGCGCGACGGCGAGACGAGAGACGAGAGACGGCGTTTTGAAATCCGCGCTACGACCCTCGGTCGAGACAGAAGAGAGATTCATTTTGCTTGCGATGCGTGCGATATTGTAACTGTCAAATAGCGTGCTCATATAGTACACACCCAAAGCAATCCCGGCCGGGCCTCACGCGGGGGCCACGCGCTCGGCAGCCGCCGCAGCTGCCAGAGGCGCCGCCGCCGCCGTCCGCGATCCACCGCTCTTGTCACCCTCCTCGCCGCCGCCGCTTCCGCCCGCCTCGTCGCCGCCCGCCTCGTCGCGGACGAGCGCCGTGCCACTCACGAAACGGGAGATCATGTGCAGCGCCGCCTCGGGCTGGTCCATGGGCACCATGTGCCCCGCGTCAAACACCCGCACGAAGCTGAGCGGGCCGCTCGTCGCCACCGACCCGGACGCGCCGCTCGCGCCCGGCAAGCTCCAGTCTCGGTCCGCGGCCTGCCGCCAGGCCGCGGCGCCAGACCACTCGAGCGAGTCCACCCACCGGCGGTTGCCCACGTGGTTGCAGATGAGGTCCTTGTCGCCCGCGTAGATCATGACGGGCACGTTGTCCTCCAGCAAGGGGACGAGCTTGGGCGAAAAGTCGCGCATGAAGTCGCCTGTTGATATTGTGTTTTTGGGGCGGCGAGATTTGTGGTGAGCGGGTTTTCCGTTTTTCCGTTTCCGTCTAGTTATTCCCCCCGTCGCCGTGGTTTTTTGCCGTTTTTCGGCGCGTCTTCTCGTCGTCTCTCTCTCCGGACAGACGACGGTCGGACCCCGCCGCGCCCCCTCACCCGTGAAGGCTGCGTGCACGGCCATGTTGCACTCGCTCCACGCCACGTCCTGCGGCACGCCGAGCGCCGCCCGCACCGCCTCTGAGTTCAAAAAGGCGTCCGCTGCGCTAAAGTCGTAGCACAGCGGCCCCTCGCACGTCTTGCGGATGTCGTAGACGTTGATGCCCGGGTTGGCGGCAAGCACGCGCGCGAACACGAACGCCTGGCAGTAGTAGAGGGTCAGGCCGCACACCCACGACCAGCGCGTGCGGTCGCACTGGCGGCTGCCCCACGCGCACAGGGGCATGTACCACTGGATGGAGTCGCGGGTCTGTGTTGATTGGAGGGGTCGGTTTTCGGGCGGCTGGGTGCTAAGTTGGGTAAGGGGCGGAGGGAAGGGGGGGCGAACAGGTAGGGAGGGGGAGCGGAGGGCGGCGCGCGCTCCCTCGCGCCGCCCGGCTTTGCAGAGGGCGGGGGGCGGAAAGATCCCCGTCCTCCCCCCCGCCTTTGACCATCCAACGGAAAGAGCGCCGCCCCCCCGTCGCTGCATCACTCAGCACTCACCCTCTTGGACACCAGCCCCTCCTGCAGCGCAAAGTCCGCGTACGCCCCAAACTGCACCCCTGGGACAGTCAAGCCGTTGCCGATGGCCACGCCCGCAAGCCGCACCGCCACGTCCCCCTCGCCCAGGTGCGCCGCCCGCCACAGCCGCTCGGCCACCGCGGGCGCGTAGTGCCCGGCGTAGCTCTCGCCCGTCACGTAGGTGGGCCTCTCGCTCAACTCGGGGCGCGCGGCGTAAAAGGCCTGGAAAAAGTCGAGCATGTCGTCTGCGACCAGCCTCTCGGAGAAAACGCGGTCGCGGGGGTCGTCGGAGTAACTGAATCCGGTTCCGATGGGCTGGTCGACGTAGACGAGGTGGGCGGGGGCGGCGTCCCAGCCGCTGGGGTTGTCGAGGAGGGTGAGGTTCTTGGCGAGGGTGTAGGGGCCGTTCTCTTGTATTGTTTTGTTTTGTGGGGGGGGTGTGTTTCGGGCATTGGCGGCGGGGGCGTGTGTGTGTTTGGGTCGGTATTTCGCGTCGCAAGAGGGACAACCCCCCCGTCCTCGCAGCGTCGCTCTCTCTCTCCCTCTCTCTATCTGCGTGGCGCGCGAGAGAGCGAGGCAAAAAAAGAGAGACGTCTCTCTCTCTCTCACCGTACAGCACGGCGATCTCGCTCGAGCAGCCGGGCCCGCCCGTCATCCAGAGCAGGACGGGCGCGGCGTCGCGCTCGGCGGCGGTGAGCGCCTCGCCCGAGGGGCGGCGGGGCGCGTAGTAGAGGTAGAACATGTGGGCGTCGTAGGTGCGGTTGAGCTGGAAGTAGCCGGCGACGCTGTAGGTTTTTGTTTTGGCGGGCGAAAGAGAGGAGAGAAAGAGAGAGAGAGAGAGCGTGTGGTGAGCGGGACGGGCGGCGGCAGCGCGGTCAAGGGCGCGCGCGCAAAGTCCGTCGGTGGGAAAACGAGCACGGATCGCGCCAGTCGACGGCGCGCGCGTGCCGGTGACGACCATCGCGCAACCCTTAGCTCACTCACCGCTCCGGCGGGTCGACGATCGGCAGGCCCCCCTCCTTGCCGAGCAGCGCGGACGGGAACACGACTGATTTCTCCACCAATCGTGGCCCCACGCGCACGCCGCCCCGCTCATCGGTGGCGATGACGCGCGCGCGCTGATGCTGCGGCAGTGCCGCGCCCGCCGCGCCCGCGACAAGCGCGCCCAGCGCGAGCGCCGCGTGGAGCGCGCGCATCGTGTTTTTCCTTTCTGTGGCGTGGAAAGCTGAATAGTTCCGTGAGCAAATCTCTCGCGCTTGCTCTCGCTCTCCTTTTCGCGCGACGTGTGACTAGGGTTTCTGAGGTCGGAGAATGGGGTGTCGATGTCGGAGCTTGATCATGACGAAAGCGGGCGGGTCAGGGAGCACATCAAAGCATCAACGCGTGAGAGAATCGCCGCCGCCGCCAACGCCGCCGACCTCGCCGCCGCAACGCTGCCCCCTTCTCCCCCCTTCTCCTTGTTCCTCTCATTCCTCCTCCAGCGCCGCGTCCAGGGCGGCCTCCATGGCGCGCCGCTCCTCCTCGTCCTCCTCGTCGTCGTCCGCATCGTCGTCGAGTTCGGCGGCGGCGGCCCCGCGACTCGCCTTGCGGCGGGCCGGGGCGGCGGCCGCCCGCCGCTTCCCCGCTCGCTGCTGCCGAGGCGGAGGCCGCCGCTCCTCCTCCTCCTCCTCCCCTCCCTCTTCCTCCTCGTCCGCCTCCTCCTCCCGCCGCCGTCGCTGGGCCGCGCCGCCGCGAGGCGGCCGCGACGGCTGGTGCTGCGACCGCTGCTGAGGATGCTGCGGCTGCTGCTGCTGCCGCCCCCGCGCCCCCGATCCGCCTCCAGCGCCGCCCCCGCCTTGCTGCTGCTCGCGCTGCTCCTGCCGCTGCGGCTGCCACTGCCGCCCCTGCTGCTGCCGCTCCTGCTGCCTCCGCCACCCGGGCGCGAGCTCCGCCGCCACCGCCCGCCGGTGCTCCTCCGCCAGCGCCCTGACCCGCGCGTCGAGCGGGCGCGGGGAGGCCCGGGCCCCGGCGCCGCCGCCCAGGGCCGCGGCGCGCGCGGCGCCGTACTCGTCGACCAGCGCGCCGAGCGGCCTGGCCGTGCGGCGGCGGCGGCGGCCGTTGGGGCGGCGGCGGGCGCGGCCTCGCCCCTCCGGCGTCTCCTCCTCGTCGTCGCCCTCTTGCTCCTCCTCTTCGGTCCAGCCTTCCGGCTCCTCCTCCTCCCCGCGGCCGTCCCCGTCCTCGCCCCCGCTCTCGCCCTCGGGCAGCTCGTCCCCCTCGACCGCGGACTCGAGCGCGTACAGCCCCCCGCGCAGGTGCGCGACCACCTCGCGCTGCAGGCGCGCGTCCTCGTCGTCGCGCCATGCGCCGGCGGCGGACGCGGCGGCGGCGGCAGCGGCAGTCGCGGCCGCCGTCGTCGTGCCCCTCGGCCGGCCGCCGCCCCCCCCCAGCCGCTTGGCGACCTCCCTGGCGGAGAGCAGCGGCCTGCCCGCGGGGCGCCGCAGCGCGCCGACCAGCAGGGCCCCCCTGGCGCGCAGGGAGCAGAGGGCGGCGACCGCCTCGGGCGCGCCGGCGGCGCCCAGCGCGTGTGCGGCGGCGGCCAGCAGAGGCACGAGGGGCAGGGGCACGTACACGGCGGCGGGCGGCGGGGCGGCGGCCGGGCCCATGGCGGCCGCGGCCGTGACGCTGGGCTGCGTCTCATACAGGCAGAAGAGGCACAGGGCCACGGCGGCGGCGACGGCCGGGTCGGACGCGAAAGAGAGGTCGGGGGCGGGAGGGGCCGAGGGCGCGGGCGGCGGCTGCTGCTGCGGCGGCGACGCGCGTCGAGCGGACGCGCGGCCCTCGCCCCTCTGTTGTTGTTGCTGTTGTCGTTCCTGCTGCTGTTGCGCCAGTCCCTCGAGCAGGGTGTCGAGCACCTCCTCGGCGGAAGCGCCCGGCGGGGGCGGGGGAAGGGACGGGGCGAGGGAGGCCGGGGCTGCAGGCGGGCGCTGCCGCGCCGGCGGCGCCGCTGCTTCCGCGCCCGCGGCCGCCGCCGCCCCACCATTCGCCGCCGCCGGCCGCGCGGCGAGCAGCGGGCTTGGGTGCTCCAGGCGGTCGAGGACCGTGGCGAACAGGAGCTGCGTGTAATCGAGGCAGCGATCCGCGCCCGGGTAGGCCTGGTGGATGTACGAGAAGGCGCGCGCGCGCCACAGGCGCTTGAAGGCCCCGAGCGAGAGCGGCGGCGGCAGCAGGGGACGCGGCGACGGAGCGTCGTGTGCGTTCGCGCCTGCGTCGGCGTCGGCGTCTGCGTCGGCGCGCGGTGGGCGGCGGCGGCGGCCGCCGGCGTCGTGGCGCAGCGCGCCTGCTCCTGCCCCGTCGTCAACCTCGTCCTCTGCGACCGCGGCGTCCGCGCGCGCCTGCGCGACAAAGTCGTCGACGAGCGCGTGGATGTCGCGCTCAAAGCCCGTCAGCAGCGCCGGGTTTCGCGTGGAGGAGGGGGAGGATTGGGCGGCCATCATCGTCTCCCTTGCGAGCGGCGTGTTCTAGCGCATGGTGCGCGGTGTCGAGATGCCCAATTGGTCGGTTCGTGTGTGGTCGTGCAGAGAGAGAGGAGGCGCCGCCGAGGGGAAACGAGGCGCGAAGGCGTGCGCGGACGAACGACGGCGGCGACGACGACGCCCGAAGACGCGCTCCAGCAAAAAGGCGCGCGCGCCGCCAATATGCCATTTGCTCCATTCATACGCAGCGCCACATCGACACATTGGGCAACTTCTTGGACATAACGCCCATCAGCATCAGCAGACGCAGGAGCATCGCCACTACATCAATCAGCGCCCGAAAGCGAGGCCCCCTTGACAGCTGTCGCCTCAAAAAGGACGCGCATGGCGGGCGAGGAGCAGAACGAGGGGGCGCAGCAACAGGCACAGCAGCAGCCGCAGCCGCAGCAGCAGCAGCAGACGCTGTTCAAGCGCGTGCTCGGATTCGTCGGCGTCGGCAGCGGCAAGAGCGGGGCGACATCGCCGACGACGTCTGGCCCCATGGGCGGCGCGCGCCTAAAGACGGCGCGCCGGCCCCTGCACGCCAGCACGGCCCCTCCGCCTCCCGTGCCGCCTCCACCCCCTCCCGATCCGCAGCAAAAACAGAAGCAGCAGCAGCAGCATAAGCCGCCGGCGGCGTCGGCGGAGGCGGCCGCTCGTCCGCCGCCGCCGCCGCCGCCCGTCGCGCGCGCCGGGGCCGCGCAATCGCCCCCGCCGCCGCCTCTGCTCAAGACCAAGCGCCCGGAGGACCTGACCAGCCAGGACGTGCCCTTTACGGCCGAGCCCATCGAATCGTCGCCCGAGGCCGCCGCCGCCGCCGCCGCCCCCGCCCTCGCCCCGGCCGCGGATGCCGCCGACGCCCAGGCGGCGGGCGCGCGGCGCGCAGACGGCGGCGGCAGCGACGAGGGGCAGCAGAAAGAGGAGGAGGAGCCGGCGACGGCGCCGCTGACGGAGCCGACGGCGGAGCAGCCCCTGGTGCAAGAGGCGGCGTTCGTGCCGGCGTCGGTCCTGCCGGCTGGGCAAAGTGGAGCGGCGGCGCGAGGCGGCAGCGACGGCAGCCCCGCGGCGGCGGCAGCAGGGGCCGCGGTCGTGCCGGCGACGACAGTCCCAGGACCGCAAACCCAGGACCGCAGGTCGCTCGCCGAGCTGCTGCCCGCGTCTTTGGAGGACGGGCAAGCCGCGGTGGAGGACAAAGAGGGCGGGCGGGCGAAAGAAGACGAGGGCGGGAGCGGGAGCGGGCGCAAGCGCGGCCGCGCGGACGGCACCGGCGATAACAAGCCCGCCGCCGCCGGCCCGCGCCCGCAGAAGCAGCTGTGGCGCGACACGGCCTCTCCCGGGCCCGCTGGCGTCGCGGGTGCGGAGGATGAGGCAGCGGCGGGCAGGGTGGCGACGACCGAGGCCGGGGAGGAGGAGGAGGAGGAGGAGGTGGGCGGGGAGGGGGGGCGCGGCGGGGCGGCGGCTCCGGCGGGCGCCGGGGAGGGAGGAGGCCAGGCGGCCGGCGTCGTCGCCGCGACGCAGCGGGACGGCGCCGGCGGGGCAGGGCCGGCCGGCGCAGCGGCCGCAGCAGCAGCAGAGGAGGCGGAGGAGGCGCGGCCAGCGGCCCCGGCCCTTCCGCCGCCGCCGCGCCGCCGCCCGCACGGCGCCTTTGCCCTCGCCGAGGCCGCCTACTTTGCCCGCAGCGGCGACGAGGACGGCGAGGACGGCGACGAGATGCAGCTGCCCGAGGCCGCCCGCGCCCCGGCCCCGGCCCCGCAGCAACAGCAGGGGCAGCAGCAGCAGGAGCGGCAGCCGCTTGCCTCTGCGGCCGGCGGCCGAGACGACGCCGACGACGACGGCGGCGACGCCGCCGCCGCCTGCCGCCGCCTGCTCGGCCTCCCCCCGCCTCCGCCGCGGCCTCCGCCGGGCATGACCGCCGCACAGCTGTGGCCCATGCGCCGCACGGCGCTGGCGGCCCTGGGCCTGGGCGCGGCAGAGATCGAGGCGCTGATCGGCGGCGGGCCGGAGTAGAGACGCCCTGTCGTCCCGCCGCGCCGCCGGGGACGACGCTCGTTTCCATCGCACATGAGAGCACTCTCACGCGCGCAGTTGCAAAACACATCGCACAGACACACATACCCACACGCAATACGACTTTCAAAACTCAAGAGCAGCGCCTGCACTCTGTCTCGCTGTCTCCCTGCGTTTGCGAACAAGAAACACAAGCGAACAAGAAACAACTAACGAGAGCCCTTCCATCCTCTCCATCAAACGCAGCTGCGGGCGGCACCCCTTCAGTTCGCTCGCTCGCCGGGCCAGGCGCCTCCTCTTCGCGACCACCCTCGATCGACGCGCGCGCGCCGAGGAGCGCGACCAGAGGAGAGAGAAGGAAGAGAGCGAGAGCGCAAAAAACCGACACCCGCCGAGAGAAAGACCGCGCGACAACGGCACCGATGGCGCACCACGCGGCCGGGACGCAGCTCCAGCAGATGTCCGGCGGCTTCGACCCCACGCTCTCGGACGTCAGCCTGGGCACCACCATCGTCGCCGTGTCGTACGACGGCGGCGTCATCCTCGGCGCCGACTCGCGCACCAGCACGGGCAGCTACGTCGCCAACCGCGCGCAGGACAAGATCACGCCGCTGACCGACCGCGTGTACCTGTGCCGCAGCGGCTCCGCCTCGGACACCCAGGCCATTGCCGCGCACGTGCAGCACTACCTATCGGCCATGCAGGCCGAGCGGGCGGGCGCGGGGCCCGGCTCGGGCGGCGGCGGCCCGGGCGGCGCGCCGAGCGTGCGCGCCGCCGCCACCCTCTGCATGCAGATGGCCTACGGCAACAAGAACGCGCTGCAGGCCGGCCTGATCGTCGCCGGGTACGACCGTGGCGCGGCGGGCGGCGGCGGCAGCGTCTACGCCATCCCCCTGGGCGGCACCCTCCTGAAAGTGCCCTACGCCATCGGCGGCTCCGGCAGCGCCTACATTACTGGATTCTGCGACCGCCGCTACCGCGAGGGCATGGGCGAGGCCGAGGCCCGGGCGTTCGTGGTGGCGGCGCTCGGGCACGCCATTGCGCGCGACGCGTCGAGCGGCGGGTGCGTGCGCACGGTGACGGTCGACGCAAAGGGGGCGCGGCGCGACTTTGTGCCGGGGGACAGGGTGCCGGTGGCCTTTGGCGAGCTGGCGGCGGCGGCGCGCAGGCGCGGCCCCCCGCCCGCGGCGGCGACGGCGGAGGCCCGGTGAAGGCGCGCCCTTGGACGGGAGGGGAGAGGCACACGCTGTGGCGCGCGCGCGCCGAGGGCGCTGCCGCGTCGTCGTCGTCGTCGCCGGCCCTACATTTTCTTTTGCTTCCCGGCGCCGTTTGCCGCCCCCCCTGAAAATCAGCAAAATCGACCAAAGTACCGTGTGTAAGCGTGGCAGAGAGAGGCACGTGTGCGCGCGTGTGTGTCTGCGCGGGGAGGGAGCGACAGACCAGACGCGCGCGCCGCGCCCCTTATGACCCGCCCGACCGCCAACGCGAACGAAACAAACCGCGCTCTTTGTTCCTCGTCTGTTGCGCTCGCTCGCCCTCTCTCGACGACGGGGGTTGTTGGTTGTTTCAACAAACCTACAAGAGCATAGCTATCATCGCCGTCATTCTTCTTCTTCCATGCCCTCGCCGCTCCCTGCAGCGTCCGCCGTCGCCACCGCGTCCGCCAGCGCGCCCGCCAACCCGCCCGCGGGCCTGCCGTCGCCATCGTCGCCGTCGTCGCCGTCCTCGTCGTCGTCGTCGTCCTCGTCGTCGTCGTCGTCGTCGTCCGGGCTGGCCTCCTCCGATCCTTCCTCCGTGCTGCTGCCCGTCTTCCGCCCGCCGGCCGCGGCGCCCGGCCCCGACGGGCTGCCGGCTGCCCCACCCCTGCCGCGCCCCCGTCCCCTGCCGCGCCCCCGGGCGCTGCCGACCTCGCCGCGCGCGCCGCGCGCGCCGCGCGCGCCGCGCCCGCGCCCGCCTGTTGCCAAGCCGCCGCCGCCGCCGCCGCCGCCGCCGCCGCCGCCGCCGCCGCCGCCGCCGCCGCCGCCGCCGCCGCCGCCGCCGCCGCCTGTCCCCCGTCCTCCCGCCGCGAGCTCGATGCCGCGCTTGTTCTCGACCAAGTAGCGCGCGAGGAACTCGAGCGGGTCGTCTGGCCGGCGCAGGCACACCTCCTGGAGCCCGTTCATGAGCACAGGCACGACGAACGCCTCCTGTGCGTTTTGTTTTTTGTCGGGTTTCGGTGGGGACGAGGGGGAGGGAGCGGCGTGAGCGAGCGGCGGCGGCGGGCAGAAGAACAGCAAAGTGCGGACCGACGACCGATTCTTGACCAGCTCCCCACTGCGCAGCCCCCACATTGACCGACCGCTGCTGCTGCTTGCTGCTCTCACCAGGTACTGCCTCACGGGCAGGGCGCGCTCCTTCTTGGCGCGCTTGGGCTTCTTGCCGCTGCCGCCGCCGCCCGCCTCGTCGTCGCCCTCGGCGCCGGCGCCGGCGGCGGGCGTCGCCGTGGCCGTCGCCGCGCCCCGCTCGTCGCCCGACGGGCCCGGCGACCCGCCGTCGTCCTCTGGGCCGGGCGAGCCGCCCCCGCCGCCATCACCGGACGACGGACCTTCTGTTGTGGTGGTTGTGATGGGGTGTGATTGCGCATCGGGCGTGAGAATGGGCGAATGGGGAGTGACCGAGGGGTCAATCGCCCGATCATCCGTACCTCCCGACTTGGGCTCGTGCGACGCCATCGAGGGAAAGCACCCTCCTGGTCCTCCTCCTCCACCTGCCCTGCAAGGCGCGTTCAGTCGCTTCTTTTTTGACGCGGGGTTTCCTCTCTCCCGTCCTCCAAAGCAGGAGTCTATTGATGCGCCGCCAAGAAGCTCTGGGATTGGTGAGGGGGTGCAACGCGTGAGGGGAGGTGGGCAGGTAGTATGAGGCGGACGTTGGTTGCGTTTGTTGCTTTGATCGCCGCCAGGTGTTCGCCTCCTCCGCTTTTGAGCGACGAGGCTCGGCAGCGCGCGCGAGAGAGTCGGGCGCCGCGCTCGACAGCCGCTCGGAAGCGAATTAAAACCCCTATACACCACACAACACCTCGCACCCTGATCCACCTCTTTGCATCCACAGCCACGGACCGCACGGCTGATACCCGTGTGATCGCGATCACGAGCGCCTCACGACGCCAACCTCCGCTGTCGACACACTGCCTCTCGTTTTCGTCCTCCTCCACCCGCGCGACCAGCCACACACACACACACGAGAGGAGCACCATCATGAGCGCTGAGGACGGAGGCGCCGTTGGCGCGCGCAAGATCGGCGTGCTCATGGTGGGCGCGGGAGAGTACACGGCGGGGTGAGGGAAGGCCCCGAGCAAAGGAGGGCGCCGCCGACCAAACCGCCGACCAAACCGCGAACACGCCGTCCCTCCTCCACCCGCTCACTCGAACAGAAAATCCTTGCAAAACCAAATCGAACATCGAAAACAACAGCTTTGTCCAAACCGCCCACGGCGCCGCGCCGGACAAGCCCGCCGGCGTCGTCGCCATCACCTGCCTCGAGCTCCGCCGCCAGGGCCGCGTCGGCCGCCTCGTGCTGGCCGACCGCAGCGGCGCCCGCATGCCGCTCGTGCGCGCGACGCTCCAACGGAACATCGGAGACGCCTACGCCGGCCTCGACCCCTCGTCGGCCATCGAGACCGTGCCCGCGGACGACGTCGCGGACGACCCCGAGGCCTACCTCAAGGGCATGGCGCTCATGCGGCCGGGCGACGTCTGCATCGTCTTCACGCCGGACGACACGCACTTCGCGATCTGCGCCGCCGCGCTCAGGCGCCGGCTGCACGTGCTGGTCGCGAAACCCGCGGTCCGCACGCTCCGGGAGCACCGGGCGCTGGCGGCGCTCGCGCGTCGGGGCGGGGCGGGGGGCGGGGTCGAGGTGGAGGCCGACGCGGACCTGCTGGCGTCGGTGCCCCACCCCCCGTGCGTCAAGGGCGGGGGCGGCGGGGACGGGCCGGCCGGAGACGGCGACGGCGACGGCGCCGCCGCCGCCGCCGACCCCTCGCCACCCCCGTTACTAATCGGCGCCGAGTACCACAAGCGCTTCGACCCGATCTACAGCGACGCCCGCGCCCGCGCCGCGCGGCTCGGCCCCTTCAGCTACTACTACAGCTACATGGCGCAGCCCAAGCAGCAGCTCGAGACCTTTCAAAACTGGGCGGGAAAGTCGTCCGACATTTCTTTTTATCTCAACTCGCACCACGTCGACGTGCACTGCTGGCTGGTGGGGAAGCGCGGGCGGCCCGTGCGCGTGGCGGCGGCGGCGAGCGAGCGCGCGTACGCGGCGGCGCGCCTGGGGCGCCCTTGCGAGGACACGATCACGCTGACGGCCACGTGGGAGAACGACGACGACGAGGCCGGAGCGGTTGTTGCGGGAGCGGCCGCGGCGGCCGGCGGCTGCGCGAACGGCGGCGGCGCGAACGGCGGCGGGACCGCTGGCGCGACTGCCGCCGGCGGAAAGTCGACGGGCGTCGCCGTCTACACGGCCTCCTGGGTGGCGCCGAAAGGCGAGTGCCACACGCGCCAGCACTTCCACTACATCGGGCGCACGGGCGAGCTGCACGCCAACCAGTCGCAGCGGGGCTACTCGACGGCCACGGACGGCGCGGCCGGCGGGTACGCGTCGCTCAACCCGCTCTACATGAGGCGAGTTTGGGAAAATCGGAAGAGGGCGGAAGTTTCGAGAGAGCCGCGTGGCGCGCGGTCGCTCGACCGAGACGCCGCCACAAAAAGACAACGAATACAAAAACTCACGCCCGTTTTCTCCCCTCTCCGAACAAAAACACACACAACACACACAAAAACAACGACGACGACCACCAACAGGTACACCCCCGACGCGCGCGGCCGCTTCGCGGGCCAGTCCGGCTACGGCTTCCAGTCGATCGCCCGCTTCGTCGACGCCGCCGCACAGGTCAACGCGGGCAGCCTGACCGTCGACGAGGCGCGCGCCGAGGGCGCGCTCGCGCTGCTCGACGGCGACGGCGGCGCGGCGGTGACGGCCATCCTGCAGGCGGGGCGGCTGAGCCTTGACCACGGGGGTGCGGGCGTGCGGATCCGGTACGACGAGGGCGGGGAGCCGGTGGACGTGGAGCTGGAGGGGGCTTGAGAGGGATGCGTTTCTGGTTCCAGGTTTTGGTTTTGGTTTTGGTTTTGGTTTTGGTTTTGGTTTTGGTTTTGGGTTTTGGTTTTGGTTTTGGTTTTGGGTTTTGGTTTTTGGCGGCCGGGGGAGGGAGGGAAGGCCGGGCGCGACCGCGCGCGCCTGCTCATTGTTCATCCTTGTTTGCAACAACACCCGACACCATTGTTGTTTCACCTCAAATGCCGGCAACGCCGCTAGCAAGCGAGCCGCTCGAACCCCCGCCCCCCTCGCCGTCCGCCTCGTCCGCCCCGCTCGCCGCCCCCACCGCCGCCGCGCCGCCCTCCGCCGACCAAAGGCCGTACGCCACCAGCGCCGCCTTGAGCGCGGGCGTCAGCGCCCGCCGCGCCAGCACCTCGGCCGCCGCCGCCCGCGCGCGCTCCATGCTCCCCGGGTCGGCCCGCAGCAGCGAGATGGCCGCCGGCGAAAGCACGCCCGCCCGGCCGCTCTGCTTGGTGCCAAACAAGTCCCCTGGGCCCCGGATCTTTAGGTCTGCCTCGGCGATGTCCAGGCCGCAGTGCGAGCGCTCGAGCACCTTGAGGCGCTCGGCCGACCGCTCCGCTGCACCTGTTCCAACAGGCGGCGACATCAGGAAACAACGGCTCTTGCGCGAGCCGCGGCCGACGCGCCCGCGGAGCTGGTGCAGCTGCGCGAGGCCGAATCGGCCGGCGTGCTCGACCACCATGACGCTGGCTTCCGGGCAGTCGATGCCGACCTCGACGACGGTCGAGGCGATGAGCACGGGCGTTTCTCCACTCGAAAACGCGGCGAGGGCGGCGGCCTTGTCCGCGGGCGGCATGCGGCCGTGCAGGAGCGCGGCGGCGTGCGGGCCGAAGGCGTTGGCGGCGACCAGGCGGCGGTGCTCGTCCTCGGCGGCGCGGACGCCCTCCAGCGGCCCTTCGTCAGATTCGCTCACGAGCGGGCAGACGATGTAGACGCGGCCGCCGGCGTCGAGCTCGCGGCGCACGGCGGCGTGGACGTCGGCGCGGCACGCGTACTTGGCAGGAGGGGGGGAGGGGGAGGGGGAGGAAAGCGGGGAGGAGGCGCCGTTGCCGCCGACAAGGCCGGCGCGCGCGCCCGCGTCTCTTGCCGCCGCCGCCGCCGCCGCCGCCGCGCCCTCCCCCCTGCCCCCTCCCTCCTCGTCCGGCACCACGTGCGTCTCCACGGGCGTGCGCCCGGGCGGCAGCTCGTCGATGGTCGAGAGCACGGCCGCGCCGTACTGCGCCAGCGCGAGGGTGCGGGGGATGGGCGTCGCCGTCATCAGGAGCGTGTGCGGCGGGCCAGAGGGCGGCGCCGCCGGGTCGCCGCTGCCGCCGTCTCCGTCGCCGTCGCCTCCCCCACCGCTCGCGGCCCCGCCCCCCCTCCGGACGAGCCTCTCGCGCTGCTTGACGCCGAATCGGTGCTGCTCGTCGATCACCACCAGGCCCAGGCGCGCCCAATCGGGCTGGTGCAGCAGCGCGTGCGTCCCGACGACCAGGTCGGCCGACCCCGAGGCGACGCTCCCGCGCACCAGCCGCCGCTCGCGCGCGCCGCGCATCGACCCGCCCGTCATCAGCGCGCACGAGGGAACGCGCGGGCGCGCCTTGCCCGGGCGCGCGGCCGGCACCGCGCCCGCTGCGTCTGCCTCTGCCTCTGCCGCCTCGCCCTCGTCCCTCCCGCGGACCTGCTCTTCTTCTTGGGACGCGCCCGCCGCGCGCGCGCCCTCCATCCGCCCCAGCAGGGCCGACAGCGTGCGGTGGTGCTGCTCCGCCAGCAGCTCGGTCGGGCACAGCAGCGCGCTCTGGTAGCCGCTGCCGGCCGCCGCCATCATGGCCAGCAAGGCCACGGCCGTCTTGCCCGAGCCCACGTCGCCCGTGAGCAGGCGCAGCATGGCCGCGCCGCCGGCAGTAGGGCCGTTGCCGCCGTCCCCGTCGCCTCCGACTCGCGCGCCGCCGCCGCCGGGCGCCAGGGACGCGCCCGCCGTGCGCCCGCCGGCGGCCGGCGGCGCGCCCATGTCGCGGAGGACCTCCTGGAGCGCGCGCTCCTGTGCGCGGGTGAGGGTGAAGGGCAGCTGGGCGCGCGCCTCGTCCACCAGGGAGAGGTCGGTGACGCGCACGCCGCCGAGAACGGAGGCGTCGGCGAAAGAAGAGGAGGAAACAGAAGATGCGTCTTCTCCGTCGGCGCCGCCGCCGCCGCCGCCGCCGCCGCCCCCGCCGAGGCGCGCCCCCCCCATCCCCCCCATCCCCCCTCCCCCCCCTCTGTGCGCCGTGGTGAGCCTGTGCCGCTCGAGCAGCTGCGCCAGCTGCACCATGAACATCTCCTGGAAGGCAACGCGGCGCCGCCCGGCCTCGAGCTCGGCGGGGGAGCGGGGCGCGTGCATGGCGCGCAGGGCCGCGCGCCAGCCGAGCAGCCCCTCCGCCTCGACCACAAAGGGCGGCAGCGGCTCGGTCGGGTCGTCGGCGGGGGCGGTTTGAGCGGCGGCGGCGGCGGCGGCGGGCGCTGCTGCTTCGCCCTGCTGCTGCTGCTGCTGCTGCTGCTGCTGCTGCTGCAGGGCCTGCCGCGCCTGGGCGGCCAGCTGCTGCATCTGGCGCGCCGCGCCCGAGTAGCGCAGCGCGCGATCGGGGGCGCTGTGGGAGGAGGACGCGCCGTCGCCAGAAGAAGCCAAGGCGGCCGAGGGAGCGGCGGCCGCGGCCAGAGACGACGACGGTGCCGGCGGCGACGCGCAAGCGGCGTCGAGCGCGTCCAGAGCGCGAGCTATGGCGCCGGGACGCCCGGGCGTGCCGGCAAAGTCGGCGGGCGCCATGGGCGTGCGCGCCGGGTAGACCGGCACCATCACGCGCTCGCGCGCCGCGTCCTCGGCGGCCAGGGCGGCGGCGGCGGCCTCCGCGGCGGCGAGGTCGCCCGCGCCGGCGTCGCCCCCCGAGGCCGCCGCCGCCGCCGCCCGCTCTGCCGCCAACGCGAGCACCTCTGCGCGGCGCTGGTGCGTCTCTGCGAGCCGCCGCCCCTCCTCCTCGAGCTCGCGCAGGTCCTCGGGCGCCAGGTCGACCAGCTCGGCCCCGGCCATGGCCTGGAAGGTGGGGGGGAGGAGGGCCGAGGTGCCGCCGCCGCCGGACCCAGGCGGCCCGCCGGCAAGAGGCGACAGGCGCGACGGCGGCGGCGCCGCCGACGGCCGCACGCGCCCGCGCAGCAGCATCGGCCGCCCCTGCGCGCACGCCTCTGCCGCCACGCGCTGCACGCCGCGCATGGCCTTGTTGGCGAAGAAGAAGCGCCCGTGCTGGAACATGGCCACCTCGACCACGGCGCCGCCGCGCGTCGCCGTCGCGCCGGCGCCCAGGCCGGCGCCGCCGCCGCCGCGGCCGCCGTTGCCGCCTGTGACGCTCCCGGCACGGGGCCGCTCTTGGCCCTCCTCGTCGACAGGCGCCGCCAGCCTCCCTCCGCGCGCCGTCACCCGCGCCCTCGGCTGCGCGACGGGCGGGTCCAGGCGCTCGGCGGGCACCTCGACCAGCACCGTGAAGTAGGCGCCGCGCGAGAAGTCGCGCACGGCCGACACGTGCAGCACGCGCGCGGGCAGGGCGACCAGCTGCCGCCCGTCGCCGCCCTCCTCGGCCGCCGCGGCCGCCGCCTCGTCGTCGGCCGCCGTCCCGCTCGTCGGCCCCGCCGCCGCCGCCGCCGCCGCCGCCGCCGCCGCCGCCGCCGCCGATCCTGGCCCGGACTCGTCCACCGAGCCCAGCATCGCCGGCAGCTGCTGCTGCTCGGCCGCCGCGTCCTCGGGCGCGACCCGCAGCGACGGCGCGTACGACATGACCGCCCGCGGCGCGTACAGCAGCAGCGACAGGAGCGTCGGGAACCCCGCCTCGGCGGCGAGCTTGCGCTGGCGGTCGGTCATGTGGCTGGGCAGGTCGCAGGGCGCGGCGGTGAGCGGCAGCCACGCGCCCGCGAGCGCCAGGGCGCCGGCCTCGCCGCCCGGGCCGCCGCGCCCGAAGGCGAGGTCGGAGGGGCGGAGCGCGGCGGTGGCGCGGGCGACGAGGGCGGCGTCGGCGGCCTCGAGGTCGGCGCGGGCGGGCGCCGAGGAGGAGGCCGAGGAGGCGAGGGGGGCGAGGAGGGAGAGGAGGGGGGCGCCCGCGGCGGAGGGGAGCGGGGGCGGCGGCGATGCCAGGGCGGCTGCTGGTGCATGGTCCGCTGCTACTGGTGCTGCAGGCCCTGGTACGCGCTGCTGCCGCTGCTGCTGCTGCTTGGGTGACGGCGCCAGCGGTGCCGGGGCCGGCGCGGCGACCGCTGCCGCCGCCGCCGCCGCCGCCGACGACGACGCCCCCCCGGCCGCCGCAACCGCCGCATAGGGCGCCGTCGCGGGCGCCAGTAGGCTCTTGGACGCCCAGGGAACGAGCCAGGACGACCCCGACCGCTCTGCCAGGCGCACGACCTCCGGGGCCGACGGCATGGGCAGGGCGCGCAGCGCCGCGGCCTTGGCCTGGTCGCACCCGCCCAGGGCCAGCCGCACCGCCCCGTCGCCGCCGCCGCCGCCGCCTGCGCGCGAGCGCGCGCGCGCGCGCGCGCCCGCACCCCCGCCGGCCGCGCCGCCCGCGCCGGTCACGGCCGCGGACGCCAGCACGCGGTACACCTGCTCGAGCGCCAGGACGTCAAACGTGGCGCGGTGCGCCTGGCCGCCGGACGGCAGGAGGTCGGCCACGCCGAGCTCGCGCACCAGGTCCATCAGGCCGTTGGGGGCGGGGGCGACGCCGGCCGCGGCGGCGGCGCCGTGCGCGCCGCCGCCCCCGCCGCCGCCCGCCTCGCGCAGGGAGCGCGCGAGCGTGAGCGTGTCGAGGATGCGCCAGGTGGGCGGGACCACGAAGCCGGTAGCGGCCAGCCATAGGCCCAGGCGCGGCGCGTCGAAGGAGGCGCCGTTGTGCGCCACGAAGACGGGCGCCACAAGCTGGGGCGGCGGCGGCAACAAGGCCGCCGCCGCCGCCGCCCCTGCTGCTTCCGCGCCGCCGCCGGCCGCGCCCGCGGCCGCCGCCGCCGCCGGCAGCGTCGCCTGTGGCTGCTGCCGCTCCAGGAGCGCCCGCTGCTGCGCGTGCCGGCACTGGTCGCGCACCCACCGCAGCATGCGCAGGGCGGCCACCGCAAAGGGCGGCGTCCCGGCGGCGAACAGCTCGCGCTCGGGGATCTGGTGCACTGCCGCGCCGCGGGGGTCGAGCGACCGCGCCAGCGGGCGCGCCAGCGAGTGGAAGGCTGGCGGCGGCGGCGGCGGCAGGCGGCGCTCGGCGGCGGCAGCGTGCGCGCGGGCCGACGCCCCGGCCTCGACCGAGATGTACATCTCGAGGATGTCACGGTCCTTCCCGCGGCCGTCGGTCTCGAGGTCGAAGAAGAAGAGGAGGGGCTGGGGCGGGTGCTGCTGCTGCTGCAAGGCGCCGCCGCCAGCGCCGACGCCGACGCCTGCGCCGTCGCCGCCGCCGCCGACGCCGCCCGCAGTCAAGGCGTCGAGCTCGGGCTGGAGGGTCCCGCTGATCTCGCGCATGGCCTCGAGCCACGCCCGGCCCATGGCGTCGTCCCCGGCGTGCCCGCCATCCGCGACCAGCCGCTCGATGCGCGGCAGCGGCGGCGGCACGCCCGTCGCCGCCGCCGGCAGCAGCCCGCGCGACGCCAGCGCCCGCCACAGCGCCCCCGGCCACTCCCCATCCGCGGCGGCGAAGAGCCCGCCGCCGCCCGCGTCCGAGGCTGACCAGGGCAGGGGGACGCCGCGCGGCCTGCGGGCGCCTGACGCCGCGTCCGCGCCCGCGGGCGGCGAGGAGGAGGAGGAGGAGGAGGAGGGCGGCGGCGGCGAGGCGGAGGAGGAGGAGGAGGAGGCGGGCGGCGCGGCCTCGTCGGCCGTCCGCAGGGCGTGCCTCTGCCCGTACGTGCGCCGCAGGAGCTCTATGCGCGCGGCCGGGGGCATCGCGCGCAGCTGCGGGTCCGAGGCGCTGCCGAGGAGGTCGCCGGGCGGGGCGGCAGGAGCGGCGGAGGCGGAGGGGGCGTCGGTGACGTCGGGCTGGGCGGGCCGCGGGGCGGCTGCCGCTGGCGTTGCTGCTGCTGCTGGGGCGGCCGTGGGGGTCGGCGGCGGCGGTGGCGTTGGTCGCTGCTGCTGCTGCTGCTGCTGCTGCTGCTGCTGCTGCTGCTGCTGCGCTGGCCAGTTGCGGGCCTGCGGGCGCATTGCAGGGTGCTGCGGCGGTGGCCGCGGCGGCGGCCGCGGCTGCTGCTGCTGCTGCTGCTGCTGCTGCTGCTGCTGCTGCTGCCCCGGCGGCGGCGGCGTCGGCGGCGGCAGCTGTTGTCGGAGCGGCGGCGGCGGCTGCTGTCGCTGCTGCTGCTGCCACTGCTGCTGCTGGACCTCCCGGAGCAGCGTGCGCACTGTCGGTCGCCGCTTGTGAAACCGCATCGGGTGCTGCGGCTGCTGCTGCAGCACGGGCGCCGGGCTGCGCGCGGTCGCGGCCCCCTGCGTTTGCGGCGGCTGCTGCTGCTGCTGCTGAAGGGGGGCGGGCGGCGGGGTCGTCGGCGGCGGCGGCGTCAGCAGCATGCGGGGCGCCGCCGCCGACGCCTCTGCGTCGACGGCAGGGCCGAGCACGGCCGCGTCCGCCGCCGCGGTCGCGTAGGCATGCTGCTGCTGACGCCGTGAGTGCAGAGGGGGGGCGGGGGTCGACGTCGTCGTCGTCGTCGTCTTCGCGGCGCCCGCCCCGCTGCCTCCGCTGCCGCCACCGCCGCCGCCGCCGCCGCCGGTCCCTCCTGTCGATGGCGCTGCCGCTGCCGAAGGCGACGACGAGTCGCCGCCGCGACTCGCCGCGACGCGGCGCGCGCCGCTGTTCCACCATGCCTGTGTGTGGTGTTATCGTCTTGTTCGTGTGGTGGCGGTGAGAGAGGAGGGCCTCTCGAAACGGTTTCGGTGGAGGCGTCAAAAAGTTGGAGAAACGCACCCTCGCGTGCGCCAGGACGGGCAAGCCCGGAGGCCCCCGCATGTTGGGTGGGCAGCCCGCTGCGATGCTGGTGCCAGTAAGGGAGGGGACGGGCGAGGAAAAAGGGGGAGGGTGGCAGCGGCCAGCGAACATGGTCCGGCGTTTGAATCGCTTGGGGGACCCACACACGGGTCTGCCCGCCTCCTCAGGTGCGTAGCTGCATGTGGATGGATCGCAAGCTCGAGCGTTTGGGGGATTGGGGCCCGCAACAGGAGAGTGGAGGGGCGGGGAGGTGGTGTGCGCGCGCGCGCGGCGGCGATGGGACGCGCGACGGCGACGGGGCGGCGGCCAAGGGGCGGCGGCCAGCTTGGAATGAGGGGGGCGCCCGACGAGCGCTGTCGCTGAAAAACACTTTTCTTTTCGCAACGTGTCGCTTTGTAACCCATGAATTTGATTCTTACATCGCGTCGGTCTCTAGTTTCTGCCGCCCATCGTGCGCATCTAATCTCGCCCGCAGAGCCCCTCTGCGCAAAGCCCCCCCACCCCCCCGCGCCGCCGCCCGCCGCGTCCGCCCTCCGCGACCTTTTGTTTCCCGGCGTCAGGCGCCCCTCTCCCCGCTCTCGCCCTCTTTAGTTTCGCGCGCATCCCGCGAGCAGCGCACGTCCCTGATGGGAGTGCGCAGGCTCGCGAAAGCGCTGCAAAAACATAAAAAGGGAGATAAGGGAGGGGGCGTCTGGTAACGGGAACAAAGGACGGAGGGCGGGTTGGCGGGGGGGGCGGGGCGGGGAGGCGGGCGGCGCTTGGCGAAGAGGGGCCAGGGGGCGAGAGAGGGGCGGGGCGTCCGGCGAGAGCGGGAGAGGAAAATCTCCAAAAAAAGAAAAAGAAGGAAAGAAATGGCGCTCGCTTGGGACAGGCCGTGTGTGTGTGTGGAGAGCTGCGGGCGGAGGAGGAGGGAATGAAAGGATGGCAGAGGTGCTGCTTGCTGCGGCTGCGGGTGGGAGGAGGAGGCAGAGGGGCGGGGCACGTCGTCGTCGTCGTCGTCGTCGTTGTCGTCGTCGGGAAAGGGAGGGGCTGCGCATGAGACCAGCACAGGCGGGGCGGCGGCAATGCCAATGAGCACGCGCCGCCTGCCAGGCGAATGGAGGAGGAGGACGAAGAACAGGGGCGCTCTACGCCCCGATCGACCAACCAATCACTGGTTGGCCGGGCGGCGCGACCCGATGAGGCCGCGCAGCGCCTTGGCCGCCGCGACGCCGCCGAGGCCGGCGACAACGGCCGTCGTGCCGACGGCTGCCTTGCAGCCGCGGGCCGCCAGCGACAGGGGGAGGCCCAGCAGGGAGGCCTGCCGCTGCGGGGGCGACTGCAGCAGCGCGCGCTCGACGCACCGCGCGCCCAGCGTGGCCGAGGCGGCGCACGCGGCCTCGGCCAGCGAGAGGGCGCCGCCGGCGACGGCGCCGACGAGTGCCGAGGGGCGCGCGGGGGCCTGGGGCTGCCGGTGCTGCTGCTGCTTCTTGTTGTTGTTGTCGTTGCTGTGGCCGATTGACGGCAGCGACAACCCGACGGTCGACGGCACGTAGAGCGCCTCGGCGACCACGACCTCGCGCGCAAACCCGGGTGCAAAGCCCGAGAGCAACAGCGCGGGCGCGGCGAGCAGCAGGCCGGCGCCGGCCGACAGCAACAGGCCGCCAAAGGTCGGGCCCGACGCGCGGTAGAGGCCGGGGACGACCTCGAAGGGCGCGGCAGCGGCGAGGACGGCCGCCGAGGGTTGCTGCACGAAGGCCGAGCGCGGGGCGGACGGGTAGGCGGAGGCCGCCGCCGAGCGGGCGGGCGGGCACGAGTCCGGGCGGCGGGCGGCGGCGGCGGCGAGGATGACGCGGCGGGCGTGGATGGGGCCGCTGCCGCTGCTGCTGCTGATGCTGCTGATGCTGATGCTGCTGCCGGGGCAAGACGTGGCGCGCACGAGCAGGACCGCGGCCTTGGGCTTGGCGACGACCGCCGCGATCTCGGGCTCGCCGGCGGCGCGCTCGACCTCGGCGGTGGGAGCGGCGGCGGCGGCGGCGGCGGCCTTGACGGCGGTGGCCGGTGCGGGGGAGGCTGGGAGGCGGGCGCCATCGGTGGCGGCCGCGGCCTTGGGGCTGTTGTTGTGCTTGTTCTTGTTGCCCAGGTTGCTCGCCTTGGCGCCCTTCTTCTTGCCCAGTTTGGCCGCGCGCTGCAGCTGCACCGCCGCGTCAAAGACGGCGCGGTCGAGCGGGACCGTCTCGGAGGCGGCCGAGGAGGCGCCGGCGATGCTGCAGGGGGCCTTCTTGGGCGCCGCCGCGCCGCCGCCGCCGCTGCTCTTCTTGGGCGTGGTGGCCGCCGACGACGTCTGCGAGGCCAGGGAGGCCAGGGAGGCCAAGGCCTCGCCCGACGGCGTGCCCGGGCACGACGGGGCGGGCGACGAGCCGGCGGAGGACAGCGCCTGTGCGCGCGCGGCCGCGACCAGTGCGCCGCGGACGCGGTTGGACAGGGCGCGGCCGGGCGCCGACTCGACGGCGACGGGCACGGCGCGCGCCGCCTTGAGCGCGGCCTTGTGCATGGCCTTGCGCGCAGCGTAGCGGTCCGACTTGGGGGAACCGGTGTTGGTGCTGTCGTTGTTGGTGCCGCCGTTGTTGCCAGCAGCGACGGGGGCAAGGGCGGCCTCGGCGGCGGCGGCCGCCGCCGCGGAGACGGCCGTGCGAATGCGGGGAAGCTCCATTGTATTTCTGCGTGTGCGTCTGTTTGTCGTGGGGTCGAAGGGGCTGAGGGAGTGAAATTTTCGGGGGGGGCGAACGGGTGCAAGGGATGGTGTTTTTTTATTTTATTTGGGAGGAGGTGAGCGACGGATGTTTTTTTTTCCTCAGAGCGGCGGCGGCGGCGGCGACTTGGGGGGGCGGCGGCGACAGGGGCGGCGGCGTTGACAGGGGGGGGCGGCGGCGCCGCCCCTCTCTGCTCCCCCCGCGCGCGCCCCGCGCCCTCTCCTGCCCCCCGCCCCCCGCCGCAATCGGCGGCCATGACTGAGCAGGCCTCACGCGCACACGGCGCCGCGACAACCGACGCGAACAAACTCACCGCGAGCGCGAGAGAAGAGACCGGGGGAACAGCGAAGGGAGGGAGCTTCGGTTTTTTCCGGGAAAGGAACTCTCTGTGCGCGCGCGGGCGGCGAAAGTTACGCGAAGGGGGCGAGGCGTGTCGAGCGTGGGGTGTGCGGCTTGTTCGTGTGTGAGAGAACAGACGGGCGTGTGTTGCGTATCGTGTTCGAGAATGAATGAACCTATGGGGGGAGGAAAGGGCCGTAGAAATAAACGCGGGACGTCGCGGGGCGTGGGGAGGAGTCTGGGCGGGGCGTGGAAACCGCGAGGGTCCAATCGCAGACTTTGAGGTCCGATTGGCGGCGCGCGGCACGCGCGCCGCCCGTTCTGTCGCGAGAATGAAGTGCGGGTGGACCGTTTGAACCCAT
>Ga0209491_10004098_pt1 | contig 22972 bp, 39 predicted proteins | sample BON02_FD_187213 | JGI IMG/M metagenome (GOLD analysis project Ga0209491, IMG submission 187213) | Freshwater microbial communities from Lake Bonney liftoff mats and glacier meltwater in Antarctica - BON-02 (SPAdes) (version 2) | ecosystem: Environmental > Aquatic > Freshwater > Ice > Glacier... | reverse complement strand
TAAAAAAAAAATAATTATGAGAAGAAAAAAAGAAAAAGAAGATAGAGAAATTGACTTAGCAACAAAATTTATGCAAATGGGTCAATCATTAGCTACAGAAGGTATTGAAAATAAAGACCTAACAATTCAACAAATTGGTACCATTATGATATTTATGGGTGGTTTATTATTAGGGCCAAATAGTGATGATGATATCTTTAAGTTTGGTGAATTATGCTCTATGTTTTCAGCTAAGAAAATATTGGAAAATGTGGATATGGCTTCATTTAAAAATTCAACGACATACGAAGACTTAATTGAAAAGTTAAAAGATATGAACGATGATAATAATGATGATAATAAATAAGTTAAGTACATTTTTTTTTTATTAACAAAAAATAATACAAATGGAAAAAAGAGTATTAAAAATACAAGAGTATCTTAGAAAAAATGGGTTTGAAAAAACAGTTAATGATTTTAAGTTAAAAACAAGGGTTTACGATAAAAAAACTCTTTTTAAATATGACCAATTAATCTCACCAACTTTAATGGCATTACCCGAAATACAAGAATGTAGAGGGTTAGTTTTAGAAAATGATACGTGGGATGTTTTAAGTATGTCTTTCATCAAATTCTTCAATTATGGTGAAAGCAATGCGGTTAAAATTAATTGGGCTACGGCCAAAGTTTTAGAAAAGCTAGATGGTTCTCTAATTTCTATTTATCATGATTGGAACGAAGGTAAATGGTTTGCGGCAACTAGTGGAATGGCTGAAGGTGAAGGCATGGTTAACAATAAAAATAATACGACATTTAGTGATTTGTTTTGGGATACCGTCAACAATAAGTATAACTTAAATGAATGTCTTTTAGATAAGGACCATGTTTACGTTTTTGAATTAACAACACCCTATAATATTGTTGTTAAACCTCATGGTGAATCAGAAGCAACTTTGTTAACTGTTAGAAATAGAGTTACATTTAAAGAGTTATCTGGTAAAGATTTAGAGATGTGTGCAATATCTTTGGGTGTACCATTGGTTAAATCTTTTAATTTAAATGTGTCAAATGTTGACCATTTATTATCAACTTTTGATGATATGCCATGGTCTGAGGAAGGTTATGTTGTTAGAGATGGTGATGATAATAGAATCAAAGTTAAAAACCCAGCATATTTACAAGTACATGGACTTAAGGGAAAATCCGCAGAACATAATATAATGGTTATAATCAAGACCAATGAAATTGAAGAATTTGCAGCTGTTTTTCCAGATAGAAAAGAAGAATTAATTAAGTTAAAAGAAAATTACGATAAATTAATTAATTCTTTAAATGAAATTTGGGATGAATTAAAGTTAAAAATACCTAAAAATATAAGTAAAGAAGAGAAAAAAAAGTTTGCAATTGCTTTATTTGAAACATGCGAAAAATACAATATTAAAGAATTTAGTGGTATGTTTTTTAAATTAGCACAATATAAAGTAAGTTCTGTTGAAGAATATATTAAAGAGTATGATAATAAATTATTATATAAAATTTTATAATATGGATGAAAATGACATAACAGCAGAATGGGCTAGAAATACTTCAAAGGGCATTTTAATTGAAGAAAAAATTAAAAGAGAAATATCTGAATGTTTGAATGTGATTAAAACTGCTGTGGAGAATAATAGAATGGCTGCAAATTTTTATGGTAAAATTGAAAATTTAACCAACGAAGCGTTAAGGAAACGTGGCTTTACTACTAAAATTAATAATAACCAAGGAGAGAGTTATTATATAAAAATATCTTGGTAAATTATGGAATTATTTAAAGAATGGTTAACTAACCCATATTATTCATCAATCATTGTTTTTATAACTCAGATATGTCTATTATATTTGAGAACAATAAACGTTGTTTACACAACAGAACTTAATATAATTGGTGCTATGTGGTCAAATAGTTTATTTGCTATAGCTTGGTTATTATCAACTAGTATAGGGTTAAACGCTCTATTAAATGCAAATATATTACCATTAATTGCTTTTTTAGTTGGTGGTAGTTTTGGTACCTATTTAGGATTGATAAACGAGGTTAAAAAAGATAAAAAATCTAAAAAAAATAAAGATATTTAATAATAATATAAAATTGTTATTAAATAATTTGTTTTATTGAATTAAAACATATATCTTTGTCTTAACTAAAAAGATATTATGGGTATGAATATAACTTTAAATGGAATCTATATAGATATGGATTCTATTATTTCAAAGTACAATGGTAAAATACAAAGTATAACAGACATTTTTGAAATTCAACAAATTTATTTATTCTGTCAACAAAATTATTCTGATTATCGTAAAGCCACATTGTTAGATATGATAAATCCACAATTTGCATTCGCTGCGTTATATTCACACATTAATAATATGTATAATATAATACCAGATAAAGTTGTTTATAATGAGTCAGATATGAGGCGAATTTTTGATTCTTCACATAAGTTTTCATCATTTGAGAGTTATATGCTTAGTTTAAGTTGTGAACGAAATAAATTTAAAGATTTGTAAAACCAAGAAAATAAATTAGAAAAAAATTAGAATGAATATGGAAAGTTTAGATATGGACATGTACCCAGATGGTATATGTAATCCTATGGATGATATTAATGCAGACGTATATACTAGAGGTTATATGTTAGTCCATGGATTGGATTTAATTTTTAAAATAATAAAAAATAAAATAAAAATATGAAAATGATAAACTACCCATCCACACCTCAATTTAGAGAAGTGGTTACTAATATAAATAGAACGTATAATTATATTGGTATTGATGAAAAAGGTGAGGCCATTTATGATGCGCTTTTACCAAAACCAGTAATTACTTTTAAAGGTTCTGTTAAGTTACATGGAACTTCAGCTGGTGTAATGTTTAACGATATATCTGGACTATGGGTTCAAAGTCGTTCTAACATTATCACACCACAATCAGATAATGCTGGTTTTGCTTTTTTTGTTGAATCACGAAAAGAAAGTTTTATTAATTTGGTTAATCAAATTAAGGACCGATACAATATTGATACTAATAAAAATACTATTTGTGTTTATTCAGAATGGGCTGGGTCGAATATACAAAAAGGTGTTGGCATAACTAACATAGAAAAATCATGTTTTATTTATGGTGTTAAAATCGCTCCAATTGTAGAAAATGAAGATGAATTAAAGAGTAACCCAGCTTACTGGGTTGACCATTCTAAATTAAGCGATAATGAAAATAAGATATATAACATATTAGACTTTAAAACATATGAAGTTGATATAGATTTTAATTGTCCAGAATTAAGTCAAAATAAAATTGTTGAGTTGACATTAGAGGTGGAGGAAGAATGTCCAGTGGCTAAACATTTTGGTTTCCCAAACACAATTGGTGAGGGTATAGTGTTTACACATATTTATGAAGGTGGTGTTAGAGTATTCTTCAAATCGAAGGGGCTTAAGCATTCCATTAGTAAGGTTAACGTAATAAAAAAAGTAGATAATGAAAAGATTGATAAAATAATTGACATTGCACAAAAAGTTTGCCCATCTTGGAGGTTAGACCAAATGTTAACTGAAACTTTTAATTTAATAAATGGTGGTGATTTAGATAGGTCTAAATTAGGTTTATATATTAAAGCTGTTATTAATGATATTATTAAAGAAGAGATTGATACTATTTCAGACGCAGATTTAGAGATTAAAGATATTGCTAAGTATGTATCTGAAATAGCTAAAAGTTTTTATTTTGAAAAGGAAAAACTATAATTCCTAAATTTTATAAATCTTTTTAATAAAATAAGTTATTATGGAATGTGATAAAATATTTGAAAATGAAAAAGGTGAATTAATAACTACGCCAAAGAGAAAATTTAGCACGATAGATGAAGCAACAATAGTCGCTGAATATGAGAACTCTAAATTTGACCGCACATATAAAGTTGTAACATATAAGTGTAAAATTTGTTACAAATATCATATTGGTAGGGATGGTAATAAAATTAATGATAAGGAACGAGATAATTCATCAAAAAAAATAAGTTCAAATAAAATATTAAAAGATAAACTTTGGAAATCTGGAATTAAAAACATTAAAGTTGTTGGGTTTATAGATTTATCTAAAATAAGTAAAAAATAAGATTGAATAAATGCATTTCAACTAAAAATAGAGAAATGTTTAATTAAAAAAGAGTAATTATGATATTAAGTAAAGTTTATAGGTTAAAAGAAGCGGCAGAAGTGGGTAAAGATATGCCACTTCCAAAAGGTAAGGAAATAGAAATAGTTATGGATGTGGTATATATTGATGGTAATATGGTACCTCCAGCAATGCAGTCATTATTTTATAATTGGTTAATAAACAATCCTAATTTATTTATTGATGATACTAGGAATTGGTAAAAAAATACAATGTTGTGAATGTAATAAAAAAGATGCGACTTGGTGTTATATGCCAAGTCCATCTAGTTATTACTGTGATGATTGTGTTACTTCAAAAGATAGCATGGGTTGTTCTTGTAACTGGAATTACTCTTTAGAGCAAGAAGGTTTACCAACAGACTTACCAGAAGGTGAAGAAGGTAAAGATTGGAGATGGATTATATTTGATGATGGTGATGGTTATGTGATAACAAAAGAAGATGGTTATTGGCAAAATTTAGATAAACTTGGTAGGCCACATCCTTGTGTTGAATATGACTATGAAGAAGATGGTTTTAAACGTCCAACATTTTATTTAAAAATTTATTGGTACTTGAGTAGTAAATTATTTTGGTTTAAACATGATATTAAAAAAGTGTTTAAACGGATTAAACGTAAAATAAAATAAAAATAAAATAAAATGGGAAAAATATTAAAAACTGGTTATGAGTGGTGTTTAGACGCTATGATAAGAATTATAAATCTTGAAGATTGGGAAACTTCTCAAACATCAAAAGATAATTCTTATTATAATGAAAAAATAGATTTGGTAGAATTTTATAAACGTCTAGAAACTTGTGTTGTTAAATCCAATTCAATGCCTAGAAAAACAGAAATGTTTTTAGAATATAGAATGTATGGAATGGTTCCATATAACATATCTCCAATTCAACAAGGTATCCAATTTGGACATGCCGTTGTTGATTATGGTAGAATGGTAGTAGAATTTGAAAAATATAATACAATTTATAAAAAGTTTGCTGATGAGGATAAAACATTCATCATATTAAATGGTGGTACAACTAATAACAACGCATCTAAGCTAGGTTCTATGAATATACATATGTCAACTATGAAAGAAGCTGGAGTGTTGTTACAACCATTCTATGAGCCAGATTTAGGTGACCAATTAACAGCCATTGTATTTTTGGTTGATGAGAGGGTGTTTAATAAAGAGTTATATCCAGATTTTATAGTTGAAACAATTCCTTGGTCTAAGAAAAAACCAAGTGAAGCTGCAATTTCTCAGTTAGAAGCTAAAAATAATAAGAACTATTTAGCTTGGGAAGAAAAAATCGGTGGTGGGAAGAATGCTTTTTTAAGAACATTTTTAAAAGGTTTTAGATTAGCTTAATAATGGAAACAAATATAATAATGCGTGGTAAAATTATTTTTGAACCAGAAGATATAACAACCAAACATGGTAAACAATCTTCATGGAAGAAAATAGCTATGGTCTTTATTTATGGTGATATCTGTCAGTATTATTCATGGTTTTTAATGAAACGATACAATATAATTCTAAACCCACCAGTTAGAGGTGGTCATATATCTTTTATAAATGATAGCGTGGTGGATTTAACACAAAACGGAAAACTATCTAAAGAAGAGGTTGAGGTTATGTGGTTGAATGTTAAAAACAAATGGCATGGTAAAGAAATAGATATTACGTTGGATTTAGACCCACGTTCAAATGGTGAACACTGGTGGTTAAACATACCAAATGAAGATAGAGATGGTTTACAAGCTATACGTAATGAGTTGGGTCTGGGTAGACCATACTTTGGAATGCATATGTCATTGGGGTATATTCACCCAAAATATGTTGAACATTCAAAATATATTTTGAATGGTTTAGTCAAAGGATTAATTAAATAAATAATTAAATATGTTAGATAAATTAAAAATTTGGGTTAGATTTGATGCTAAACACATTCCTAGGAATTTTATATATGGTATTAAAAACTTAATTAAATGGTTCCCAATCATATGTAAAGACCGTGATTGGGATACTTTTTACATATATGAAATATTAAGGTTTAAGTTAAAAAAACAAGGTGAGTATATTGGAAATAGAAATATTCATACTCAAGCTAAACGTGATTCTGAACAAATATTATTATGTACTAAATTAATTAAAAATTGTCAAGATGAGTATTATGGTATGGAATATATGTCGTACTATGAAAACGAATTTAGTGAATATTTTAAAAAATATCCTCGACAATATAAAAAAGTTATTAGTGGGGAAATTAATCGTTTTAACCAACCCTTAGAAAAGAAAAAAGAAAATGGTGGTAAAATAATAGCCATGGAAATTGCTCATGAAAACCAATTAAGGTGTAAAAACTTATTATTTAATGTTTTAAGTGAAAAAATTAATGGTTGGTGGGATTAAAATAAATAAATAAATAAATAAATTAAAATTATGAAAAAAGAAGAGTTATTAAAACTGAATTTTGTAGATAAAAGCTACAAAAATAGTGAGGGAAATGATTTTGAGAACTTCCAAATTAAAATAAATGAATACACTGTGATTCAAACTTATGGAATTCAAACTCTCAGATTTGACAATGTTGACATTTTAATTCACGGTGAATGTATAAACGTACCGAATTGTAAAACAATAGAAGATTATAAAAACTTAATAAAATTATTCGCATGATAGAAATATACAATGAATTCGGAACGGTTGGAGCACCTTCAATTTACGAAATAACCAAAATAATTTATGAGGCTAACAGATGAATCTTTAACTAAAAAAGTTGATGATGATTTAGTTAATAGATTACTAATTAAGATTAGAAGATAATCTTATCAATTATAAAACGGATTGTTTTTAAGTAGGAAGTTGATGATTTCATCAGCTTCTTCACAATCTTTAATGAATGAAGATAATTCCTCAAGAGATAATTTTCTCCATTCATTTTTTGCTTCGGTGAGTGTTTGATACTTTCTATGTAATGAATGTTCAACCTTTAAATAGTTATCTGATTGATATGAATTTATTAGCGTAATTTTATTGTCGTTTCCAGTAGACAACTGTTTAACTCTTTTGATTGGTTCATTCTTAGTAATACCAATTTTGAAGACTTCACCATCTCCACTATTTGTCATAAGTAAATATACATAGCCCATACATAACAATAATAATAAATTAACTAATAGTCAATGATTATAAAAAAATATAATATGTAAAAACTTGACAATTAGAAAACTTTTCCTATCTTTGTGTATATTTAATAGTAAAAAAAACAAAAAATATAAAAAATGAAAACTTTAAACAAACAATTCGTCCTTTTAAACTTATGTTTATTACTAATAGTAAACATAACGGGTCTTGTCTGTTAAAAGAAATAAATACTTTTAAAACAAACAGAAGCCCGTCTAAATTATTAGATGGGCTTTTTTAACGTCCCTATAGTAAAAATGGTAAAGGTGTTAGATTGCAATCCTAAAGGTCCTAGTTGGAATCTAGGTAGGGACTCCATAATTTTTTTATGCTACTTTGTAATATATAACACAAATAAAGTTAATGGTAATTAGTAAAATAATAATAATAAATTCACAAGATAAATATAAGACGTTTTAAATAATATAAAAATAAGAATATGGAAGTGCATAAAATTGTAATTAGTGGTTCTTTTGACGGTTCAAAAGAAATTTTAAAAATAAAAAGAAAAAATATTAGGAAAGAAAAAAAAATAAAAAGTATAATAAACATGATTATTAAAAAAATAAAAAAAAATAAAAAAGTTAAAGATGGTTATTGATAAAAACAAATTCATAAAGGTAGTTTAACTCCTACGAAAAACGTAAAATACAATTGTTTATTCGAATCCAATCCTCAGTACAAAAATAAAGGTGGTTATAAAGTTCTTTTTAATCTTATTAGATATTTATAAAATATGAAAAGATTAATAAAACAACTGTTAAATGAAGGAATCGATAATTTATTATTTGAGGGTTCATATAATAAATTAATCACTATTGATAGAGATATTATTGAAAAATTAGCTAAATTAAATACTAATTTAGCTAATGAGTTAAATAAAGAAATTTATTTATTTGATGAAAATATTTACGCAAAAGGTGGTGCAGCAAGACTCGCTTTACTATTATATGTTGATATGATTAATGATGTTGACCACCATAAAAATGACGTAATAAGGGATAGTGACTTTGTGTATATTGGTGACTATGATAATTATATTAAAGTTACTAGTAATTTCGTCAATAATGATAATGATGAAATTGATTATGAAGGAAAAAATTTTAGTGAATATTTCAATTCTAGAGATATATCATTAAATGAGGTTTTATTAAATCGTAACAAATTTATATTTACTAGAAGAGCTTTACGTGATGCAAGTCGTAAAGTTATCAACCCTAGTAAACCTAATTATAGTGAAATCAGTTCACGTTTAAGTAGTAGGATATTATTATTTGCTAGTAGATATGATTCTGATATCTCACCAAACATTAAATTAAGTTATAATGAAAGTTTTATTTATTTAATTGCATTATTAAAGGCTTACGAATTAGGTATATCAAATAAATTTTTTGAATTATGTAATAAGTATGTAATTAATTTTAAATCAGTTGGTGAATGGTTATTAAAAGATTTAATCCCACAAAGTAACATTGAATTTAATGATAAACAAGCCGAAGAAATCGCCAATGATATTTATAATCAAAAAGATGATGAAGCTATCAAATCTATATTTAAATATCATCCAAATATCGCTAAAATAGTTAAAAGTTTTGATATTTATGATGAAAATGATTTTAAAGAATATATGGTTAAACCAAATAGACGAAATAATGTAGGTTCTTTAGGTAAAAATAGTAATGAAAGAAAATTGGAATTACAATATGAAGTTAAAACTATTGATTATATTAAACAAAAACTAAGTGAAGGGTTAATAGTAGAAGGTGCCTCACCTATATTATATCATTTTACAAATGTAAGTAGGTTAGATAATATTTTAGATACTAATTCATTTTATTTAACACCAGCTGTAAGTGCCAGTGAAAAGACTAAAAATAAAAATTATTTTATGTCTTTAAGTCGTTCAAAAAGTACTGCCCAAGGTTATGGTAGTATGTTTAGAACTCAAAATTCCGTTAGAATTAAAGTTGATGGTACTAAATTAGGTTATAACTATAAAGTCATGTCAGTTGATTATTGGCAATACCCAAAAACACCAGAATACATGAAACAAGGTAGTGGTGATGAAATGGAGGATAGAGTTGTGTCTGATAATAATGAAATACCAAATGCTAGTAAGTTTATTATATCAATTGACGTATTCGCTGGTGATGAGATTAACGATTCACTTATTAACAAAGCAAAAGAACTAGGTATTCAAGTTAATTTTTATGATAATGTAAAAGATTTTACAAGCGGTGACCCAAATAAACGTATAGAACCAAAAACTAATAATAATAATAATAATGATGAAACTAGACCTATTAGTTTTTATTCAATACAATACACTATTGGGGCTTTAACGTATAAAAATGTTGACTCATTAGATGGTATATTAAATGAACTTAAGGGTAAGTTTGGTGCTAGTGATAAATTTATTGGTGAGGTTAAAGAAGGAGTTGTCAATTACCATAAAAAGTTGAGTTATTATCTTAGGGTAGGTGATGAAATGAATTTGGTTGATTTAACAAATTCTCTTAGTGCTGAATTAAGTAACGTAAAAACTAGTAGTGATAAATTAACTAGATACATCACTTCATTATTTTTAAAGGACTTAAAAATAACTAACAGTAAAACGATAAAAGATTATCTTAATTATAAATTATATTTGGGTAAGAAAACTCAAACAGACTTTAATAAAGAATTTAACGATAAAATGATTAATATTATTAACGAAAAATATATTGAAGCTATTAGTTATTTTAATTATTCAGTATACAATGAAGATACAAGATGGGAAAATCTTTATATGTATGAACCAGCAAAAAAATTCTTAGATTTTCAAATAAATAAGATTAAAGAATACGTATCTAATTACATATTAAATAATAATAACATGTATAGAGATGTCTATTTATTAAATTCTAGTGAGATTATTGAATATTTAGGTTTAAAAGATGATAACGAAGAAGCTTTCCAAATCACCAATACATTACAGGACGTTGGTGTTAATGAGTTAATAAATCCGTTAATGTTAGTTACTTATGAAATTAATGATGCTATATCTAAAGAGGTTTCCCAAATTAGAAGTGAAGATAATTCGCAGTGGTTGAATGAAAATAAATTAATGATTAAAGCATCGTTGCGAGAAATAGCTCGAATATCTGTACGATTTTTTTAATTTTATTAGATATTTATATAATATGTAAAACAACTATAAATCAAGTGCTTAAAAAAAAAACTTTTAAAAAAAGATTAAAAAAGACTTGTTTTTTCAGTACTTTGTATGTACCTTTGCATATATATAATAAACAAAAACTAAAATGAAAACTAAAAATAACATATTTGAATTCTTTACAGCCGAGGCCGATTTTAGCCTAGGTAGGTCAAGTAATGTCATGTGTTAACTATTTAGTTTAATAATAATGATAAAAAGCTTGGCCTAACCGCCAAGCTTTTTTTGTTTAAAAAAAAAAAGATAAAAAACATTAGGTATAACGAAATAAAATATATACCTTTGTAACAACAACGTACTTTGACATATTAATAATAAAGAAAAATAAATTAATTTATTTTAAAAAACATTAGGTATAACGAAATAAAATATATACCTTTGTAACAACAAAATAAATAATGGTTCTGTAGCTCAGTTGGCAGAGCTTCGCATTGAAGATGCGAGAGTCAAGGGTTCGATTCCCTTTGGAACCACATTAAAGATGCTAATTCGTCTAGTGGTTAGGACAGTTCGAGTATCTCTTACTTACATAGGTTCGATTCCTATATTGGTAGTTAGACACACTATAATGTCCTTAATCGGTGAGATACCTTTTAACACACCCCATCGTCTAACGGTTAGGACGCTACGTTTTCAATGTAGAAATCAGAGTTCGATTCTCTGTGGGGTGACTATAAAACAATTACTGTAATAGTTGTTTTAGAACCAATAATTGATAATTACAGTTTGATATTGTTGGTCGTTGGGTTCGTCTAATGGCTAGGATGCTCGCCTCAGTGCGTGAGATGAGGGTTCGATACCCTCACCCAATACAAACCATCGATGTGTATTGGTAACTTTGTATCTTAGTTACCCCAACTCGAAAGTGTTCAGTACCTACTTGTTAGTATCTAAACATTATTAGTAAAGTCAAAAGTATCAGTTCGGGTTTTTAGTAGAAAACCACTAGTGGAGGTTTGGTAATCACAATGGGTAAATCCCATGGAGATACTGTGAAAACTGAAAACATCATATTAGTGTTCCCTCAATAGGTTCTTACACAAGTCGGTTATGAGAGGGTGGATTAAGTAGCTCAGTTGGTTAGAGCAAGGGTGTAATAGCTGGGGGTCGTTGGTTCGAGTCCAACCTTAATTACAAGTATAACTGTTAGGAAAGACTAATATGATAAAAAAATAAATGTCTGCTAGACGGTTGTGGGCTCGGTGTTACACAAAGCCTCTGGGAATCTCAGTAAGGCAACATAGAAAGTGAATTAGATAATTTTGAAAGTGACTTGTACTGAAGTGTAATAACGGTGCTAAATCTAATATTTGGGGATGTAGCTTAATTGGTTGAGCATTACCTTTGCAAGGTAAAGGATGTGGGTTCGACTCCCATCATCGCCACTAAAAAAAAAATAATGGGAAAATTTAGATTTGAAATCGGAAAAGATTACTATTTAGAAAATGGAAATATAGTATATACTGACATATATTTAAAAAATAGGGGTACTTGTTGTGGTAGTAATTGTAGACATTGTTGTTTCGAACCATCAAACACTAAGGGAAATAAAGTTTTACAAGAAAATAAGGATAAAGATTTGTAATATTAAAACTTTATTAGTACATTCGTTAAAATAGAGAATATAATGAAAAGAAAAGTATTACAGTTTATTGGAGACAACATTATAAATGTTTTAAATGTTACACATAACGAAGACATGTTTTATTATTATTACAATGTTTGTTGCATGTTAGATGCGTATGCCACGCAATTTCATGATATTTATTTAGATTAAAACATAAAATTAACTATCGGTTTAAATAACAAAATATATCGTGGTGTTTTGTTTTAAAGCAATAATACAGTTTAATCTAACACAATCTTTAAATATTTTTAAAGAACTTTTTTAAATTAATGTTAACTACAGCACCCTAAATATTTTTAATTATAAGTATTTTATGGTTTGTTTTAAATTTTAATATATATATATATATGTAAGGTAACACTTATGGTGATAAAGGTATAACTAAAAAAATATCTGAAATTACTAAACAATTAAAAATTTTAAATGCTGAGAAGAATGAGTTATCTTCAAAGATAAATATATTAAATAAAGAATTATTGAAATATACATCTGGTGAAATTTCATCAAATCAAAAAACTATTTTTGATTTATAATTGTATTTTATTATTATTATGTGTACATTTGTATATAAGGATTAACATTTAAAAATAAAAATTATGAGTACATTTGATGAATTATTTGAATCATTTTTTGGTGGTGATAAGCCAAATAAGGAAAATAAAAAGAATATTAATAAAATCGACAAAATCGACAAAATCGACAAAATCGACAAAATCGACAAAATCGACAATGAGTTTCAATCTAAATCCAAAGACTTTATAGATATGTTATCTAATATGAAAGATAATAACGAAATTGAGGATATATCTGAAATGAATAGAGAAATCGAGAAATTAGGGAAACCAGACATTATTGAATTATATATGGAAGATGAAATATATTTTAAAAAAAGTGTTTGGTATACTGATATGGGTGATATTATAAAAACTGAAATATCTGAGAAACCGTTTGATATGGAGGGAATTTTAGATGATGATGACCTTTTAACTCAATTAGATAACGCTGTGTCTGATGAAAATTATGAGAAAGCAGCTGAATTACGTGATAAAATAAGAGACGAAAAAAAAATACAAAAACAATAGTAATGACATATCAAACAAAACAGTACGTGAATAGTTGTAAATCGACCGTAATTTGTATTGTTTAAGTTGACATAAATATAATAATTTTAAATAATATTATAAGACCCAGTTCATAGAAATCTAAACTGGGTTTTTTCATTTATGGAATCCTCACTATTTTAAATAATAAATGTTATTGGATTAAAATTTAAGTTATTCATAAACTCAAGAAGGAATGTGAATTATCTGGGATGGTTTGCATACAGTTACTTATGACGTATCCATAGTTGCTAAAGAAATTTTTCCAATTTATTAGGATTATTAATAAAGATTTTATACCTTTGTTTGATATTAAATAAAATAAAATATTATGAATATAAAAAATAAAATACCAAGAAATGATGATGGTCAAGCACATGGTTTATGTGAATTATATTTTTCTGATGGTAAATTAGAATATAAGTGTAATTATGATAATGGTCAAGCACATGGTTTATGTGAAGTTTATTTTTCTACTGGTCAATTACATTATAAGGGTCATTTCGTTAATGGTGAAAAACATGGTGTCTGGGAATTATATTATTCTAGTGGTAAATTAGATTCTAAGGGTTCTTACATTAATAGTAAAAAAGATGGGTATTGGGAAGATTATTACACTAATGGGCAATTAGATTCTAAGGGTAATTACGTTAATGGTGAATTACATGGTGATTGGGAAGTTTATTATGAAAATGGTGGTGTATTGTATAAGTGTTATTATGATATGAATAAAAAAGTTGATTACGAGGTACTCATAGTATCACCAGAAATGTTTCCAATTTATTAAAAAATTAAATAAGATATTATGAGCAACAACAAAAATTTAGAACCATTTAATAAAAAAGGTGAACGACATGGTTATTGGGAGATTTATCGTTATAATGGTACAATGCGTTATAAGGGTAATTATGTTAATAGTCAACTACATGGTTATTTTGAAGATTATTATTCTAATGGGCAATTAGCTAATAAGGGTAATTTCGTTAATAGTGAATATCATGGTTTATGGGAATTTTATCTTTATGATGGTCTATTAGATGATAAATGTCACTATGACAATGGTAAACGAGTTGATTACGAGGTACTGATTGAATCGGTAACCTCAGAAATGTTTCCAATTTATTAAAAAATATATTATGAATAAAGATATAAAACCAAAAAACGATAAAGGTCAAGCTCATGGGATGTGGGAAGTTTATAATAATAGTGGTTATTTACATCATAAGTGTAATTACGTTAATGGTGAACGAGATGGTTATTATGAGTGGTATTATTCTAAAGGTCAATTAGGTAGTAAAGGTAATTATATTAATGGTGAAAAACATGGTTATTGGGAAGATTATTATTCTGATGGTCAGTTAGAAACTAAGGGTCATTATGTTAATAAATATAAACATGGATATTGGGAAAGTTACCGTGAAAATGGTAAAGTGTATTATATTGGGTTTTATGATATGGGTAAAAAAGTTGATTATGAAGTACTCATAGTTGCTAAAGAAATGTTTCCAATTTATTAAAAATAAGATATTATGAGCAGCAACAAAAATTTAGAACCAAGAAATGAAAAAGGTCAACGACATGGGTTATGGGAGGTTTATTATTCTGATGGCCAATTAGATTTTAAGGGTATTTACGTTAATGATGAAGAAAATGGTTTATGGGAACAATATTGGTCCAACGGTATATTAACTTATACAGGTGCTTATTATAATGGTGAAAAAAATGGTTATTGGGAAGAATATTGGGAGGATGGTAAAATAGATTCTAAGGGTACTTTCGTTAATGGTAATAAACATGGTTATTTTGAAGAATATTCTTCTTCACTTAAAGGGTATAATATAACTTTAAACAAAATTGTGAAAAATAATGAAATAAACAAGTAAATTTTCATAATTTTTTATCTTTTTTAGTTTCACGACATATTTATTAATATGAAACATAAAATATCCACATATGCTAAATTAAATAAAGTAACAATACGCACAGTTTGGAATTGGATTAAATTAGGTAAAGTTAAAACTGAAAAAACAATTACTGGGGGGTGGTTAGTCATCGAAGATGATGTTCAGAAACCAACTAATGTTTGTGTATACGCTAGGGTCTCATCTTCTGAAAATAAATCTAATTTAGAATTACAAAAAGAGAGATTAATATCTTTTGCTAACGCAAAAGGATATACCTTATCACATGTCATAACAGAAATTGGGTCTGGGTTAAATGATAATAGACCTAAATTAGAAAAAATACTATTAGATAAGTCAATTACACTAATAATTGTTGAACATAAAGATAGGTTAGCTAGATTTGGTCTTAATTATATTGAAAAATTATTAGAATTAGATAATAGGAAAATAGAATACATTAACCCAGTTAATAACGAAAAAGATGATTTAATACAAGATTTTGTATCTATTATTACTTCGTTTACGGCTAGATTATATGGTCAACGTAGAACTAAACGAAATACTGAAAAATTAATTAAAGAATTAAATAAATGATAAGAACAACTAAACATAATATAAACAATATAACGAATAAAGGAAAGCAAAGCTCCCTTGATAAGCTATTTATTGATTATAAACATGATTTAGTTATTTATCTTAATTATATCATAGATGGTACTTTACCGCTTAAAAATCAATTATCGTCTAAATTATTACCTACGGAGAATATATTACATTCTAGGTATAAACAAATTATCTATAAACAGGCTTCGGAGATAATCCGAAGCCAATTGGATAAAGCTAAAAAGAAAAGATATAATAAATACAAAAAATGTTATTCATACTTTAAGAAAAATAGTAGACAAATATCATTTACTGATAAAAAGTTCTCCGAACTATCTCTAAACGATATACTTAAATCTAAATATTTTACAATACCTAATCTAAATAATTTATCCATTAATTTAGATGAAAGATTTTTTGATATACAAAGTGGGAACCACTTTGATAGTTTTATTAATATTAAATTACCTTATTTTAATGAAAAAGGAACTAGAGCGTTAAAAATAAATATACCACTTAAACATCATAAACATTCTAATAAGTTAAAATCCGAAGGATTTAAATTAAGAAATAATATTCAGATAAAAAACGTAAATGGTAATTATTTAATACATTTAATTTATGAAAAGACTGTTGATTTAAGAACCTCTGGTTCTTCATTAGGTATCGATATGGGTTATAAGAAGTTAGTTGTAACTAGTAATTCGGAATATTTAGGTAAGGAAATGGAACTTCTCTACGATAAGATAAGTACAAAAAAACAAGGAAGTAAAGCCTTTAAACGCTTACTTACCCATAGGGATAATGAGATAAATAGATATTGCAATTTGATAGACATCGAAGATGTCAAACAAGTAGTAATCGAAGATTTAAAATCAGTAAAGAGTAATAGTAAGGGTAAGATATATAAGAAATTTAACAATAAATTACAACGATGGTCTTATATTAAGACTATTGATAAGATAACAAGGATATGTGAGGTTAACGGTATAATTCTGGTGAAGGTTTCACCAGCATATACCTCACAAACGTGTTCTAATTGTGGTGAAACACACAAAGAGTCTCGCCTTGGCGAGACATATAAATGTGTTTCGTGTTTATATGAAATAGATGCCGATTATAATGCAAGTATTAATATAAACAATAGAGGAGTAACCTATAGTCTCTCTAATCACGATAATTTCATTATTATTCCTAATAATGATTAACTATATTTGATATAATAACAAATGAATAAATAAAATAATTATGAAAAATACGATTTATATTGATGTAGACACTGATAGAGCACAACCTATTTTAATAGGTAAATCTCCAGATTCAGAACCACCAAAAAATCCAGAAGAAGCTAAAAATATGTTAGTTAATGATATAAGATGTCTTTGTGAAACTTTAACCTTAATGATAAGAATAGCAGAGCAAAATAATTATGGGGATAAAAAAATTTTATTAGATGCTTCAATTAAACATTTGAAGATTATGATGGATGAACCAAAAATTACTGATGATATTAATATTGCTAAATAATTTTTATATTTTAATTTTAGATAACTATCAGTTTTATAATATTTATATTTAAAGACTATTATGGGTAAGAAAGTTATTATTAAAACAAATGGTGATAAAAAACTAGCATTATGTAATAGATGTTATGCGATTATTTGTTACGTTAAATGTGATGAGAATAATAATTGTGTTATAATTGAGAGTAATTCAAACGAAGTCGAATTTTATACACCATCTAAAATAGGTTCTGATATCCCAATTTATTGTGATAAATGTTTAGATTTATTAACTAATACTTGTTTAAATGAATGAAAAAGAAAAAGCGTTTAATAAATGTAAAATGGTTATTACCTCGTGTAAAACAAAAGAACATTTTTATTATTCGTTAAAATATAATTATTTATTTTTAAATAAATTTAAAGATAGAGAAAATTGGATAATATTAATGAATTTTTTAGAAGAAAATGAGCGAATTTTTAAGAAAAGAGATAATTGGTAATGAATTATATTTGTTTAATAATAAGAATGAACTTATTTTTAAAAGATGGATTAAAGAAAAAAAGTCTTTAGTCTTTGATATAATGCCTTATTGCAAAAATACTTTGGTATCTATAACCCCCAAAAGTATTAAAAATGAATAAAGAAAGAGGGAATTCAAAACCAACAGAGTCGATAACAAATAAAGGTGTTAAAACAACAGTTGAACCTAACAAAATAGTTGAGGTTAAAAAAGAAATTAAAATAAAAAAAATTATTGATGTGATTTCTGTAGATATAGTTGAGGTAGAAAAACGAAATGAAAATAAATACACTAGAATTTCAGCTGAAAATTATAAAGATTCTTATGAAACCATTAATGTTAAAGTTAAAAATGGTGAATTAAAATGGGCACATTATGCAACAGAAGGTGATAAAGGTTATCACTATTTCATGAACATCAAAAAATAAAAATGATGGATTTAAAAGATAAAATTAGAGTTGATTTTATTGCAAGTATGAAAAATCGAGAAAAAGAACGTAAAACTTTACTTTCTGTTGTCTTAGGTGAAATACAAAATGAAGAAAGTCGTAATGGAAACATAAACGATGAAATGGTTTTAGGTATTTTGAAAAAAATGGAAAAATCCCTTAAACAAATTAATACTGAAGAGTCTTTACTTGAGTTAACATATATCGAAAGTTATTTACCAAAATTAATGTCTGAAAAAGAAATTAGAGATATTATTGAAGGTTTTAAAACTGAAGGCATCACAGATATTGGCCGTATGATGGGCTCTTTTAATAAAGAAAATAAAGGTAAGGCTGATAATGGTTTAGTTTCTAAAATTGTTAAAGAAGTATTAGCATGATTGATAGTATTGGTATTATTATATTCTTGATTCTAATTCATTGGGTTGGTGATTTTGTTTTACAAACTCATTTTATGAGTATTAAGAAAAGTTCAAGTAATTACTATTTATCACTTCATGTTTTGATATATAGTTTAACAACAATATTAGCTTGGTGTTTATTTTTACCATGTATGGGATATAAAATAAGTTTTTATGGTATCATGCTATCTTTTATGATTATTTTTATTTCTCATTGGGTAACAGATTACTTTACCAGTAGGGTAACAAGTAAACTATATAAAGAAGAAAAAATACATAATTTTTTCGTTATTGTTGGTTTTGACCAAGTTTTACATTATACACAAATTTTATTAACTTTTTATTATATAATAAAATAATGAGAATTATAGTTATTAATAAAGTATTAAAGAATAAACAAAATATTATTATGATGCATTACCAATTATTAGAATGGGATAAAACTCATCGTGGTTCTTGGCATTTACATGGTCATAACCATAAAACTTTAGTTAAAAACAACCCAGAATATTATAAATATAAGGTTTTAGATGTATATTGTAATGGTTTTAATTATACTCCAATATATTATTTAGAAGTAAAAACTTTGATGGAAAATAAAACTGATTTAAAAGAACATAATTAAAAAAAAAATAGTATATTTGTAAAATAAAAAAAAATAATATGATAAAGATAAAAAATATTAATGTTGAAAATTTTGAAATTGGAGGCGAATCTTCATTCAAAGCATCGATTACAGCATCTGATGAAACACCAAATTCAAATTTTGGTATTGTAAATTCTAATGAAGAATATGTTGGAATATCAGATGAATATAAAGTAGATAACGATACAGAAGAGATTAGTTTTATTGACCTTGCTATTATTAATAGTTATCTATATGATTGTTTTAAGGGTAATCAAGAAGATTTAACTGTTTCTGAATATGGAACAGTAGATAATATTGGTAGAATTTACTTAAATGGGGCATTTAATAATACTAATTCATTTTGGTTCAGATGTAAATTTAAGGATGATGAAAACAATTATTTAATTCAAACTAAAATTTTTATGGACCATCAAAACGCATTAGTTAGTCAATTACATATTTCATGTCAAAAAAATAAAACTTCTAATGAATTCACTGATTTTATTAAGATGGTTAAATCTCTATCTTTTAATAATTCTGAATATAAAGGTAAATGTATTAAAATAAAATTGCGTGAAGGTGAATTTAGAGGTATTGAAATTATTGATATTGAAGAGTCTAGTAATGAATTAATATTGACAGATACTCAAAAAAAATATGTTGAACATTTTATATCTAGAGTTAAAAGAGGTAAAAGTGCTAGGTACTTATTGAATGGCGAACCAGGTACTGGTAAAACAGAATCTATTCGTGACATTGCTAGAAAATTAATACCACATGTCACTTTCATAATTCCAGATTTTGGTACTAGTGAAGAATTAAGTTCTATAATGGAAGCTTGTGAAATATTTGATAATTCTGTTATCGTAATGGATGATATAGATTTATACTTAGGTTCTCGTGACAATGGAAGTTACACTCGTTTACTAGGTCAATTCTTATCATTCTTTGATGGGGTTAAGAAAAGAAAAATTAGTCTTATAGCATCTACCAATGATAAAGGATTAGTTGATAAGGCCGCTGAAAGACCAGGTCGTTTTAATCTAACACTAGACTACACATTCTTAGATGATGCTCAGATAGAGAAGGTATGTTGTATACACCTACCAGAGAGATGGAGGTTAAAAGAAGTATATGATGTACTTAAAGGTAGAATAAATGGTGTAGATATTAATATTACTGGTGCATTTATAGCTAATTTAGCTGATAATATAATAGAAATGTCTGAAGATGATGAAAATTGGGGTATTGAAGATACTATTAACCTAATAAAAGAATCTTATAAAGGTTTTTACTCTTCACAAGTGGAAAAAGAAAAAAGTACGATGGGATTTTAATATTAAATTAAAAAAAAAAACACTTAAAATTAAATAATTATGAAATATTTTATTTAAAATTTGTTTTATCGGGATTAAATACCTATATTTGTAGAGGGGATGTCGAAAACCTTAAACAGAGTAGCCAAATTAAAATATTTTAAATATGAAAAAGTTATTAGTATTAGTAATGTTAACAATATCATTAATGTCATTCTCACAGAATAATAATAATTTAGTGATTAATGATACTTTAAACCCAATTATATCTGTCAGTGTTTTTAATCAGTCTGGTACTCGTTTAGAATATTACCAAAATATTAGCACATATGATGATGTTTCATTTGACTTTTTTTTACGTAACGCTAGAGGTTATTACTACATATTAGTTGAAAGGGAAAATGGTACTATAGTTAAGAGAATTTTAATATAATGGCAACAACAATACATGAGTTAAAGCAAGTAATAATGTGTAATACACCATTTGGTGATGCTCAAGCACTCCTAATAATTGATTATGGCATTCATCAAAATACAATTTGGGTATGCTCATCACTTTCAGATGGTTCAATCAGACATTTTGATAGTAATCAAATATCGATTAAACTTAACCACACTATTAAATTTAATAAGAACGATAAGTAGTTAAATAAAATAAAATTAAGTTAATATGAGTAAAGTTAGAGTAGGTTTTGCAAATGATGGTGAGCAATCACTAGAAATAGATGTTGTTTCTAAATGGGAACCAACAAATATGATTTATATTGGTGATACTACATTTTTTAAGGTAGATGGTTGTTACTTTTCAATGAAAACAGTAAATTTTAATGAAATTTATAATAAAAAATAATAATGATTAACTATTACTAAGTTAGTTAAAACATTAATTTCAAAAGAAATACAAAAATAAGATGAGCAGCAAGTTGTAAAATATAAAAACTTGTTGTACATTTGTGATATAACATAAATTAATAAAAAAAAAAAGAATTATGAGTCATTATTTATTTGAAGGGGTTGTTAAACAGATTTTCCCTACACAAGAATTAAAAAACAACTTCAACAAGAGAGAAGTAGTTGTATCTACTGATGAAAAATATCCACAAGATATTAAGTTTGAATTTACTGACGATAACGGAATTAACACGTTAGATAGTTTTAGTATTGGTGAAAAAGTAACTGTTGCTTTCTTATTAAAAGGTAACGAGTACAACGGTAAATTCTTTACTAATTTACGTGGAATAGCAATTGCTGCAATTGAAGATGGTAAAGCTAAGATGAAGGAAGTCACTAAAACAACTAAAGTTGAGACTAAGTTATCTAAGTCTGATGAGGATGATGATGATAATTTACCATTTTAATTCGTATGAGTATCTTAAAATTAGAACTGAAAGAAGAGCATTTAAAGTTATTAAAGTATTTGCGTTGGAGCAATAACGATGATAATGTTATTGTTGGGATTTCAGAAGAAGAATACTCTGCACCTTTTGGTGAGGATAGTATTTATGAGGCTATTGACATAATCTTAAATGGTATGCCAGAAGACTTTGACCCATTGAATACTGAAGAGTTAATAACATACTCTGATGAGCAAAAAGCAGAATGGGATAAATTATATTCACAACTACCTATGGCTTTAGATATAATTTTATTTAATGGTAATTTTGAGTTGGGTAACTATAGAACCAAATTTAATGACCGAAAATGGGTGAAAAAATAAACATAAAAAATATAAGAATTAAAATTAAAGAATTAACGTAAAAGGGTAAAAAATATTTTAAATAAAAGTAAAAATGAGTAAAATTAGATTTAAGAGTTTGTCCGATGATGATAAGAAAATGATAAGCGATAGTTATCAAGGTAGAGGAGAATTAAATAAAACCGTTGAAAGATTGGCTATTGAGTTAGGGGTAAAATTTTCTGTTTCTGAACGAACTATGCGTATTTGGTTTAAAAAATTAAATCTTAAAGAGAAAGAAGATATTGTTCCAGAACAATACACAATAGCTAAATCTAGAGAATTTGATTCAACAAAAGAAAGATTTATAATTACATGGGCGCAAAATAATACACCAGTTCATAAGAAGTTTATGAAGAATATTGAGGCTTATGCTGAAGAAATTGGTGCTGATATTCATGTTATATTAGGACGTTACAAAAACCCAACATCTGTTTGGACTAACGAACAAGAAGTGTCTGAGTTTTGGGTTGATGAAGTCGTTAAATATGGTGATGCTAATAGACACGATATTCATCAGTTCCTATCTATTATGTCGGATGTTAAAATTCAAGCAACAGCTGTAAATCCAATGACTGGAATGCAAGCTTTGAGTGG
>Ga0209491_10004092_pt1 | contig 23015 bp, 11 predicted proteins | sample BON02_FD_187213 | JGI IMG/M metagenome (GOLD analysis project Ga0209491, IMG submission 187213) | Freshwater microbial communities from Lake Bonney liftoff mats and glacier meltwater in Antarctica - BON-02 (SPAdes) (version 2) | ecosystem: Environmental > Aquatic > Freshwater > Ice > Glacier... | reverse complement strand
CTCCCCTGCCCGCCAGTGACTGTCAGGTTGGACTCTATAACCCGCGAGTGACTATGTCAGGAAAGCCTCGTGGGGACTTCGTCTGACGCATGACGTTTCGAACAACCTGACGCCCATCTGGGGTGTACTCGAATGGACATACCCAAAGACCGAGGCGACGGGCACCGACGCTCCTTCTAGACCCGGCGCTCGGGGGCGACCGCGGTTCGCACGAGCCAGATTGTGGGTCGGGTTGCTGGGGTCGCTAACCGGCAGGCAGATCCCGCGTTTCGACTGACGCACCTAGCGGATTTTTTGCCCTAGTACGATCCGGGAGCATGCGTTATGATCATGGTATGGGTACCAAAGGAATGGTCCGTGTTGCATCTGTCGTGGTGGTCGTTGGATTGGCGGGCGGCGTGATCGCCCCAGCTGCCAGTGCGCTGTCCGTGCCGCCGCTGCCGAAGCAGGGAAGTAAGGACGGGGAGAGGGCCTGGTTCACCAGCGACGAGTTGTATGCGGGAGCTTGGTTCGATGCCGATGGCCAGACGTGGGAGGTCAACCGGTACTCGATCACCGCGAAGAAAGGCAAAAAGGTTGTCGCTCGAGGGGCGACCGTGAAGTTGCGGGCAGGAACGTACAAGTTGACACAGACATTGACCGCTACTCCCCTTGACTACTCTTATACGCCCGCCGGTCCAGCGCAGACGATCACGCGCACACAGAAAATGAAGATCCGCAAATACAATCCGCGGTGCATGACCTATACGGACACCAAGGCACTGCGCCGCGGCTGGACGAAAGCGCAGGTCGCCCAACGGTTCGGCCATCGCGGCTGGCAGGAAAACGTGTTCGGGGCCGTGGAACAGCGTTCATACGAGTGGTGCGACTACGACAACGACTACTACTACGTGTATTTCGTCAACGGGCGGGTCAACGGCTGGACCGATGCCGGGGACTTCTGACAAAGGTGCTTCTCACTGGTGCGGGCGGCAGACTATTTGGAGGCGCCTCGCGGCTGACTTCATAGGAGGACGACTACGCGCGTAACTCGGCGCTGGGTCAGGGCCCCGCAGCTCCGGATAACGGTCCGGTGAAAACCGACGGGTGGTACCAAGGACCGATTCTCGGTACCACGTGCCAGTTATTCGACAACCCGTGAGTTCCCAACTGAACTCACGGGTTGTCGAATACAAGAAACGACCGCGCTTTTCACTCAAGCCGCTTGGTACAACCCGCCAACGCAGGTGCCGCCTGGCCCAAAGTTCGACCACTGCATCCACGACCAGTTACGTTGTCCCTATGACTGCACCCCTAGGCCCGTCGATGCTCTTGATCGCGGCGGTGGGCGACTGTCAACTATTTTTGGTCGAGGATGACCCATTCGTGTACGAACTATTCGGTGGTGGACCCGATGCACGTTTCACCAGCCTGTTACCGGCAGCCGAAGAACTGACGCGCAGAACCCTCGCAGAGCCCGAAAAGCAATCAGCCAGGCCAACGCTGCGCAGCGTCTAGGCCCAGCACTTGGGAACATCCCGCGCTTAAGATATGACCGCTCAATGCTGCGACAGTGCGAGATATATGGCGGTCTTTTCGGCGGAACTGTTTGGAGGTAGGTAGCCTTCTGAGATGGACGAAACGTTACGCGATGAGACCCCGGCGACTGTGGAACAAGTCGGTGCGGCGATGGCCGCCATCGGCATGTATCACGGATCTAACACTGCCCAAGAGCACGCCGAAGAGGCCCAACGCCTCGGTCACGGGTCAGACGCCTACCGCGTCCGCATAGTCAACGCCCTACTGGGCGTTGTGCAGATTGAAGCGCTGCTGGCCGACACCGTTGAATTAGACGATGAGGCCAAACATGCGGCCTGGGAAGAACAACTCGTCGCCGCCGGGGCCGGGGTCGAGCACCCGGTGGCGCGGGTGGAGTTCATCCGATGGCAGGTGCTGCGAGCAGGCACGCCGCTGCGCCTGATGGCCCAACACCCAGAGACTGGGCCGATCCCGGTTGCCGCTGCTAACGCCGCAACCGGCCTACACATTCTCTTGGGCGTCATCGCCGCCAGCCAGGGCGCGGTAGCCCTCGGCGCCGTCGATACCCTCGCCGAACAATCCGTGCAGCTCACTGAGGCACGCGAAGCACTACAAGCCGCCATCGACAACACCGACCTACTACTCAACATGCTCAAGTCCGTGGGGCTTTAAGGAGATCGACTCACGGGCCGAAAGATGGCAAAGATTGAGCCGCTCAACACCGCTCCACTCGTGACTTGACTCGGAATAGGCTGCAGTGTTCTGTTTGACTTAGTTGGCGACGCGACGCCACGTCGCAGGTTCCTTCCATCTCGGCCTCCCAGTAGTTTCCAGTGAATCCGCAATCCGCAATCCGTTTCGGACCCGACACTGTTTCCGTAAATATCCGGGCGCAGATGGCAAAGGAGTCAAGCTGCAGCTGCTGGGTCTGCATCTCCGTGCTCGGGCGGCATGTCCAATGGTGTGCTCGGCCATGACGGCATGGCATCCCAATTACCCCCGGTATCCGTTTTGATCTCCACAGGACCGTGGGGCGGAGTTTTGGGACGGTCCGCCCTTCGTGCCGACCTTCTGGTCAAGATCGGCACGGACGCTTCCTGAATACAGGTGTTAATGACACCGCCGGAAAAGAAAGTGGAAGAGTCCGCGGGAGGCTGAACGGGGCGCCTGCCGTTGGGGTGCCCGGGTCCCACCGGTAATCAGCGAGTAGCTCCACGCATGCGAACTACTAGGCCAACAGAGCGGACGGATTGCCCTTCCACGAAACCACCAACGCGTCGCGTGCCCGAGTCGCTGCGACGTAGAGCAGCGAGCGCTCCCGAAGCAGCGCATCCGAGAGCTCCTCGGGCGCAACGTTATGCAGTGCCCATTTGTTTGGAATCGATCCTTCAGAGACATCGAAGAGAATCACGCGGGAGAACTCCATCCCCTTCGCCGTATGCATGGTCAAGACGACTGGGTTCTTTGATTTTGAGTGTGCAGACGTGAGCAGCGTGACGGGAAGTCCATGCTGCCCCAAGACATCCTGGAGTTTTTTGGCCTGACTGTTGGACCTTGCCAAGATAGCAATCGTTTCCGGGCGGACTGGCGCAGCTGGATCGTTGAGCCAGCCCTTTACAAGCTCCGCGATGTTGGCGAACTGTTCGGCATCGTCCTTCGCTGGCAAAGGTGTTGGCACTGGGCCAATCCGAGATGAACGGTAGCCAGCTGCAGTCTCCGCCTGGTTTTCTGCGTCAACGTACTCGCCACCTCCAAGGATCCGAAGCGCGAAGGCAAGATTCTGCTCAGTAGTCCGGTAGTTCAAGGTCAATCGGCGCGACCGGCCGGTGATCTTGATTCCGTATCGTGAGAGCACCACGTGCTGGCCATAGATCCGTTGATGAGTGTCTTCAGCTAAGAACATGTCGTTCGGTCCGGGTCGGACGAGCGCGCGTGCCAGCTTCCAGTGCGATGGTGAAAAGTCTTGGCCCTCATCAATCAGGATGTGATCAGCAAGCGGGACGGACGTTGCGGCTCGTTGCTCCAACCACACGGCACCGATCTCCGCAATCTCCGCGTAGCTAATATCTCCCATGAGCCGTGCTGAACGTCTGTACGTGTCGACAACCGACCAGACTGCCGCACGGTTCTTCCGGTTTAGCCCAACTCCTCGGCCTGGCCGCTTGATCGCTAGATAGTCATCCTTGCTGGACAGTCGGTTTGGCAGGATGACTTGTAAATACTCTGCCTCGAAGAATGACGGATTCAGAATCGTGTCCGGCAGGACTGCGTCTGAGTCTTCGATTGCGTCACGCCACCCGTCACTCGTTCCGCGCACTCGCGCGGACGATTCAACAGAAGCACCAAGAACAGCGAGCGCGGCCACGTTGAACGCCTCCCCGGCCGTGCTCCTTACAGCGGATGCCAACGAATCGATTCCCCTAACGAGGACACCGCCCGCCCCGAGCTCATCAGCAACATGGACATCCGGGTCCAACCGTTCAAGATCGCGTTGCAGATTGCCCGCGAGTGCTTTGGTGAACGTCGTCAACACGATTCGCGGGTCCACACCACTCTTCGCAAGCCGACATGCACGATGCAGGAGTACCACCGTCTTTCCTGTTCCCGCACCACCTGATAGCCGAAAGGGTCCGTTGTAGTTCGCCGAGGCGTATTTGCGTTGTTCTGGATGAAGGAAGACTCGCCATGCTCCGAAGTCGCCACCATCTATGACCCGGCGCAGTTCATCGTCGTTGTCGATCATTGTGAACTGCATCTGAGATGCCGGATGCTGCAACGAGGTGACGATCAGTTCGTCCTCAGTGCGTTCCGCTTCAGTCTGCTCCGCTGGCTGCTCCGCCTCGTTGGCGGTGAGGTCAAGCTCGGCACGAATCTTCTCAATAGGGTCACCCACAGCAAGACCCAGAACTGCCATCGACTGCCACTGATTCTCAAGACTTTCGGCGACCCCGAAGACCTCATCTTCGGTCGATGCGCGGAAGAGCCCAGTTGTCAACGCTTCAGGTAGTCCCAACTCATCAGTCAGCTGAACATGGGTGTAACCAAGGCGCTCCAAATACGAACCGGTCTCAACAACGGGCTCGGCGCCGACACTTGGTTCGGTAACCGCCGGGGCTTGGTAGGCACTTGGCGGTGCCACCGGCGCTGTGGCCTCAACCAACTCAGCGATGCCGTTGATCGGATTAACCTGCAGTCTGCGGGTGCGGGCTCTCTCAATCGCAACGTCGTGTGGCCATGTACCCGCATAGACGTACACACGTTCAGAATCCGACGTGTCCAATCGGTACAGCACAGCCCGCAGCGCCAAGTCGACGCGGCCGGTCCTGGCGCGGGCGTCGGCAGCATGTGCCATGGGTTCAATATGCAGGCCGCTAGTCGTGTCGTCGTCAGCAAGTTTCGTTAGGAAGTTCATGATCTTCGCCTTGATGGCTTTTTCATGGTCTTGATTTTTGAGTTTGGTCATCACGATCTGAGGCATTGAATTCTCCTACCCGATTCCGAGGGCGTGGGTGATTGCGGCGGCATTCATATCAACGAGGGTCCAGCCGGACTCTGTCAATTGATCAGCATCTTCGGGGTCGAGCCCTCCGGTCGCAATGACTCCAATTTCGGGCCACGTGAACGAGACGGGAATTCCGTCACCGTGCTCCTGGCCCATCTCCGGAATTGGAATGCCCGCGTTCTGAGCAAGAGTCATGATCAGATCAGATTCGAGTTCCGTGGCCTCGTCAAGCAGTTCCGCCCACCCCGGCTCGATTCCTGCCCCCGCGCGTGCAGGCGTGGACACGTCACTTTGCGGTGACACGGTGATCTCGCTCAGTGCCATGATCTGTACCTGATTTGCGGAGTCCCTCATGCCGAGCAGGTTCGACATTCGAAGCCATCGCCGCCACGCGTCTTGGAAGCCCACGTTTTGCAGCACTTCTTGGCGATCGTCGAGCACGAGTGCAGCTTGCGTGGAGCCCGGCACGTCCGGACGGTATGCAGCAACCAGCACAGCTTGGTCCCAGCGGACTATCCACGACGAGTTCTCATTCGTTAGGTCAGGCGTGCGACCAAGCAATACGGAACTGGCAGCGTGCTCGACGGTCACTGCGTCGAGGTCGATGAACTTCCCCCCCGGTTGAACCAGCAACACGGGGAGGGCTTCGGCAATGCGTTCCCAGCGAGTGCGGGCCCTCTTCGGGTCCTGCATCCAGTCCATCAGCGCAGTGATCGGGTTGGCGGTGACGTGTTCGAGATCGGTGAGGGACAGTTGGTAGCTGCTCGCGAAACTGGCGGCGAAATCCTTAGAGAACCAATCGACGGGAAGCACTTTGCCGCTGTCTGCTTCCTGCAAATCCGCCCAGGTGATCGCGATGACTCGGTAGCCCAGGTCTCGCGCAGCGCGCCGTTTGGCGGCATCATCAGCGATTCGATTGTGCGCGGGCGTTGCGTGGAATGCGAAACCATCTGTGTAGATAGCGATCGGTGCCGTTCCGCCCCCGTGGCGCTCAAGAACGAAGTCCGGGGTCGTGGGCCCCAAACTCACCTGCGGTCGCAGCATCCAAATACTGCGAGACCCGGGGAACGTGACCTGCACCTTGTTTCCCCAACTGCCCGGCAACTCCTTGACGGTCGCGCCGAGCGCCCGGGTGCGCTCGATGAATAGCTTGCGGAAGTACTGCTCGATGACTGACTCACCGGAAGGGGCACCCGGGTCTGTCGTTTCGATTGCCCATGGTGATGCCTGCCCGTCAGCATCAACACCGAGCAGCAGTCGCAGGCTCCGGTCAGCGCTGGTTCGAGAGACGAGATCGGCATTGCCGCCAGGAGCGTAGGGAAGCAGACAGCGGTGGCATGCGTTGCGTGCTTCGGACTGACATTCGCAGTCGCGGATAATTTCCCACGCCCGCTCAAGCACAGATCGCAACTGCTCTGGTGCGGCAAGTTCGGCGAGGTATCCCGTCCCGCCCGGCACGGCATCATGAATCAACAGCGACTCCACGTTGCTGCCGCCGTCGGAGAAGACCGGGTCGACTGTCGTCTCCACCCGCAAATGGTCCGGGTGGCCGCCGAGCGCTTCGGTCAGCCCGAGGAGCAACGCTGCCTCCAGACTGGGCAGCGCGATGCTGTCTCCGATGGTCAGTGCTTGTGGTAACCGCACGACCAGGCCCTGGGTGCGCAGAGTCCGGCTCAGCCCAACGGTCACGACATGTTCATCGGGTGAAGTCCGGAACCGACACCAGGCACGGTGCTCATGGCTGCCGTTGGAATTGGACGCGGTGTCGAGTTTGCCGCAACTGCTACACACTCGGAAAAGTTGGCTGGGTCGATCTTGTCCGCTGATCATCCTGGCAGCCCCGGAGCTGCCCACACGTCCGAGGTTTAGCCACCGAATTGTCACGTCGCGCAGGTATTTGACTCCCAGCCCGGTGTCCGGGACGTACCACTGCCGCGCAACATTGGCTGGGTCAATATCGGCAGCGATTGCCATCGAGAAATGCGTCTTTGTTCGTTCATCTCGTCCGTCGCCGATTGACGATTCATCACGGCGAACCTCCGCTGACACGTGTTCGAGTTCCACGACCGACAGGCGTTGGGCAGTGTCAGCGATCGCTGCTGACCCGCACCGCGGGCATGCGCTTGGCGATTGCTGCCCTTCGAGTTCTTTGGCGAACCCACAAGCCGGACAGAGCACCCAGGTACGAACCGCTTCCCCATCCATTCCGAGATCAACAGCGTCAATCTTGATTTCGGATCCTTGTGCGTAGAAGACAGCACCAGGTGCGAGTTCACGGATCGCGATGCCGGCCCCACGTTCGTAGGACACACCTTCGTGCTCGAATTGTCCGGTGTCCGGATCAATCCACGACAATGCCACATCCAAGCGCACCGAGTCGTCGAGCAGCGTGTAGTTCGGTAACACCCCATGTCGTTCCAGTCCGCTAATCCATGATTCTTCACGATGCTGGGCGAGCAACTTAGCGACCATCCGATTCGCGGCCTTCGCCGAGCGGAGCTCGACCTTGGCCTCTTCGGTAGCGGCAGGGTGAGCGGCAGCCGTCTCCAGGTCCACGAGCGCGTCGGAAATCGCTTTCCGCCGGTACTTGAGTAGGTCGAGGTCGGTGTTCCACCGCCGCACGGCATTGATCGCGCTGGCAGCGACACCGCTGGATCCTGGTAACTGCCCCGGGTCCGCCCAGTCACGCAACGACTCAGCCGCCTCATCAGCCAAAGCGGGAAATGCCGCGATGAACTCGGCAGTGATCTCGATGTGATGAGTTTCGGCATCGGTGATCACCTCGCCAAGGAATGAGCCCGGCTCGCTAGACATCAGCACGTCGCGTGCTTCCCGCGGTGGGTTGCCCAGGTTCGCGGCCCGCCGATCAATCAGGAACGCGAAGTACTGTCGTCGCAGAATCTCTTCGGCATCAAGATAGGTAGCAGGCGCGCGCACCCGCCCATTGATCACCGATAGTGGCTCACCCAGCTTCGGTAGCTGAGCTCCTCGACCTCTGACGAATGCCAGGGATAACGAGTTACCAGTCAGGCGGCCCGCGCGCCCGACTCGCTGCAGGTATGAGGCCACCGACTTCGGAAGGCCAGCCAGCATGACCGTGGACAGGTCCCCAATGTCGATACCCATCTCAAGCGTCGGGGTCGCTACTAGAACATTGGGGGCATCGGGTTCCTGCGTGGAAGCCTTGAAACCATTCTCGAAACGGAGGCGCACATCGTCGGCAAGCAGGCTCGTGTGTTCGCGCGCAACGACGCGGCGCACGTCGCCCTCGTTGTAGAGCCTCCGGTAATAGTTGTCCACCCCCTGGGCGGCACGCAGGTGTCCAGGGCAGCGGGCAGCCAGGCACGGACCGTCAACGAGTTGCCCGGCGACCTGAACTGTCCCGGTCATTGGGCTCTGGCACACGTCACACACGAGCAGGTGCCGACCAGCCTCCCAGTCGGCCAGGTCGATCGGCGAAACCGTAATCGTGCTGGGACTCAGTTGGTAGGCGATGGCTGTTGACCCAGACGCGGTCGTGATGCCGACCGACGTGACGATCCTGCTCTTCTCCAGTTCCGCGAGCAGCACTTTACTCAGCCGTGCACCTTCGTTGGGTGTAATGCCGAACGCCTTGCGGGTCCACGCAGCGAACCAACTCTGGGGTGACGTCACGACATCGAGCTGGGTCCGATTGTTCTCGTTCCCAGCCGGAGCTGGACCCCCGACCCGGGGGAAGCCAGGCGCATCTCGCCCTGGCGGGAACGCTGGCATCCCCACGCTGCGTGGTCTGCCACCACTGACGAACCACCGCTTCCCGTCGTTTTCGATGTACCTGCGGAACCATTCGTGTTCGATCGCGCCACGGTCACGCATCCGTTCCAGAACACCGCGCACCCACCGCACCACGACATCGGCGGAGTAGTCCACCACCTGCCCGTCAGCAACTTCGCCTTGCAGGTAATGCCCAGCAAGTGCCGAGCGCCCGATCGCTTCCAGCTTTGCCGCAGTTCCTGCCGCGACCTCGGCGGCAAGACTCCCCGTGAGCTCTAAGGTCCGGCCGAGCCGAGACTGCAACCCAAACTCCAGCTCAACGTCGAGTTGTAGTCGTTTACGCACTCGAGTCCTGACCTCTGGCGGGATGGAGCGTGCCGTCACCTTCTTCCAGAAAGGGGCAAACTCACCCCGTTCCACGATCTCCGGGGAAAGCAGCCGGTAACGCTTGAACTGATCATCACCGGCCTCCTGAAGCAGCCGGTCGACCAGTTCCTCCAGCGATGTCGGATAGTCACCCACGGCCTCGCGGATCGCATTGCGCAGGCTGAAAACATGAGACCGGCTCTGAACAAATCCGGCACGGTGGGCCGCATCTTGGACGCTATCGGTGAAGACGAGTGCCTTCTTTTCGATACTATCCAGATCGCCGTCGCCGAAGATCGTGGTGACGGCAACCGAGAGCAGTGTCGCAATCGCGCTGCCGAGGAAGCGGATGCCGTCGGGGCGTTGGCATGACGGGCAGGTGTCGGCGCGTGCCGCGTCGTCAGCGCCTTCACCCACGTTCGTCATGACTGGTAAAACCAGTCCGTCTTGCAGTTCCGGATCATCGAGGTCAGGGGTGTGGGCGCTCAGGTTACGGTCCCGGGCCCATAGCCATTGGAGCCCCTCGACCGTTACTCCGGTGGCGGCCAGTTCGGCTTCGATCGGTGCATAAAGCAGCGGCCGGAACCGGCCCTCTCTAGAAGCGTGGTTACGTCGTATGTCGCCGTCGTCGGGAGCAAGGTCAGTTCCCGTCGGCGCCAGCTCGACACCCCAGCCGCTACGGCCACAGTGGCGGCAATAAATCGCCGGAAACTCCGTCTGGCTGATAGCGCTGATCGGATCATCGGCATCGACGTCTTCGGTGAGGCCATCATCGTCCCAGCGAAACGCCACCGTCGGGCCTGCGATCCGGTTGATCCGGGTTAGCTCACGAGTCCAAAGGTGCAAGTCGACCGAAAGCGCTTCACGGCCAGCAAGGTGGCGGATATGACTGATGACAGCGAGAACCGTGCCGATGAAGTCGCGGCGTTGTTGCCCGCGTTGTTCGTAGGTTTGCGTTGCGGACAGTCCGGCAGGCATCACAGCATCAGCTAGATCGTCGATTGAGATCGCGGTTTCGGCATGGCGCGCGAGTTCGGCAATGAAAGGATGAGCTTGCTCAAGGTCGAGCAGTTCCTCCGGTGTTGGCGTGGCTCCAACGACTGACTCCCCGGAGGGCTGGCTGTAGAGCTTGTTGAACAAGGCGGCCGTCAGCTCGTCAGGATTAACCGAAGCCAGGCCGTTGATCTCCGCAATGATTTCGTTGCCCACCGGGACCGCAACGAGTCCACGCTCACTCACCCGATCGAGCGCTTCGATTGCCCACTCGCCAAGGCTGAGCCGCGTTTCTGTGACGACGCAATCCAAGCCAAAGGGTTCGCCGAATACTGTCTCGGCGAAGTCGATCATGGCTGCTGGATCGCTCTTGTCCCCCAGCGTTGCTGACGTTGCGACTGGGGTGAGCAATCCGAGCGGACGCGCTCTAGCGTCATCGGTGATCACTTCACTTTCGGAGGGCCAAAATCGTTTGAGGGTCAAGCCAAGACGTCGCAGCAGCATTGAGACGTCGGTGCCCTGTGCGCCGTCGTAAGTATGGAATTCGTCAAGCACCAGGTACCGCAAACTTGTTGCGCTTTGCTGCCAGAGGACCTGATCACTGGTCCGCAGCAGCAACTGGTCGAGCATCTTGTAGTTGGTAAGCAGAATGTCCGGCGGCGTAGCCCGAATCGCCGAACGATCGGTAATAAGTCCGTCCGGCGTGACGACCGTTCGCTGGGGGCCCTTCTGACCTGTGTAGAGGGCGGCGCGGATACCGCTGAGCGCTGGGTGCTGAGTGAGCATCGAGGCGAGACGCCTGGCCTGGTCATTGGCCAGTGCGTTCATCGGATAGAGGATCAACGCCTTAATGCCCGGTTCACCGTTGCGCTTGGCCGTAAGAACATGGTCCAAAATCGGATACAAGAAGGCTTCAGTCTTACCCGAGCCTGTGCCCGTCGTCACCAAGGTTGGCAGCGGGCGCGGCTTATCTGGAGACAAGTTGGAGCTGCTGAGCCGCTCGAAGGCGTGCGCCTGATGCCCGAACGGAGTGAAGCCTTCATACCAGCCGAGGCTGTCTCGCCAACCGGAGTCCGCCGCTTTGAAGGGCAGCCGTAGGCGCGCGTAGGGGCCCTTGAAGATTCCGCGGTCCGGGTCCGTGAGGAATTGCTGTAGGGCCTCACCGGCGTCCGGATCAGCAAGCGCGAAAGTAGTCGTCAAATAATCGACGACACCGGACCGAAGATCTGCCGCTTGCAGGCTGGGTAGCAGCTCGCTCATGACCGCTCCGCCAGGATCCGCTCGAAATGCGTGTACGCCTGGCGCATGTCGGCCTCTCGGTCCAGCGTCACGAATGGAAGCTCGTATGTGTAGGTATTGCCTGCCGGATTGGTCGCCGTGCGCTCAGCCTCGGTGATCCGGTCGCCCTTGGTTCGCCACGTTTTTAGCACCGAGTTCGGGACGAGGCGTCCGTTAATGTCGTAGTAGTACGAGTTGCGGTCATACCCGGACAGGACCGCGAACTGCGTGCGATAGACCGTGCAGAGTTCGTCCGCAGTTAGGCCGAGCATCAAAGCAACGATTGCGTCGATCTCCACGAGTGCCTGACGACGGTCGGACGCGCGCCGCAGCGGCGTGGCCTTTGACCATTTCGCTCCGATGAATATCGGTGCACGCCCGAGGTACCCCAGCCCCCCAGCCCACGTGCTTTCGGCGAACGCTTCTACATCGCAATAGTCCCAAAGCTCGGACCATGCTTCGGTTAGGCAACTAAGGCGCAGAATTCTCAATGAGAGTTCGGGAACCCACACAAGGTCTGGTCGGGCCAACCGCGAAACCACGCTCTCGAGGACGTGCGCTTTGCCGGTAACACGCACAGAGAAATCGGCGATCAACGAACCCATCAATGCTGCCACCGCGGGCAGCAACTCAGCGCGCCCAGCGACTCGCAGCGACGAAACCGCGTGCACATGAGACGCCCCAGGAGGTATCAGTGCGGGAATCAATGTTCGCTCACCTGTCAGAGCGGCCATGTTTCGCCAGGCGACGCGGTAGAAGTCTCTGGCGGGGAGTTTGTCGGGGCCCCAGTGGGTGTAGGCGGCGTTGTAGCGGGCGGGGTCGCCTGCGGGTTTGTACGCTGTGACCGGCAGTGCGTCGGGTGCGAGCGTCTCCAGGTCGATAGCCGACCAGTCCTTATTATTGAGCATCGTCTTGTTTGGTGACTTGTAGAACGGGTTCCCCACGAAGATGTGCGGCCCCTGCAGAATCGCGTCGTCCCACGACTCCACCGGCCCCCACGAGACCTCAAAGATACCCTTCTTCCGGTCGATGCTTTCATCCCATCCGCGAGAGAACTCGAGACCCAAGTCGCCGAGACGTGGGGCGAGGGCGAGTTTGTCGAGGACTGCGGCGGTGGCCTGGTTGACGGCGTACACCATGCGTGTCTGTCGCACCGGGACCGTGTCATCTTCAAGCACCGCATGCCAAGTCCGCAGCGTCTCGTCGTCAACCGTGATGATCCGCCTCCGGTGGGGCCGCATGTCCCAATGGCCATCCGGATCCTTTAAACCGGGCTGCTCCCCCGAGCCGTCATGCTGATACGAGCGATCTACGGTGTCCGGGTGATACAGCGACGTAGCCATCTCGAAACCGACGTCGCCGGACGCTGCGTAGACGTGCACACCGTAGGACACGAGATGATGGATCTCGAATAGCTTCAACTCGTTGACAAACTGCCAGTGCCGCCTCAGATGCGAATACGTTTCTGATCGAAGCAGTCCCGCCTTTTCATCTGTGAAGTGGGACTCGGGGTGGATGAGTCCGGTGATCCCGCGAAGGCTCGAGTGGAGCCAGGTTTGTTCCATGAAACAGCGGTACAGATCTGGTTGCAATCCTGCAAGGTGCGGATAGTTTTGTGGCGCCCCCACGAATGCGGCAATCGCTGCAACGTCGGCAGTGCCGTCGACCAGCAGGTCACGGACACCATCGATCTTCAGAGTTTCGATTCGCCGTGCCTTCACCTCATCCTGTGTGGGTCTAACTGTGAGCTGCCACCAAGGGTCACCTTCAGCCAGCAGGGCATCCACGTCTGAACGCGGCCGAACCCATGGCGGATTACCAACCTGCAGATCAAATCCGCCTGCCGCGAAGACTGTCGCGAAGTCGAGTTCCCAGTGGAAGAAGCCTTGCTGCTGCGCGATTCGATTGGCAGCTGCCAGCCACGGATGTTCGACGAGCACGTCCTCGACGGGCTGCACACCGGCTAGGCTCTTGTCGAACTCTTCGGCGGCACCGAGGCGTTCCCAGTTGGTATCGAGGTCGAATCGTGACTGGCCTTCTGCCGTCTTCTTTTTGCCTTCAATATGTGTGCCGAGCACTGCGGTGAGCCCCGCGATCCACTCGTCCAGAGTTGGTGGCGTGACGTCGCCGATGAGTGTGGGTGTCAGCGGCCAGAACCACATCGCGTTCCAGGCATCCATGACAAGGCGCAACCGTTGGAAGGCGCCGCCTGGGTCGCGGAGTTTGCGTTCGATTTCGTCGCGGCTGACAGCTGTGCCGTCTGTGATTTCGGGGGCTGCGTCTCGGCCCCAGATCGGGATCGCCCGCCGTGACCCGTCCTCGGCGGACTGTAGGCGGCGAAGGGCAAACTGCCATAACCGCTCCACTCGGTAACTCAGGTTCACGAGTTGTGCGACCTGTGTTTTGGTCGGCTTGGTCTTGAATTGGGCGCGCCACTGCTTCAATGCTGCCAGCTCGTCAGGGGCCAGTGCCTTCGCTTCCTTCCCGTCAACGGCACTTCCCCACCCTTCGGCGGGTAACAGGAAGTGATGAATGGAACCCGACGTTTCTCCGCTGATCCGACCGGCCTCGATGTTGTCGGCGAGTTCGGTCAGTGCAACGTTTCGGGGTGTGTCCTTCAGCCACGCCTTGCTGGTGACTTGAGCTGGTGTGTAGACGGCGCGACGGGCACCGATGAGGGAGTTTCCACGTTTGAGGTGTAACCCGAACCAAGGTGCATCCAAACCGCTGACCATGGTGTCGAGCCAGAGTGAGATTTCGGCGAGCTCGACGGCGGTCGCGTTCAGGTCGACGCCATACACCTGATGCAAGGCGATGGAGGCCTTCACCTTCTGCAGCTCGATGGGATACTGATCAGGATCAAGTGAGTCTGCCGGGTCGTCGGAATCGGCAAGTTCGCGCCTTCTGCGCGACAGGTATTCCTCCGCTAGTTGGCGGACTGCTTCGATCGCGAACGCGCCTGATCCTAGGGCCGGTTCACAGACCCGCATCGTCAGAATGTCGGCGGCGCTGGTGAGCGTGTCATCCTGATCCAGGAGCTCGGCAAGGGCCTGCGACACCACGAACTTTGTCAGGACTTCGGGGGTGTAGTAGGACGCCGACTGCTGGCGTTCGCGGCCCGCGAGTCGGAAGACGAAGCTGCCCTTTTCGTGGAGCACCGCTTTGGACGCACCGGATATGGGGTCGACCGCTTGAACGAAGTCCGTGCCATCAATTCCGGTGGCACGGTCGACGGGAACGACCCAGGACCCCTTCGAACTGTCGCCGCCCTTGGCGACTTCATACAGGTCCGTCTCGGCAAAGAAGCCGGTATAGGACATGAGGCCTTCGTACACGGCACCGAGCTGGTTGATGCCCAAGTTGGCGTAGCTGATGAAGCCGCGGTCGCTACCGGTGCGCTCCTTGCTGAGCAGTAGATGTGCCAGCACTTGCTGCATCGCTTCGTCACCCAGGCCGGTCTCGGCGATCAACGAAATTGCCTCAGGCAGAAACAGGTCAGCTTTGAGGCTGTTAAAGGCCAGGCCTTCAGGAAGGTGTTCGGTGTTGTCTCCATGAACCGGGGCCGGTCTCCCGTCATCAACGAGGCGGAACAGTGTCGCGAGCGAGTCGTAGAGGTGGGTCCGGCTCGCGGCGTCGTGGCTCAGTTCAACCTGGACGAGTTCGCGGAGCCGGTCGAGGCTGTAGCCCTCCTCGTACTCCCCCACATTGGTAGGCAGTACGTCGAGTTCCGGCGATGCCTCAGCAAAGAGCAGGAACAGGATCCGATACAGGTAGCGCAACGATTGCTTAGCCAGCGGCTGCGCCTGATCGGCCGGCAGCGGTTGCCGGCCTAACTCGGCACGCCGGGCGACAACTTCGTTGGCGATGATCTCGATGGATTGGCGGACCCCTTCGCGCAGGTCCTGCGAGACGCCAACGGTGTGCTTAATGGCCTGGTCCAGAATCGTCTGCCACCACACCGTCCCGTCAGCCGCCGGAACGAGGGAATCTGCGGACAAGCACGCGACCGCCCGGTCCAGCTCACCTGCCCTGGCGGTGTGGTTACGGTCGGCAACGAGCTGCAGATCAACCGCCAGGTAACGCCCCTCGGGCCAGCGCTCCTTCTCAGCCAGCAGCGCCCAGCGGCCGGCCAGCACGATCGCGAAGTGTGGGCCGTCATCGGCGATGAACAGCGTTGACAGCAGCCTAGCGGCCGAACGGATCGGGTGGTTTTCGTCGTCAACGGGCACGTACGGTTCCATCAGCGTCTTCTCGTCGCGGGCAAGTAGCTCGTCAACCGCTTCGACCGCGCGGGCCTCAATGATCGCGACCGCAGAACCCTCGATCTGACCGCTCGGAGCGATCAACGTGAGTGGGCCGGAAATCTCGCGTTGAAGCGATTCCGCGTCATAGCCGAGCGCTTGGACGATCGGCGCATAGACGCGGCTCCGCAGTTCCGCTGGTGTCAGCCCTTCACCGAGAGCTGCGAAAGCTCCGGACAGCTCCCCGCGAATCGCGGTGAAACGTGACTTCGGGGTGGCGATAGCCTCCTTGGCCAGGTCATCCCATTCCTTGCGCAGTTTGACCAGTTCCGCCTGGAACGACTGCGATTTCGCGTCAGTGGTGAAGTAGTGCTCGCTAATCCACTCTTGACCAACGATGAACGCCTCGGATGCCATCTAGCTCGCCTTCCCTTCACCAGCGCGCGGAACAACAACGACGAGCGGTCGAACCAACGTCTGCTCAGGCAGCATCGATTCAGCGATCTTTCTTTCATCGTTGACGGTTGTGCTTCGGTTCTTCAAACCCGCGACCTGGGCCATTCCCGTTGCACGTTGCTGCCACTGGTCGACGCGGTCTGACCATTCCTCAACACGTCGACGGACATCCGCGGATGCCGCTTGCGCCAGCGCGGCCATTTGTCGGTTCGCGTGATCGACGGCGGGCGCGATGACAGGTTGCAGCCTGGCCAGATCCGGCGTAATGCCGGTATTGATCAAATTGCCGAGCAGTCCGCACGCCTTCAGCGCTTCGCGGGCCGATTCGTGAGGCGTGATCATCATCAGCTGGTTCGGGGCATCGACATCGGCGACTTCAGCAGTCATGAACGACGCGGCGACTGTCTGCCCGCGTCGGTTAGTCAACGTGCCAACCAGTAGCACTGTGACGCTCTCGACGCCAGTCTCGACCGCGAACACTTCATTGCGGCCAAGGCGGCCCAGCGCACGATCACTCGCCCATTCCAGGATGGGGTGCAGCGGGCCCAAGTAGTGGGCTTCGGGCCACAAGGTGGTGCCGTTCGGGTCATCGATCGCGGCTTGCAGCTCGGCTCGCGCCAGCTTGGTGGTCGTCGCGAGGGTCAGCTTGTCGGCGACCTTCCGTTGGGAGAGGTAGCTCTGCGGCAAGACCGACAGCCGCTGCATCAGGTCTTTGCCAGGTGCAAGGTCGACCGACCCATGCGCCAGGTGCTCACGCCAATTGACTCCCCCAGCGCTCGGGCTGGCGCCGGGGGTTTCATACACCTCGGTCAGGGCCTGCGACAAGAAGTCGACCTGGGTATCGAACAGGCCGGTACCCGCATCCAGCACAGCTGACTTGGTGGCGGAGGTGACCGGTGCTTGTCCGCTCGCGATCCGGGCCAGCATCGCAGCGATCGGGTCGCTGCCCGCTATCGCATCATCGACGCTCGGGATCACCTCGTCGATGTCAGCCCCGGTGGCCAGTGCCTTGCGGATGGATTCTTCCTCGACGTCTGGGTCGTACTTGCCCATCAGCGACGCTGCATCACCGAGCGCGGTGTGAGCTTCCTGCTCACGCTCAAGCACCCGTTTCAAGACGCGGACGTCGCCAGCGAAATCAGCGTCGTCGGGGTCCAATAACAACGTCGTGATCTGCGGGCGCTTGCGCTGGCCGTAGCGGTCAATGCGTCCGTTGCGCTGCTCAATACGAATCAAGCTCCACGGGATATCGAAGTGAATCAGTTCGTGGCATTGCGAGTGCAGGTTCACGCCCTCAGATGCCACGTCCCCGGTGATGAGCAGGCGGATCGGAGATGACGATTGTTTGAAGCTCTCAACGATCTCTTGTTGCTCAACATCGGTCAGGCCACCGTGCAGGACTCGGACTTGGTCTTCCTTGAGTTTGAGGTCTTTCTGGAGGCTTTCGCGCAGCCACTTCAGTGTTGCCACACGCTCGGAGAAGACAACGGCCCGTTCACTGCTTCGTGGACCGACACCGATTTCCTTGAGGTAGGCGAGCAGACGCGTGTACTTGGCCGACGGCTGCTGCAGCGATGCCTCGTTCAGATCGGACAGGCGTGCAAGTGCGTCACGTTCGCGTGACTGTTCCAGCGTCGGGGTCGGTCCCAGACGCCGGATTCGCGCGTTGATCGATTCCTGGAGCGCGACCGGCGATGAGAGGAACGACTTTGCCAACGTCCAAGGGAACAGGCCCTTATTAGACCCGGAGTACGGCGATCCCCCGGTCTCGGGATGTAGCCAGACGGCCGAGAGCTCGTTCGCGACGGCATTCTCCGCTACAGATGCTGCGACCAGGAAGTGCTGGGGGTCAAGGCGTTCCGCCCAGTCGTCGCCAACTTCGCGCTCAACCTCGGGGCTATGGCGGTGACGCCTGATGATCAGGCGTTGTACGGCCTGTTCATCGATGTCCCCGGATGGGGTAACAGCCGTCGGCTCTAGAAGGCGGATCAGCTCGGCGAAGCTCTCCGGTCGGCCGTTGTGCGGCGTCGCCGAGGCGAGGATCAGCGCCTCAGTATTGGGTGCCAACGTCCTGGCCAGCCGGTTGTTGAGCGTGGCCCCGGTGATGTTGTGCGACTCATCAATGACGACGGCATCCCAGCGCTGCTTGGCCAAGTGCGCCCGGTACTTTTCCTGCTTCAACGTGTCGATTGAGATGATCGCCCGCTTGTAGAGGCTGAACGGATTGCGCGTGGCCGGGAGCTTCTGGCGAACGCGCTGGATGCCGACTGAGTCGAGGCGGACGAAAGGCAGCGCGAACCGCGTCCACATCTCGTACTGCATCTGCTCGAGCACGTGACGAGGTGTGACGATGAGGATTCTTTCGCCGCGGCCGCGGCGGGCCAGTTCGGAAAGGATCATTCCGATCTCGATGGTCTTACCCAGGCCGACCGCGTCCGCGATGAGGATCCGCGGGCGCAGCATGTCGGTGCTCAGCGCCTGGCGGACAGCAGCCTGCTGGTAGTCGAGCGGATCATTGAGCATCTGCGTCGACACCGTCAGCGCATCAGCGCCCATCGGAACCGCTGTCTTCCTCAGTGTGGCTTCCAGCCAGAGCTTTGCGCGGCGGTATCCAGGCGAGCCATCAGCAACGAGCCCAGCTTGGGATGGATCTAATACCTCTACATCGTCGAGGCTCTCGTAGAAGGCCGCAGTCGTGTCCCGGACGAGCTCGGACAGCCCCTGGACTCTCAGGAGCTGGCCGTCTGCAGTCGCTTCCGTCGCAGTTACTAGCCACTCCGTGTCGCGGACCACGACGATGGATCCTGGCGCGATCGTCACCGAATCTGCTCGCGCAGTGTCGGTCCGCGCCGGAAGCGAAGACATGGTTCCCCTAACGTTGTTTTCGATCTCATCCGACGCTATAGCAAGTGTCGGACATTCGCCGTGTTCTACGCGAGTGGGTGCGCAGTCAGACTGTACGAAACCATGGGAGGTTGACCGGGCGTCTGCCCTGACGAACGAGTTTTACGCTTGAGGGAACCAGAAACACTCCAAAGAAGTTGCCTCCACAAGCGCACGGGAAGCTGCGCGCCGACCCCCGACATCAGTTCGAGCACGTTCGAATACCTACGATTCCGTTACCTCCCGCGGTTTCTTGCGCGCTGTTTGCGCGGTGATCTCTACGGGGAAAGTGTGAGCCGTGGCGACCCGTCACTTTCCGTAACCGTCCCGGATACTGAAGCTAGTTGGGGCAAATCCAACGGATCGTGATTATGTTGCCGTCAGTTTGCGCATTTGCGCGGAGTCGCTTGTTTCCCAATTTCAGGTCAGCGATGGCACGCTCCGGCTCGTTCAGCTTCTTGTGCAGGGCCTGGACTCCGTGCAGTCGCTGAGGTGGGTCGGCCTTCCAACGCTGTATTTCTAACTCGTGGCCGTCAGCCAGTTTGCGGATTGTCGAAACCTGCTCTTCGAGCATTTCGATCCGCGGTTTGCAATGAAAAGTCGCTCCATTCCCAGGGGGTGAACGATCAAAGTCATTCGGGGAACGGAGCGACTGAAAAAGTGTCGGCTCCCGACCTGCAGCGACGCAAACCGCTGGGTCCACAATGTGGACAATCACGGATCGTGGATGGGCCGGAGCACCCTCGGTGTTGGGTGTCGAGGAGGAACCGACCGGTGGTTAGCGCTCGCGGTGTTCTTCGCCAAATGAGTGCTGATCTGTGAGGAGATCACACTCGTGGTGACGATTCCAGCGGCCAATAGAAGTGCTGACGTCGCGGTGGCAGTGTCGTTAAATTCCTGAGGAGATCGTGCCTCGTCAGGTGCGATTAGTCGACTGAGATCATCTCTCGCGCGAGTGGCTGCGCCAATCCTGCTCACGCCTTGTCGAGGGTGAGGCTCGCGAACGCTTTCGGGTCTTCGCCCCGGTACGCGGTGACGGTAGCGAGGCGGCGTTCGGTGGAGGGGTGGGTCGCGATTCGGGCGAAGGGGCCATCGGCGAGACGTTCGGCCGCGCGCCCGGGCCGGGTACGTGCCAGCCGCGCGGTCGTTGCCGCGACGACGGGTCCGTGTCCGACGAGCCGGACCGCGGCCAGGTCGGCGGCGAGTTCGCGGTGGCGGCTGGTCGCGTCGTCCCATCCCGGCCGTGATGGTGGGGTGCGGGTCCACGTGTACACGGCCAGCGCGATCAGTGGCGGCGGCGTTCGGAACTTATTCACGCGGGTACCGTTTCCGGGCGCACATGCCCGAGGGCGATGTGGGCGACCTCGTGGGCCAGGACCCCGCGGATCTGCTCGTCGCTGTGGCTATGGGCGCGGGTGGCGGGGTAGCTAATGCAGAGCTGGCTGACTGGCCTCGTCGCGGTCTGCGGTGTTGTGTCATCGCCGCGGATCGTTCTTGCTCAGACGTGATTCTTGGTCTCGTTCGGCTGCACTCCCCCGACGCGTGTCAGGGCCGGACGTCATCCTCGCTCGCAGCGTTGGCCTCGGGAAGAATCTCCCTGAGCCGAAAAAATATCCTTTGCTGTTCATCGCGATCCCCCGGTGTAGCGAAGTTATCTGCGACCCGTGCGAGTTCGTGCAGCGGCAGGAACCCGTTAAGCCGCTCAAACGTTATTTCTGCCTCGGCTAATGCCAGCGCAACGCGGTCGTCAAAAGAGAGTTCTTCTATTTCGTTCATTGTGTGTCCCCCCAATGTTGAGATCGTGCCCCTGTACCGCCCCAGGCACGGTCTGAATCCAAGACCAGACTGGAACCAGAACGTCTGGCTAGTCGTGGCCTAGTACGAGCTCATATTTGCAGCCTGATCTGACATTGCGTCTTTCCACGAGATCGGCCACTCCTCACTGGACGAGCAGCACAACTCGGGGCCGTGTCCGCGCCCCGGAAGCGAGTAATATTGATCATCAGGTCAGCTAGCTGCCCTGCACCACCTGGACTCAAGCCTGAGCGTCGCCGCTCTGGGATGGAGTACGCCATAACCCCAACAGAGTGTCTGCAACGGTTCTACGCCAATGTGCATTTCCCGGCGAGCCGAAGAAACTTGTGCCGATCACCGATTGGGGCGAAGAAATCCCTGATGCAGACGACGAACCGGATGAGTAATTCTGCAACCGGTGACCGACCTGATCGTCAAGATGATGTGACGGGCAGAGTTCCACTTCCACGCCGTTGAAGTTGAGGTTGATCACGCCGCGATCGCCGCTATTTGAGGATCGACGGGCCGAAACGTGGGAGGGTGACGAGTCTGGACGAAGCGTTCGAGGGGTCCAGCCAAGATACGGCGAAAAGCCGTCGTTCACGCTCGATACGGCCCTACGGCTATCCATCGACGATCAGCGGATCGAGAACTTTCAGTCGGTCGTCGTAGGGCGGTGCGGGTGTACCCGCGAGTGATCCATGCTCAACGGCGGCTTTTCGCCGTATCTTGGTTCTACCCCGGATTCGGTTACGCCGCCCCATATCCCGAATCGCTCATTGTTGGTCAGCGCGAACGAAAGGCATTCGGCTTGTACCGGGCACTGGGAACATATTCGGTTCGCAGCACGTACTGAACCTCCTTCGTCGGGGAAGAACGCCTCGGGATCGGTCTGTGCGCAGAGTCCCGAGAGTTTCCAGTCGGTTGTTGCTGGCGCTGGTGTCCTCAGAGTGTCACTCACGCCTTCTCCTCGTCGTCGGCTACGGAGAACCCGACTGATTCGACGTTGTAGACGCAACCGTCGACAACGATCTGGTCTCCGGTGGTGATCGCCGTGCTCGCCCGACCTGGGTGAAGGCCGGGTTCGATAGCGGCCCATAGGTCTGCGTCCAGTTCGCCGTAGGTGTTGGTCGCGCGGCTGACCGCAGCGAGTGCCTGCCCGGGGTCTTCGAAGTCGTAGTCGAAGCTGCTGGTCGCGTCCGGGGTCAGACCGTCAAGTCGAAGTAGTGCGCGGGGGCGGTCGGTATCGGCCTGGGTCGCTTTGCCAACGACTCGAAAACCGTTGAATGCTGAGGTGTGTTTGATGGTGATTCGCATAGTCCTTTGGCTCCTTTGCTTTGAAAGCTTTTCAACCCTCATCCCCCGGCCCATCCGGGGAGCAATCAGGAAGGCCCCAAAGGAGGCGCAATGCACAACGGGCGAGGTCCAGGACAGACGATCACTGACGCGAAATAAGCGAACAGCGTGAGCGCGCGGCGGTGATGGTTTTCTACAGACCCAACCCGCAGGGGTGAGTCCGTTTGCGTGGAGCCGACGGCGGGTCAATCTGAGGCGAACGGAGGGGCAGGGGTGAGCACCGAAGGTGCGGCCACAACGCAGTTGCGCGGCTGGGGCTGGCGTCCTCGAGGATCGGTTCACTCGAGGTAGGCAGGGTCAGGCGCGGCGACGTGTTTCGTATGTGGGTGCCGCTAGTCCCAGCCTGTTGGGGCTGGGAGTAGCGGCAGTGGGCCGGTGACACCACGATGGGCGGGGTGTCTAGCCGGGTTCGGTTGCTGGTGTGATCAGTTGCTCGACGTCGCTAAGTGTGTAGCCCCACGTTTGGATCTGGGTGAAGTAGCGCTCGTCGCGGCCGCGTTGTCGAAGGGGCATCTTCCAGGTTTCGGTGCTGGTGTCGGCCTCATGGATTGACAGGGCGACGACCAGGGCGATCATCAGCGCCCGGTCCTCGGTTGCTCCGGCGGCGAGTGCAGCGATATCGGTGTCGGCGCTGCGATAGGCGTAGCGGCCACCGTTGAGCGGGGCGTCACCTTCTTCCTGGTGGTCGAGGCCGAGGTAGTCAGCGGCGAGGTCTTTGCCTCTGTTGAGGGCGTAGGAGAACCGGGTTAGTTGCCCAGTCGTGAGTGAGTCGACCAGGAAAGCGGCCGCACCCTTGGGGGCCTTCTTCTGGGTGGCGAAGGTTGTGAGCCAGTCGCGTCGCACGGTTTCGGCTTCGCGCCATGCTTTGTTGTTGG
>Ga0209491_10004090_pt1 | contig 23038 bp, 21 predicted proteins | sample BON02_FD_187213 | JGI IMG/M metagenome (GOLD analysis project Ga0209491, IMG submission 187213) | Freshwater microbial communities from Lake Bonney liftoff mats and glacier meltwater in Antarctica - BON-02 (SPAdes) (version 2) | ecosystem: Environmental > Aquatic > Freshwater > Ice > Glacier... | reverse complement strand
GTATTAGTTGGCTGGCATTTCTCTGGTGGTGGCAGCATATTGCTAGCGCTGCACCAAATCCCATTGCAGCCCGACCAACTTTCCCCAAAATGTTTGGCAGATCACCCGACGAGTCCGACCACTGCCGGAAATGTTCAGACTGCCATACCTATTCGGAAAATGGACGCATGTGTATCGCCTGAGGATGTCTCAAACACTCGAAATCATAGTGTTTGAAACACTGTGTGTGTCTTGTATACAAGTATGTTGTGATGTACAATACGGCTTCAAAGTGTCGGAAATGACACAAAATCGTGTTTCGCGGGCGTATTAGTTGGCTGGCATTTCTCTGGTGGTGGCAGCATATTGCTAGCGCTGCACCAAAACCTATTGCAGCCCGACCAACTTCCCCCAAAATGTTTGGCAGATCACCCGACGAGTCCGACCACTGCCGGAAATGTTCAGACTGCCATACCTATTCGGAAAATGAACGCATGTGTATCGCCCGAGGATGTCTCAAACACTCGATATCATAGTGTTTCGAGCACTGTGTGTCTCTTATATATGAGTATTTTGTGATGTACAATACGACTTCAAAGTGTCGGAAAATGACACAAATCGTGTTTCGTGAGCGTATTAATTGGCTGGCATTTCTCTGGTGTTGGCAGCATATTGCTAGCGCTGCATCAAATCCCATTGCAGCACGACCAACTTTCCCCAAAATGTTTGGCAGATCACCCGACGAGTCCGACCACTGCCGGAAATGTTCAGACTGCCATACCTATTCGGAAAATAGGCTACACCACGCATAATGTCCAAAACAAACACTAGAATCCCTGTCAATGTCGAATACGTTGCCAGTATCCGGGAATCGAACCCATGAAACAATACAAAAAGTTATTTTACGACGACAGCTCTCGACCACTGGGCTATAGAAGTACTGATTGAAAAGTATTTTAGTACTCAGGTATTGGTATAATAATATCGTCATAATATGGGTTCGGTAACGTAACGCGGGTTCGATTCCTGGCGACTGGTAAAAGATTTTCCATGGAAATTCAAAGTTGGAGCAGGTCGAGCAAAACGTTGTTATGTGTTGGCTAGTTTCGTATAAAATATGCCACTATAAATATCCAGGACCGTGTTTGGTGACCAAAAAGTAGTGCACATGGATGGTGGGACATTCTACACCATGGTGGTGACAGAAGATGACAGTTTGTGGGCGTGTAGAGACGGTCATGTGGGCAATTTGGGAATCGGCCGTGCCGACGAAATCAGTACCCCGAACGCGTAGGAGGAGGTGAAATGTTTGGAAGCCAGGGGGTTCGCATGACATCGTGTGGCACCTCTCACACCCTGATTTTGGGCAAAGACAACAGGATGTGGGCATGTGGCCGGGGGTCGAATAACGAGCTCGGAATAGCTGATAGTTGGAACATCAGTGCCACAGACTTTGCCCGCCACGTTCCGACACTTATTCCCGACACAGCCAACTTTACCAACGGCAACGTCATGACAGTGTCTGCTGGACAACGTCATTCTGTCGCTGTGATGTGCGATGGAACGGTGTACACCTGGGGAATGGGGACATGTATTTTACGCGGACTACCTCGCCCGGCTGGTCTTGGTCGAGCAGATGACGATGATGTACCAACGCCCCTCCTGCGGCACCCATCCCTTTTTCATGGCACACGTGTCGGACACTGGCACAATCACGCCCTGGCAATCGCGATGTCCAACCACAGACGACTTGGTGCTGACGCACAGTTGGGCAGGCTGTCGCCGGATATTTTTCGACGCATCGTTGACGAGGAAATGCGTTTTGAGCCCGAGTATGGCGAAGGATTGTTATCTTTATTGGGACTACACACCAGGCGTGCTTGAATAAACATGGTTGCTGTGATGCAAAACAGCGGCTTTCTTCGACTCTGTTTTTGCTTGTCTGGTGCATGGCAATCTTATAATAATGCATGATCACTTCAACACCTTGATTCTTAATTATTTTTACCAAAATATAGAGAGTACCAAGGCTGAAGTCTAAACCCGTCATGGACACACCTAAACTAGACGCAGTACGGCTTAAATCACGCAGAGACGTGGTACTGTCTACAGTTGGAACCTGAGATTTGGTTTTGCAATTTTCCCAGTCATATTGTAAATGAATATGACATATCAATCCATTCTCTCAAAACACACCAGAACATCTGCACAAACCCTCGCCATGGCGGTTGCATGCGGAAACAGCTTTACACTTGTCGCGACCGAAAACGGCGATATGTACTCATTTGGTGTAAATTCGCACGGGCAGCTAGGAGACGGCTCGCCAGATGATAAGTACGAGCCGCATCTTGTGAGCCGTGAGGACAGCTTTGCAGCAGAGGAGATAGTGATGCTGACGGCTTCCGGTTTTCTCAGCGCTGCCGTCACAAAACAAGGCTCTCTCTTCACGTGGGGTTATCGAGAGGGAATTGGACACCGTGACCCTGGACGTCTTAGCAAGGAGCATTTTGGAAACTCACATGTCGTCATGGTCGATTGTGGATTCCACAATATCATTGTGTTGACGGCATCCGGACAGGTGTGGATTTGTGGACAGATTTGCCCAGGTTTTTCAATTCCACCTCTTTTTGACATCGATGCTTTTCGTCTTGTGGATCCAGAGCGTTTTAATAACCGGAAAATCGTGATGATAGCCTGTGGGGCCCGCCATATGATGGCGTTGGATGAAGACGTGGGGAGATAACTTTTTTGGAGAATTGTGTCATATGACAGCCGCCGGTTTTCAGAACTATCAAAGAGGCGGGATGCAATGGCAACGACAATATTCGGTGATGAAAAAGTAGTGCACATGTCAGGTGGCGACTTCTACACCATGGTGGTGACAGAAGATGGCAGTTTATGGGCGTGTGGAAATGGGCATTGGGGCAATTTGGGCGTCGGCAGTCTCGCCGAAATCTTTACTCCTGAACGCATAGGAGGAAGTGAAATGTTTGGAGGCCAGGGGGTTCGCACGACGTCGTGTGGCCGCGATCATACCCTGATTTTGGGGAAAGACAACAGGATGTGGGTAACAGGCAAGATGGGGGATGGAGAGTTGACCTGCGTTTTCCCAATGCTTATCCCTGACACAGCCAAGTTTATCAACGGCAACATCATGACAGTGTCTGCTGGACGAAGGCATTCTGCCGCGGTCATGTGCGATGGAACGGTATACACGTGGGGTAAAGGTACATGCAATTCACGTGGAAAGATCCACCCGGCTGGTCTGGGTCAGCCAGATGGCGATGATGTGCCAACGCCCTCCCAGCTCAATCCAGCCCTCTTTCACGGCGCATGTGTCGGACACTGGCACTCGTGGTTCAATACGCATCCAGATCATGCAGTGGCAGCCGCGATGTCCAACCACACACGACTTGGTGCTGACACACAGTTGGGCAGCACACCGTCTGAAATTCTGTACCGCATCCTTGGCGAGGACATGCGTTTCAAGCCCGAGTATAGTGCAGGATTGTTGGCTCTATTGGGACTGCACAACAGAGGTGTTTAAAACAACAGACGCTAGAGTCTGGCGCTTTATGTGTAATAAACATAATAGTCTGCTGTTATGCAAAAATTCGCTTGATTTGTCGTCTACTCGTTAGTGAACATTTTGGGGAAAGTTGGTTGGTCTGCAGTGGGATTTAGTGCAGCGCTATCAATATGGTCTCACCACCAGAGGAATGCGAGCCAATTCATATGATCATAAAACACTTTTTGTGTTGATTTCCCACAATACAAGCGGTATTATTCACCACGAAACACGTGTGTATTAGACACTCTCAGTGCTCGAAACAAGCACATGTATCCACCAAACTCCATTTCACTGCCACCAACGTTTCCCAAAACATTTTGGTAATCACCAGCCAAGCCGAGCCCAGCCGATCACACTCTTGAAACCAAAAAATGGGTGCATATATTCTGCCTGATAGTGCTTCCGCTGTGCGATATCACGGCATTTTACGCAGTGAGAGTGCTATATGCACGGTGCATTTTTCGGTTATAATACTGCTTATATCACATGTAAATGTCCATAAAACGCATTTGAGATGCCAAAATAACACACTGTATTTTCGACCGTGTCAAGGGCATGTACATCGACCCCACCAAACTCCATTTCACTGCCACCAACTTTTCCCAAAACATTTTGGTAATCACCAGCCAAGCCGAGCCCAGCCGATCACACTCTTGAGACCAAAAAATGGGTGCATATATTCTGCCTGATAGTGCTTCCGCCGTGCGATATCACGGCATTTTACCCAGTGGGAGTGCTGTATGTACGGTGCATTTTTTGGTTACAATACTGCTCATATCACATGTAAATGTTCATAAAACGCATTTGAGATGCCAGAATAACACACTGTATTTTCGACCGTGTCAAGGGCATGTACATCGACCCCACCAAAATCAGTCGATATACATGCGTTCATCTTCTGAATAGTTATGACAGTCTGGACATTTCCGGTAGTTGTCTGACTCGTCCGGTGATCTGCCAAACATTTTGGGGAAAGTTGGTTGGGCTGCAGTGGGATTTGGTGCAGCGCCAGCAGTATGGTCTCACCACCGGAGAAATGCCAGCCAATTTTCCAGGGACGGCAAATATGTATATAAATGAAGTGGACATATCAATCTATTCTCTGAAAACGCACCAAATAGACACACAAACTCTCGCCAATACCAGTCTTCATGGCGGTTGCATGTGGAAACTGCTTTACACTTGTAGCGACCGAAAACGGCGATATGTACGCATTCGGTGTGAATGTGTTTGGGCAGCTAGGAGACGGCTCGCAGGATGATAAGTACGAGCCGCAATTTGTCAGCCACGCCGACAACTTTGCAGCTGAGGAGATAGTGATGCTGGCGGCTTCCGATTCACAGAGCGCTGCCGTCACAAAACAAGGCTCTCTCTTCACATGGGGTATTGCGAATGGGTCTGGACACCTGCCCATATGGCAGACAATCGTCCGGCCTAGACGTCTCGGCAAGGAGCATTTCGGCAACTCACATGTCGTCATGGTCGATTGTGGATTCCGCAATGTCATTGTGTTGACGGCATCAGGACAGGTGTGGATTTGTGGACAGACTGACCGCCTAAATCCACCTCTGCTTCATCAGTTGACGGATGTTTTTCGTCTTGTCGAGCCAGAGCGTTTTAATAACCGAAAAATCGTGATGATAGCCTCTGGCGCCCGTCATAAGCTTGCAATAGATGAAGTTGGTATCCTCTGGACTTGGGGAGATAACGTGTATGGTGAATTATGTCATGTCACAGCCATCGATGTGCATGATTTGGAACTCAGCGGGACGAGGAACCCAGTTGCAATTCCAGTGACAAAGTTCGGTGGTGAAAAAGTAGTGCATGTGTCTGGTGGGATCTTCTACACCATGGTGGTGACAGAAGATGGCAGTTTGTGGGCGTGTGGAGACGGTCATGTGGGCAATTTGGGCATCGGCCATCTCGTCGATATCAGTACTCCTCAACGCGTTGGAGGAAGTGAAATGTTTGGAGGCCAGGGGGTTCGCATGACGTCGTGTGCCATCGCTCATACCCTAATTTTGGGCAAAGACAACAGGATGTGGGCATGTGGCCGGGGATCGAGTAACGAGCTTGGAATGGGTGATAACTGGCTACACGGTGGCACAGATTTTACCCGCGATGTCCCGACCCTTATTCCCGACACAGCCAACTTTACCAACGGCAATGTCATGACAGTGTCTGCTGGGCAACGGCATTCTGTCGCTGTGATGTGCGATGGAACGGTGTACACCTGGGGCGCCGGGTCGTGTGTCTCCGGTGGTATGGCCCACCCGACTGGTCTAGGCCAAGCACACGACCGAAATGTGCCAACGCCCTCCCAGCTCAACCCAGCCCTCTTTCACGGCGCATGTGTCGGACACTGGCACACGTGGTTCAATACGCATCCAGATCATGCAGTGGCAGCCGCCATGTCCAACCACACACGACTTGGTGCTGACACACAGTTGGGCAGCACACCGTCTGAAATTCTATACCGCATGCTTGGCGACGACATGCGTTTCAAGCCCGAGTATAGTGCAGGATTGTTGGCTCTGTTAGGACTGCATAACAGAGGTGTTTAAAACACCACCATCCACAAAGGCTCCCTGGTGGGGACAATTTATTTTGAAAACATATATAAACGTGAGCATTTCAGGTGTGAGGCTGTACATTCCTCTCGGTCATGGCGGTTGCGTGTGGCCACGGGTTTACACTCGTAGTGACAGAAAATGGTGACATGTACTCGTTTGGTTTGAATAGTAGCGGGCAGCTGGGTGTCAGTCTGGTAACAGATGATTTCCCCGAACCGCATTTAATCAGCCGCGAGAGCACCTTCGGAGGAGAGGAGATTTTGATGGTGGCTGCTGCAATGACCAGGGGTGCTGCCGTCACCAAACAGGGCTCACTTTTCACATGGGGTACTGGCCAAGGACTTGGCCACACTGGGGCGGTCGGCATGCCCATGCGTCTAGGAAAGGAGTGTTTTGGGAATTCGCATGTTATAATGGTCAGCTGCGGGGACAAATCTACAATCGTGTTGACGGCATCCGGTCGTGTGTGGACCTGCGGACCTACTGATCATGTTCAGCCACGTCAAATTCACACCGACAAATTTTGCCTCATTGACCCGGTACGCTTTGATAACCGGAAAATCGTCATGATAGCGTCGGGTTCCCTACATACGATGGCAGTGGACGAAGATGGCATCTTGTGGACGTGGGGGGACAACTTTTCTGGTCAATTGGGCGTAGGATATGTCGATGCAGACCCAGACCTAGACGATTTCGAAGATGAGGGCTACGGGATACGGGACCCGGTTGCTATTCCACCAGAAACGTTCGACGGCAACAATGTTGTGCACGTGGCTGGTTCCTCGCATTGCACAATGCTGGTGATGGCAGACGGTAGTCTGTGGGCTTGTGGTAATGGAATTTTCGAATCGAATGCCCCATTGCCTTTGACAAATGAAAATGAATATGCACCTTATCGCATAGCAGGAAGTGAGCTGTTTGGGGGACAGGGAGTTCGCATGACGTCGTGCGGCCCAAAGCATACATTAATTTTGGGGAAAGACAATAGGGTGTGGGTCTGTGGTATAGGATACAACAATGAACTTGGACTGGGCATGAACTGGCAAAACGCAGGGTTTGACCATACTCACACGGTGCCGACACTGATTCCAGACACAGCCCACTTTACCAATGGCAATGTCATGACAGTGTCTGCTGGCACTCAACACTCTGTCGCGGTGATGCGCGATGGAACAGTTTACACGTGGGGTAGAGGGTCGTGGCATTTTCGCGAGTTAGCTTTGATGAACCGAAATACTGGCCTGGGTCAAGGGGCCCTGGGCCAAAATGTGCGCACACCTCGCCAGCTGAGCCCAACCCTGTTCCATGGCGAATATATCGGCCACTGGCACACGTGGCTCTCCACACACCCAGACCACACAGTGGCGTTCGCGATGGGCATGCACACACGGCTCGGTGTTGACACTCCAATGACAGGCGTACCGGACGAGGTGATGCACCGTGTCCTTACCGAGAGCATGCGTTTCGAGCCCCAGTATGGAGTAGGATTGATGGCTTTGTTAGGACTGCACGGTTCCTGAGATTTATACATAATCAAGTTGTTGTGTGAAGTGAAATGCACTTCTTCCGTCCAAAAAAAACTGGAAACCTTGAGCAAACAATCATATATAAATCATCTTATACCGTCTGTCCAAAGTTTGCAAATACCATGGATGCAGGACATCTTGGAGTATCTGGATGCATTCACGATTACGTGCAAAACTACCCACCGTGTGCCTTGTTTCGGAATGCAAATGCCATGCTATTCTGGTCGCCTTTGAACCCCGAGCAAATCATTGCATACACAAAAATGATGAACCACTACAACCGAGGTCGGCTCTCCTTCGACAGCGATTTCGTCTTTGCGCCGTTCCAGCAGTATAACGTGAGGACACAGCACAACATATACCACTTTACCATTGTGTCACACAAGATATTCCTGTACAGCAGCGACGGGATGTACCATCAGGTGCGTCAATTCAGCAGACACACGGACCAAGTCGAAACACGTAAATTGCCACAAATCATTTCGCTGGAGTACTTTGAAAGCAGCGATGTGCGCTACAGTCGCCCGCGCTCCGGGCCTCAGAACTCTGTGGATGGTCTGCAGATTAACATTTGAGAGCGTCCATCCACCCTGGTAGAACCCAAATGGTTCACTTGGCATTTTAGTATATATGTGTAGAGCTGTCCCACCACGCAAAAGCGGGTCAACTGTTACAAGTTGCACATTTTTCCAATAAATATGGCACGATACATACACCCATTGCGCCACATGGACTTCAAGCTTATGATCATCACGCCTCTCACATTTCGTTACGCAGTTACCGAGGACTGCGAGGAATTGATTACACCAGACAAGGTGGATTATTTGGCAGAGGTTCATGGATATTACCATCGTAGTCGGATGTGTTGCTTGTTCCCCGGAGCTGCCTACTTTGACTCGAACAAAGCACTGCTTGACTTCTACTACACAAATTACAACGTCGTCGAGCTGATGCGAGAAGCCCGTGTATTGGAGGACACGATTCGAGTACTTCGCCGTCGCCGAAGCGGTTTGAAAGATGACACAGTGTACACCGAATACGATTCGCAGATTGCTTACGACATGGACATGAAAAACACGTGGCATGAGATTCTTTGGGGCATTGCTGCATACAACTGCGTGATTTTTATCATCAACTTCACACCGATAACCCCCGACTCTGAGCCTTTTGCAGGTACCGCTTACATTGACGCCCAGATGCAGCACATGCGCAGGACACAGAAACTGGTTGTGGCGTAACGGATTCGCTGAGATAGTGTGACATGACGCATTTCGTAGATCACAAGGAGCCCTCTTAAAAGTCCTAATTCGGGCTTTGATTGTCTATAAAGCCCTTTGTTATTGAGTTGTGTTTTTCCACCAGTCTCCTGCCATGAAGATGATATGTGGTCGTTCTATGGCCGAAAAAGGACCGTGTGTCGGCAACTTGGTCCTTGTCGACCGCATTTTCATCTCGGCCTCCTGTTGCGACACGTGCGGTGCTTTTGGTTACCCACACCTCAGCAAAGAACAACTGTGGAAGAATATGCACCGCAACGAGGATCTCAAGGAGGAGTATTTTGAGCGCTGCTTTATGGAAGATTTGAGGGAAGAGGCGATCAAGAAGAAGAACAACGCAAAGATTGCAGAGGATGCTGCCAAGGCCGCCGCGATCAAAAAGCGTAGTTACATTGAGTGTGTTGACGCCCAGCACGTTACCAGGCTGGATTTCCAGCGCGCGACCGCCGATTACCTGGCAAACTGTTGCCATACACTGCGCAAAGAGGGCGACAATTACACAAAGGGAGTGCTTCTGGAGGCACTTAGCACATATGACATCAAAGACAAGATGAAGTTGTTGCTCGAATCTGGTCTCCCTGGAGTGATCAAGCGTCTCTCGTTGAAGACAAGAAATGTTGACAAGAAAGACGAGACCGTTCGTGTGCTTGCACAAGACATCAAAAATATGTGGAAAATACGAATGCGCGCGCGTATGGCTGCTGCGTCGAATCTCGCGCCAGCCGATATCCCTGCGTCGTGTGTCGTCGGTACGGGCAAAATAACTGCCCGCGAAAGTACAGGCGACGTGGAAAAACAGCGCATTGTCAAAAAGTTCAAAAAGATTGTGTCGGGCAAATAGCGTTATAGTGTATTGTGTGTTTGGTAACATTTAATAAAAGTGTCCATACCAACATGCTATTTTCCTCATGTGTAATACATGTCTCCACCGGACAAACTCCGAATACAGGGTGCATGATGATTTCTGGGCATGCATCGCCAGGTTTTCATGCTTGTAGGACAAACGTGTAATCGTGGTGCCGTGACGAGAACAATTTGTACCCTGCATCGCAAATTAACTGCACACACTTGTGCCCCTCCATTATATTGCTGTTGCCATGTTCGGGTCTTAGAGAGTCCATGTCAAACAACAATATGCGTGGCCAATGACTAGTTGGCCACGTGCGAAACAAGTCCATCAGTATAGGAATCAGGACGATTTCATAACCTTCAATGTCGATTTTTATCACGCTGACCTTTTCATCCTTCAATTCAGTCATGATGGAGCTCAGTTCCCGCGCGATAACTGATAGCTGCATTGCCCCAGAGTGTTTTGGCAAGAGAGAATGACTGACTCCACTCGGGGGTTCAAAGAAGTTCATGTTTTTGTCAGAATTTGCTAGAGCCCAGGGGTGGAAGTCAATTTGCGAGGACTTGACGTTTGAAAGGATGATTTTCTCAAACCAATTGCTGGCACTGACTCCGCCTGAGATTTCCTGTTTGACTCCTTCATGATAATATTTGTCACGCCGATCTTCTTGATGCCACATTGGTATTTTCCTGGTGTCTAGCGCGCGTATTACTGCATCGACATGTCTTATTGCTTTGGGGGTCGGGTCAAATAATCGAACTGTCAAATCATACGCATCCGCCAGGCTGACGTCAAACGAAATGTCTTCACCACAACCGAACCCGTAGTATACATCTCCCGGTTTCAGCCAACAGAGAGGAAATGGCAACTCATGTCCCCCATACTCTGTCCCAAAATGTAAACATGTACCTGTCTCTTTATTTCCCGATGCACACGACTGAATGAAATTGTGCTGTGTGGGTCGAAGGGTCTTGAGTTTGACTGAACACTCGTGTCTAGCAAAGTCGGGTCTTTGTATCAGATCTTGACTGTTCACATGTTTCAACACGTTGGATTCCTCGTGTCCACTGCGGACAAGCACAGTTGCGTGGTTGACCTGTGTGACCAAGCCCTGGCGTGTTGTTACATCGATCTTGTCAACAGCATTATTTTTGTTATCAGACGATTGCGACAAGTTCAATGCCACTATATAGAACAACGTGAACAGCGTGGCACATAGAAATCCACGTCTGTGACTCTGAAACATATATTTGATACAGACCATCCCCTGTGTTGATCCGCTTTTGCTTTCCCCGCCTCTTGACATGGCGTTGTCACCCTCCCCAGGACTGAAATATACATATATATGTCCATTGCCCCAACAATTGGATTTACGTTGCTTTCCCCGACTTATTCGACCACTCGTCGTGTGTCATATCAAAAGTTTAATGTTTAGAGACTGATCACTAACATTGCGATCTGTCTTTACACAATGTTCATGTAATACTTCCTGTCAGTGATAAGGCTGGTTTTTTCAGTCCAGCCGAGTGGCAGCATGTATCCAAAAAGGCTGAATAGTCTGATCGACTCGGCGTTTTACTATATATGTGTAGGATAGTGCCCTATCGCGCAAATTTTGGCCAGCTGTTACCAGTTGCGGGTTTTTGAATAAACATGGCACGATACATACACGCATTGCGCCAGCAGGTACCGCTTACGTTGACGCTCAGATGCAGCACATGCGCAGGACACAGAAACTGCTCGTGGCGTAACGGATATACGCGGCTGTCTCAGCGGCCAGGGTGTAACATTTAATAAAAATGTTGAACACGCAGCCATACCAACATGCTATTTTCCTCATGTGTAATAGATCTCTCCACCGGAGACGACGCCACGGCAAATGGGACACTGCTTTGGCTTGTTTTGGTCGAAACACTCATGACACATGGCCATGTGCATGCATGGTTGCAGTAGCACGTTCTTGGGATGTACAAAACAAACCACACACTCGCGCGCTTCCTTGTCTTCTCTGACTGTCTTACGTAACGCTTCCAGTTCCACACGATCAGCCTCACGCTGAGCTTCGCGCTCGACAAACCCGGGCAACACATAACTCAGGTTGTCGCGAAGTTGTGGTCTCAGCATATTGTTTATCACATCCTCCGCCTCCAAAACAGACATCATTTCATGAACGATCAGGTTGGTGGCATACTGCATTATCACGGCGTCGGCGACATCTTGTTCTGCAACGAGCAGTGCTGTCCGCATTATATCAAACAGAAAGGTCACTGCCGCATCTCGTGACGCCAAATTGGCGATTTCCATACGCTGTACATCCACCTCGAGATCTGCTAAGACGCGGGCTGTGTTTTCTTCGGTCTGTGTGGCTAATTCTTCTTCTTTCTTGCGTCTTTCGGTACGGGCAGCAGCCTCTCGTGCGAATTCTGCCTCAACTCTTTTGCGCTCTCTCAGTACTGCCGCCGCTGCCTGCGCGATTGCAACAGCAGTCTCGCGAGCTTCATTCTCGCGCAGTGCACCTTCATGTGCGGCTATATCGCGCCCTTGCCGCGCCAGTTTTTGCCGAGCCTTTCTACTCAGTGTTGATGTGGCCACCTGTCTCGAATTTTGCTCGTCCTCCAGCGACTGCAGCAATTCTTGAGCGTGCCTCTCACTCTCGTCTTTGCTCACCACGGGTCGCTGGTTGTGAATATGTGTACCGTCCTGCCTTGGTGCAAAAAACAAGCCAGCGTCGTGTTCGCTCAAAATCGATTCGTCCGACGCATCCACGCCTTGTTCGCGAAGCTCCTTCCTGTAACGATTGTACCAAGTTTTCTGATTCCTCTGTAATTGTCGCAACACAGACAAAAGAGTCGCTTTGGTATTGCCGAAATATTGAGTAACATCAATCATCATGTTTTTGGACGCCTCTTTACTCACAACCAGTTGTGTCCACTTGCGGTACTGCACGGGGGTTTGGTGGTTGAGTCTTTGGAAAGAATCGCTTGTAAACTCTGGGTTGGCAGCTATAATTGCATCTTCTCCGTATATAAAACAGGTCATGATGTCGCTCACGTGGTCTGATTTTTTGCCATTGCTGGGCATCAAGGGCAGCCCACTTGAAGACAGCCTCGGCATCGTATCGCCGGAGGCAAGAGGATGCAAGAGAAAGGACCACGGTCGTTCGTCCCTGTCTTTATCTATGGGCAAATCAACTTCAATTTTATGCATTTTTTCGCTCATGAAAAGCATAGGCTCAACCATGTTGCTGGTAAAGCGGCCGATGATGTCAATGATATCAGCAGGTAGGCGCAGCAGGAACGCCGATTCCAAAAGCGTGCGTCCTCTGGTATCTGTCACGAAAGGCACGCACTGTGCCGTTTGCATGTGTCGATCAACAAAATGCTCCAGCAGAATTTTGAAATCATCAGGGTCATAGAATCCTCTGAGTAGTTTGTGAAAGGCAATGTCGCCAGTGCTGTCAGGCACCAAACACGATCGTGCGGACATTTTCACAAGGAAATTGATGACGATATAGTTGTCGCGCGGTGGCATTTCGTGCATGTTGACGTCCAACGCCAAACACAGAGGAGTACAGGCACCTGAAAACTTCATCACCTGTACGCCACCGCGTAGGGCGTCCAGTTTTGTTCCTGCAACACATGAAGGAGCGATGAATCCACCAGTACTCTGGAACGACGGGCAGTCGATTGCATCTGGAAACTGATCAAATATATATTCGACCTCACAGATTGACGTGTCGCATATAATCGCCCAGTGCAAGAGAGTCCGACCGCACGCATCACGATGTCGACACACGGATCGCAGCCTTGTGAGCTCTTGTAAAATAACGAGTTCGCAATCGTACAAGAGCGCGTAGTGTGCCGCAAGTAGACGCATTCTGCCTGTCGGGTGTGTGACAACAAAAGGGCACACTGCGACCAGTATGCGAATTACTTCAATACCACCGTTGTATTGCAGTGCTGCCCGAAGAACAGACTCAATGTTTTTAACGTATTGTTCGTCCTGCACTTCGTACTGTATTGACGGGTTTTCGCTACTCCTTGTAATGATTGGAATTAGCTTCTGTATGACCCAGCTTTTTTGAGCTCCGGGTTGGTTAGGGTGGTCTCGAAACATGTTGATAGGACACCAGAACCGTGCGCTACAGATGAACGGCAGAATGTCCGCCGCCTCCATCCCTTCAATATAACTAATACACGCAATAATGCCGTCGCATGGCACTACGTGTGAAATCGCAGCAGCAAATTGCAACATAGAACGCTTGCCTGCTGCCAAAACAGCGCTCGCACCGTCTACCTCCTCCCGACTATACGTCTCATCGCTGTGTCCTGGATATACTAAAGGGAACACTGGATCTCGCGCATTTGTGGCGGCGCCGGCCATTATCGTTACTTGGTGGAGTGCTAGGGAGTGTTCGGCAAAAGTGAACACTTGACGATTTCAAATGCTACATTTATATAGAATCAGGACGGGGTTGGGGGGGGAGTTGCGAATTGTCGTTTTGTCAACGCAACTCAAACGTATCCGCTGAATTTGAGTACCCATGCTCGGGCACAAAAAGTGCAGTACAATGCAAAGTGCGCCAATGCATAATAGCCACGTTATGCCAGCTTGAGTGCGCGTGGGTCTGGTCTTCTTCGGAACAAATCCCCGACCTTTTACAAGACACACACAGTGCTCGAAACCCCCATGGGCTGCCTAGGTCACCGGATTTGGGCTGGAAATTGAAACGACATGGAATTGGCTGCTCCAAACCATGCTTGCCATAAAACTCCTGCCCACTGACAACTCACACATATCTAAGATACATTACGAACTGGGACTCTCGACCCTCCATCACCTCCTGACTAGAAGATCTGACCTGACCAACCAACAAAGCAAAAATGCATGGTTCATTCTGGGACGGGAAGAAATTCCCGACCTATACGCCAACCTCATTGTCAGCACCCGAGCCGCGCGTCATGCATAATCCACAATCACAACATTGTTCGAGCCCTGCTGGGCCTCTCATTCCTGAGTGACCCAGAAGCCATTTAAATAGAAGATTTAAATAGAAGTTTGATGTGCCCAGTGTCTTTGTTGTTTGGTGGCGGGGCCATTTTTTTGCATGGTGGTGCTACCGTCACTGGTATACCAGACTACTTTGCATGTGTAGGAGGATTGGCGTGCACTCCTAGTACCAAGTCCGCCGACTGTGTGCCAATCTGCATGAGAAGCTTCATGTACGATATGTAGAGAGATTTCTGCTTCACATCCATCGCCATACTATCGTTGCTGTATGCTTGGAGAATAGAGGACAACGAGTCCCAGTCTTTGATAACAATTACGTGTGGTAAGTGTTGCTTTAGATACAAAATAAATTGTCGTTCGGAGAGATTGCTTCTGTGATGAGGGTCGATTGAACAGTCCTCCTGTACGGGGATTGAACCCGCGAGCAAGGCCTCCCACAGTCGATGTGTCTCGATATTGTTGCCACATGGGCACAACGTAAAAACACTGTTGAATACGGCAGTCTGAAATGATGGTCCGGGGATAGAATCACTTGAAAAGTAATAGCGGGCATTGGACAGGGTGCTGACTGTGTACTGCGATTTCACAGACGTTGCCATTTTGGCCCGGCTTCGGCGCACTGTCCCCTGGTAGTTGAAGAAGTGTGTCCGCTTGGACGCTGTGATGATGGACACATTACCCGCACACGTTGCATTCGGCGGGATCTTGGCACGAAAGGTGGGCAACTTCCCGTATATCAATTCTCGGAATCCATTTGGCACGTAGTTGGACAACGTGTCTTTGTCGCAATGGTAGTGTCGTAGGACTGTACGCGCGGAACTCCAGTACGTGTAGTCCTGGTTGCATTGCTCGTCTGCCATCAGCATGATACTTGGGGCACGCCGCAAACCTGCCGACCGTATCAACCATTGCATCTGTGGCATTTTGCCCGCCCGTTCCATCAACACAAGGTATGAGTCGGCATGTGAACCCTCCCCCCTTCCCCCCGAAGAAGAAGATGGCGAGTGGCGTATGCTGTTGGTCGCAAATTGCGCAATATCCACAGTTGTGACGGTAGCAAAGCGACCAAAAACAACACATCGGTGCCATGGAAACTGATCCAAATACTGCAATTTCGTAGTCACCACCGTCAACGACGTGTTCAGCATCGAGTTCTGGAACAAATCAGTCAATATCAAGTTGCACAACACGGCCCCGGATGCATTTGGTGTCTGTTTTTGTTGCCAAGACAACCAAGCACACGACGACAGTGAAGAAGTGCTGGTAGCAGTATCCACTGTGTTTGGAAACGACCTCAGACTCAGCTCCCGTGCGTGTTGATTTGCTGCAAAGGGGGGGGTTCTTGCAGAAAGTTGCCCAAAGACTCCCAACTGAATACAAAAAAATACCAACTGTATAGCCACGGCTGTGGAGAACATTATAAGTAAGGCATATTTGAATGCCGACCATGTCAATTGCATAGACACGATGCTGGATATTCTTGTACCTTTTCAACTACTGATACCCACCTCAGTGCAGCCGGTGTGTTTTTTTGCATCACGCTGTGTCAAACACGTATGTAAACAGACAATTAAAAACACAACCACGACTCAAAGCTCAGCACCATCTTGAGCTCAGTGTCCAGTCTGTTGGTTTGGTAACATTCAATGAAAAATGTCGACACTTATGTTCGATACATATAAGCTCCTTATTCGAGCTCGGTGTACAGCGACAATTCAATGCCTGTGAGACACATGCCAGTTTATGTAGACGAGCAAGGGTCGAGTGTGTACTCTGTGTTTGTAACTTCGAATAATCTGGATTCGCGAGGGCTGGTAAAACACAACCACGACTCAAAGCTCAGCACCATCCTGAGCTCAGTGTCCAGTCTGTTGGTTTGGTAACATTCAATGAAAAATGTCGACACTTATGTTCGATACATTTAAGCTCCTTATTCGAGCTCGGTGTACAGCGACAATTCAATGCCTGTGAGACACATGCCAGTTTATGTAGACGAGCAAGGGTCGAGTGTGTACTCTGTGTTTGTAACTTCGAGTGGTCTTCCCGACATTTACACGCCGTGTGATGGGTGTCAATCCTATAGATATTATGAATCAGCCATAAACATGGGCTACTGTGTTGCAACAACTGAGCAGGTGAATGCACTGGAAATTTATATTTTGCGAAATAACTTGCGTGATTTAGACATGATGGCGTACCCGGATGGTATGACACGACCTCCTGCAATGCAGAATATCTTGCAAAACGGCCACAGATATGACGTTGGGACGGTCATGATTACACCAGATTTCGCTCGTTTTTACATCCGCCGGTCGGGTGGCTGCACCGTTCGCCTAGTTCATTTCTCCAAAGCACCGCTGACCTGACCCGCAACCTTTTGTCACTCGAAAACGATCAAGCTTTCCATTAGCGATTGAGGCGTCTGATAAATTCAATCCGTTCCAAATGGAAGTCAATGATAACCCTTTGAACAAGTTCGTAGAAAATTGGTCTCAAGTCAGAGGGAATCGTCAGCCAATTTCCCTGAAACCACACCCGATCGGGTGGGTCAACCGAGACCAATTTGTCCACTGCACATTGGTGCATATCCAAGAAAATTTGTCGTTCAATTCTGGAAATATTGATGGAACGAAAATCGATGACTCGCGTGTACAATGAGATTTCCGCTGCGTTGAATCGCCAATTTCCCGCACGGTACAGGTACTTTGCTATAAACTCTTTTTCAATACATTCAATGACTTTCTCGACGCAGAGGTGGTACGGGTAATTATTAATATTTTCGTCTTCTACATCCGGTTCATAATTCTCTAGCCAGAACATTTTGCACTATACAACCGGCGCTCACGAGAAAATATTGACATTTATATACTGAACGACACGCTCTGTAAATTTTGATTCACAGCCGTGGCGTTGAGTTTGTCTCCGTCCAGCCCGTGTGTTTTAGAGGGGTCTTTGCGTTTCTGGTACAGATGCAACGACATTGGAAACAGCTAGACGACCACCATCACCACCGCCGACACATTTTCCGAATAGCTATGGCAGTCTGAACATTTCCGGCAGTGGTCGGACTCGTCTGGTGATCTGCCAAATATTTTGGGGAAAGTTGGTCGGGCTGCTGTGATTTGCTGCAGTGTTAGCAATATGCTGCCACCACCAGAGAAATGCCAGCCAATTTGGCATCACACTGTGCCCAACACGTATATAAACAGAGAATAAAACCCACAACCACAACTCAAAGTCCATGCCTTTCGCTCAGAATGCGCTGGAGATGTTTGAAATCGCGCACGCGGCAAAAAAATCACGTGACGACCTCGAAGACGCATTCCTGCACACCCTCGACAAAAACAGGAAATTACAAGCGGAAGTCAATATGCTGCGGAACCCGCCTGCACGCGAACGCTTCCGTGATCATCTCGTAGCCATCACCAAGACATGGCTGCCGGCGGCAGAAACTCAGGACCACTTAGATCGTGTTGACAGAGAAACCAAGTCGGTCCATCAAATGACCGCCCTGCAAACCCAGCTCCTGTCATTACACACGCGGTTGCAAAAACAGACTGTCACTATCGAGAAACAATACATCCAGCTGTCTTCCATCAACACGGCGCGCACACGTCTGCAATCGGAAAAACACGATCTGCTCGCAAAGCAGGCCGCCGATGCCGCCAAAATCGCTCATCTCGAAACACAACTATCTTATCAGACGGCTCAAACTAACAATCTTGTCGTTGCCCTCGACCGCGAACGTCGGTCAATGTAACCAGGGCGAGATCCAACCTCGCAACAGCTTTAGACTTGGCCTGATACGAGACGGTCACCTAATCTGCTACAAACCGAAAAAAGCGTACGAGGCAATACATATGGATACCGTCTCTGTCTCGCTCTCTGTCACACTCTCTGTCTGTCTCGCTCTCTGTCTCGCTCGCGCGTGTTGTCTTCAGTTATGTGTCTGCAGGTATGGGCCCTGCGAAGATGAGACATGCCATCACTGATGGTTTTGCGAAAGTATCGAATCGATGAAGGAGTCGTGTGGGTATGGGATTCTCACTCTCGGGATCGAGTGATTGGGCTCTCCAAGGCTCAGATGCTCAACAACCTGCAACTGTTCCCATTGGCTTTACACAGACTAGTGACAGAAGGCGGTGATGGCGTGCGTATAATTTCACCTTCCGTATATAAGAGCACGATGATATCAATACAAGATGCTTGCAGTGGAATTTATTGGGATCGCAGCTGGTACTCTATCCACAGCGGCCTTTGTACCACAGGCTTATACAATTTTTGTTTCGGGTGAATCCGATCAGTTGTCCCTGAAAACATATGTCACGTTACTCACAGCGCTTTGTCTGTATGTTGTCTATGGCTTCATGCTCCCAGACGGATATGGGATGTCTTTGCTGGTAACCAACAGCATACAGACATGCATTGTTTTTTTCATCGTTGTCTTGATCGTACAACATAAAATGCAACACCAGAATCATTGTGCAGCTTGCAATCATCACAACAATTCTTTTATTGAATATAAGCTGTAAACATGAAAGAGGTAAAATGCCTTGATTTCGCACGGCGGAAGCACTATCAGGCAAAATCTATGCACCCATTTTTTGGTTTCAAGAGTGTGATGGGGCTGGGCTCGGCTGGGCTGGTGATGACCAAAATGTTTTGGGAAAAGTTGGTGGCAGTGAAATGGAGTTTGGTGGGGTCGATGTACATGCTCTTGACTCGGGCGAAAATACAGTGTATTTTTTGGGCATCTCAGATGCATTTTATGAACTTTTACATGTGATTTAAGCAGTATTATAACCGAAAAATGCACCGTGCATATAGCACTCTCACTGCGTAAAATGCCTTGATTTCGCACGGCGGAAGCACTATCAGGCAAAATCTATGCACCCATTTTTTGGTTTCAAGAGTGTGATGGGGCTGGGCTCGGCTGGGCTGGTGATGACCAAAATGTTTTGGGAAAAGTTGGTGGCAGTGAAATGGAGTTTGGTGGGGTCGATGTACATGCTCTTGACTCGGGCGAAAATACAGTGTATTTTTTGGGCATCTCAGATGCATTTTATGAACTTTTACATGTGATTTAAGCAGTATTATAACCGGAAAATGCACCGTGCATATCGCACTCTCACTGCGTAAAATGCCTTGATTTCGCACGGCGGAAGCACTATCAGGCAAATCTATGCACCCATTTTTTGGTTTCAAGAGTGTGATGGGGCTGGGCTCGGCTGGGCTGGTGATGACCAAAATGTTTTGGGAAAAGTTGGTGGCAGTGAAATGGAGTTTGGCGGGGTCGATGTACATGCTCTTGACTCGGGCGAAAATACAGTGTGTTTTTTGGGCATCTCAGATGCACTTTTATGAACATTTACATGTGTTTTAAGTAGTATTATAACCGGAAAATGTACCGTGCATATAGCACTCTCACTGCGTAAAATGTCTTGATTTCGCACGGCGGAAGCACTATCAGGGGAAATCTACGCACCCATTTTTTGGTTTCAAGAGTGTGATGGGGCTGGGCTCGGCTGGGCTGGTGATGACCAAAATGTTTTGGGAAAAGTTGGTGGCAGTGAAATGGAGTTTGGTGGGGTCGATGTACATGCTCTTGACTCGGGCGAAAATACAGTGTGTTTTTTGGGCATCTCAGACGCATTTTATGAACATTTACATGTGTTTTAATCAGTATTATAACCGGAAAATGCACCGTGCATACAGCACTCTCACTGCGTAAAATGTCTTGATTTCGCACGGCGGAAGCACTATCAGGCAAAAACTACAAGGTATCACAGTACCAATACTGTGTCCGTGAAGTGAAGGCGCCGTGCAATCTGAGACCGCGACGCATGAATAACACCCATAATATACGGCAAGATATCTTGTCCTAACCCCATCGCTGGCGTTGGACATGGGTGCTGCATGCAATTTCGTCGCCTCGGAGAGATAGACTCGGCAAATGTCAAATGTCTGACCTACATATATGTGTTCCGCTGCCAAAAACGTTCCAAACGGTTGAGAAAACAATTTTAAAAAAAATCAACTTTTTCATTGGAACGTATCATCATGCGTCAACGTTGACCCTAAACCCTGCTCTCCGCCACCTCGTTGGTATTGTCCGCGTCCCTCATGTTGATTTTGAATATCTTCGTCTTGCCGCTGTACATCTCAAACGTCGTGTTAGACATGCAGTACGTTTCGGTCCTCACGGATCCGCAGTAGTTCCACTCCAGACCCGCCTCGCCTCCAATTTCCACAACTTGTGAACTGGAGCGGTTGTAAGAGTGGTTTTTATCGAGAATCGTCACCGGAAACGCGTCGCCGCACGCGTTGGCGGGTGCAGCGGTGAGACTCATTGTCAAACGCAACCCACTGCGCTTCAGCAGCGCCTTGTCGAACTTGATGGAAATGCGCGGCGCTTTTTTCTTGTCGTCCTGATTGTCCACCTCCACACGCACACCGCCTACGCCTTGCCCCGCAATGTCGAGTTTTGCACTGAACTCAAACGTGTCCCGGCGTGTGGACAGCGTGGTAGTAGGGTCATGGGCCACGGAAAAAATACAAGACGGCATTTGACGTGGTGTGTGTGTGTTTTGGACGATTCTTGCCACTTTTATTGATTAAATGGCATTTTCATGTGCTACCTGAAATAGAAACCGGAAATCTGCGTAAATAGGGCGATAATTGGCGATTTCAAGACATAAACACGATGGGCATCCACGACACGCGATTGCTTGTCGCCATCCAAGATCGCGACGTCGAGGCCATCGAATACGAGATCCGCAAATTGTCCAACGTGAACTACCAGTGCCAGACCCGGCACACGGCGTTGCATTCGGCGGTTCTGTATAACAATGTCGAGGCTGTCAGACTGCTGCTGGAGCGCGGTGCCAATATGATGATAATACCCTTCAACAAAACATACCAAAATGGACACGAATGTCCGCTCTTGATGGCAATGATGATGGGCGAGTCGTGCGAGTTGTTGCAGCTGCTCTTTTTGCGCGTGCTCAGCGAAACGACTGCGCTCCGCTCCGACCCTGCTGCCCTCGCAGTCACAGCCAAGCTCACCCAGTACGCAATGATGTATACCACACCACGCGTGTTTTTTGCGGCGTTCGAGTATGACGGGGTGGTCAAACGGGTGAATCCAGCAGGTCTTACTCCTCTCATGTGTACCTTGCGCGGAGTCGGCCTCTACGAAAAAAGTGCTAAAAAGTGTGCGCGGATAATGTGCAATGTGCTCACCATTGTCGACAAGTGCACTGAAATCGGCTGGGAGCGCTACAACTCCAAACAGACAGCGGAGTGCAAAAATGGATACACTGCGCTGGGTCTGCTGATGTTCGACGTCATAGCGGATCGCATGCAAAGGGACACGCATTACACGGAGGCGCTGGATGCCAAAGAAAAAGCTGTCGCACTTGCGATAGCAAACGGTGGCTATGCCATGGGCACAGTGGGTGGTGTAACACCCACCGGGTTTTTTTACCCCTACAATGAGGCGGAAATCGAGATGTCGCGCGTGCACCTACAAACGATTACACGAAACAGGGAAGTTATTGCTTTCTTCAAAAAGGACTTTATCCCCGCGATGTTTGGCAAGATGCTGTCATCAATGAGGACCGCACTTGGAATGGCCACCCACGTCCGACTCGGAAACAAGGTGGACTGCAGTGTAGGACAGCTGGATGCTGATGTCATGAACATGATTTTTGCTCAAGTCTTCAACAGCATTGACAACGCCGAGTCGGAGTTGGTACACATGCTTTGCTGAGCGTACGAAAGATTGCAAAGTTGATCTTTGCTCGCAAACACTTTCGGGAAAAACATATACTTTATTGAATAAATCGAATTTACAGACAAATGCCTGTGTTTTTTGCACCTTATTGCATCAGATTATACGCTTGGCGGATCGACTCTTGGTCTGGGTAGTCGGTTGAATGTACAAACCCACACTCTGTCGTATTGGCGCAGTCGCAGTCGTAGCCTATCGTAATCACCCGAAGCAACGCTGGAAACGTCTCTGGGTGTGCTGCCGCCTTCATCACGTGCTTCAGTTCTCGCAGCAATATGGCTTCCTTCTCTTTTCGAGGCAAATCTTTGCATGTGACAAGCTGACCACTAACGTTAAAGGGGTCGGGATTGTACCGCAAAAACACTAATGGCCGTCGGAATTGGTACGAGACAGCTATATCGTTGAGTCTCACTAGTTCGCATGTGTTTTCGTAGCTGTTGTGTTGTTTTTCGTCGACCTC